>ERZ808240.5034-NODE-5034-length-11076-cov-2.925415_pt1 | contig 11076 bp, 6 predicted proteins | sample MGYA00521084_ERZ808240 | MGnify/ENA primary metagenome ERZ808240 (study PRJEB31516, sample SAMN03275571) | gut metagenome | biome: mammalia-associated habitat; material: feces | host: Papio cynocephalus | place: Kenya | collected 2012-08-06 ... | reverse complement strand
ATTTATATCAGAATAATCCTGTGAATCGTCTGAAACGATTATAACTGTCTTTTTAATATTTTCTGAAATTTCCATATTTTTCTCCGTTACTCTGAAAAATTCACTGTAATTTATTTTCTAAGTTTAACATAAAAAATTCAAAATGTCAATATATATTGTCGAAAAAAACAGAGTGATTAAAAAATCACTCTGTTCACAGACATATTTTTTCAACATTTTTAAGCTCATCTTCAGATATGACTTCAGATTTATATGATTAAGTCAACGAATCAGAAAAGACTTATATTATTTTTCCGTCTTCAATTGTAATAACTCTGTCAGCATATTCTGCAATATCAGGATTATGCGTTATCATAACCAAAGTATGGCCATATTCTTTTACACCGTTTGTAAGGAGTTTCAGAACATCTTTTCCTATTGCACTGTCAAGATTTCCTGTTGGTTCATCTGCAAGTATTATCTTAGGTTTATTTGCAAGAGCTCTTGCTATGGCAACTCTTTGCTGTTGTCCGCCTGATAATTGATTGGGAAATGATTTTTCCTTTCCTTTTAATCCAAGTTCTTCTATAATATTTGATATGTAATCTGTATCAATATTCTCTCTGCTTATATTTACAGGAAATGTGATATTTTCATACACATTAAGAACAGGAATGAGATTATATGACTGGAAAACAAAACCTATTTTCTTGCATCTGAATTCTGACATAATCTTATCATCAGCATTTTTATAATTAAATCCGTCCAGAATAACTTCACCGGTATCATAACTGTCAAGACCTCCGATTATATTAAGGAGGGTACTTTTTCCCGAACCACTTTTTCCCAGGATTACTGCAAATTCGCTTTCCCTGATATCCAGAGTAATATCCTTGAGTGCGTGGAAGGATTCATTTCCTGTTTTATAATATTTATTCACGTTCTTTAATGAAATAATGTTCATTTTAATTACTGCCTTTCATATATCATTTCTACGATTGAATCATTTGTATTATTTTTTATATTAAAATATGCAAACAGTTCAATCAGGCATATAAATAACAGATTTACCAGTAGATAAGCAAATGCTGATATTCTGATTTCATCAAACAATATAAATGTCAGATAAGAATTTATAATCAAAGAAACAGGTATGCTTATGGCACATGCTATTACTGTGAGAATAAAATTTTCATAGCACACAACAGTCCATAAATTTTTCAGGGATAACCCCATAGCACGCATTACGCCGTATTCAGATTTTTTGTTTGCCATATTTTCTTTTATCGTATTACTGATAATCATAAAGCTCAGTAAAACAGTAGCAGTTACAATATATATTGATATTATTATCATACCAAGCAACTGTGCCTCAGCATCTTCTTTTCCGCTATGCAGATTAGTGATATATACTTTATTGGTAGAAAAATCAATATCTGAAAGTTCGGATAAATCTTCATTCGTTTCAACAAGAAATGCACAGTAATTTCCGGTTGTATAATCCAGATTTTCTGCCATTCTTTTATTTATTATCAGCTTATTTTTATTGTTGTAAATTGCGTAATTTAAATCAATAGCATCTTTAATATTTACATCGGGTGATATAGTATATTCTTTATTGCTTGCTAATGATTGTATTTTTATGTTATTATCCGGTTCAGAAATAAGAACAGAAAAAGGCTTTTCTGAATTATAATCAATATTGTTTATATCTGCAAATTTCTGCCATAAATTATCATCATATAACAGAATCTGAAGTGGTTCACACGCTTTATTCCAATTGTAATCTTGCAGACATTCTTCAGTATAGACTGTATTTATCTTGTCAACAGATTTTAAAATTTCCAAATCATCTTCTGTAAACGCAGAACCATACACTATGTCAGCTATATCAGACTGAATGGAATAATCGCTGAAATCAACAGCACTGCTGATTGAATTTACTTTTATAACACTGAAAAAGTTACATATCACCAGACAGAGCATAAAACTTACTATCAGAGTTATAGTCTGAATCATACTTTTTGCAAAATTTCTTTTCAGATTGCGTAATGCAAGATTGAACATATAATTTTTGGAGTTTAACTTTTTGCTTTTCTCCGAAATCAATTTTCTGTTTGTATCGAAAGCTCTTATATTAATCGGATTTGTTTTTCGTATTTTAAAAATCAGCTTTAAACAGGCAGAAAAAGCTGAAATCAAAGTTATCAGGTATGTTATAACATATGTTTTGAGATTTTGTTCAATTTTCATATTTGCAACAGTGCTTATAAGTATTGACATAATTTTTTCAGCGATAGTCAGATTCAATAAAGCACCTGATGCCATACCTATAAACGTTCCCACAGATACCAATAAAAATTGCTCCGTCAAAATAAACCCGATAAGTTGCTTGTTTGTCAGTCCAATACATCTCATAGTTCCAAAAACATTTATCTTGCGTACAAAACTCAGACTGACAGTATTGTAGACGAATATCGTAAGACAGACAGCAATTATCAGGGATAACAGAAATATAGTCAATGAAACGCTTTCAAATGAACCTTTTTCACTGTAATTTAACATTTTTTCATCATTGTCAATAATCTGCATACTGTTGAAATATTTAATGCTCTCCGGCGAATCATCGGCTACAATATTTTTTATTTCTTCTTTGGCATAAACTATTTTGTCATCATTGAAGTTTCCTTCTTCTGCTTCAACGATTACAGCATTTGACTTACTATCATTTATATTGTTTTCCGTTAAAATATCCTGTGCCGTTTTGAGATTGGTGAAAAAGAAATTTCCATTATCCATAACATCTTTTATTATTCCGCAGATTTTAAATTCCTTGTTTATATCTATATCTTTATAATCTTCGATACTTAATGTTATATCTAATGTCAGACTGCCATTTATATTCAGTTCAGGGTGAAGTCCGGCATAACTTTCTTCAATGCATATCTCATTTTCAGATTCAGGATATTTTCCGCTTAGCAGAGCGGTTTTCTTGAAGTAATCCAAATCACCTTCAAATCCCATAATTATTGATGATTTTGAATTATCTTCAAACATTTCGCCGATAAGCATTGTTGAAAGGTATCTGTCAGGTGCTTTTTCGCCCATATTTCTGAATTTTTCATCTATTTCAGTTAATTCTTCATAACTTAAATCAATAACATAGAAATCCTGCGGAGCATTTGAATTAACAAATGATTTAAACGATGACAAGTAGCAATCACTTATCTGAATCATCCTGAACATAAGCATAGTTGAAATTGCAATTCCGATTATTGCTCCTATACTGCTTTTTTTGTTGCTTATGATGTATCTGTATACTATTTTAAACATAGTAGTTCTCCTGATTTGTATTATCTCAGTTTATTATTATATAAAATTACAATTATTCAAAGTAATTTAATTTCATTAAGCATTGTAAAATCAATACTGTCCCTGTGAGCAAGCAGATTTCTTGCATTTCTCATCTTGCATAACATATCAAATTCGCTCTTTTCAAGAAATTTTTCTTTTCCTGAAATAAAGAACAACTGTCCGATTTCAACATCAGATGGTTTATCAATTCTTTCACCGCTTGAGCTTGTAATCGGAAGACACTTCTTAATTTTATTGCTGTACTTCTGCACAAGTGTACGCCTGAAATCTTCAAGACGTGGAAAAACAAGTTTTATCTGAGCTTCCCATATTGCTTTTTCTACCACTTCTGATAAGTTATTAATTTTTATATTATTATTTCTCATAACTTCACTTGCCGTTCCATAAGGGTCTTTTGCAAGATTTATTCCTTTTTTTGCAAGCAAACCGGCAATTTCTGCATTATTATTTGCTATGTTACTTGCAAGCTCAGAAATATACTGTTTTTGAATACTGCTACATTTTTCAGATGAAAGAAGTGTTAAACACAGCATAAGGCAATCATAATCAGTAACATAATCCGCATACTGAAAATTGCTTATAAGCTTAGAACCATTTGTATTTGCATTTTGAACAAAAAGAATAAATATGCATCGTTCCTCCGAATTGCGGTGTTCCAGATATTCAGATACTGTTTTCAGCCACGGAACTGCATTACCGGAGTTTATTCCGGTAATACATAGAATCCTGTGGTTAAGTATTGTATTATTATTTTCAGCCATAAACTGTTCATAGCTTTTATCTGTCCAGTATTTCCTGCGTTCTGATTCACTGAAATACTTTGTAAAAAGGTATTTTCCAGGCTCTGCTGTAATTGAAGTTACATCATCGTATATGATAGAGCGTGTATCTGTCATAAAATAGAGTTTCTGTTCAAGAAATTCAGTCATATCATCATGCCATGGTATATTTTCTGAAAAATTCATTATGACAGATTTACCATCAATCAAAGAATCCTTTACATCATCAAGAAAGCGAACCGAATTTACAAGTCTGCTCCACCAAAGTTCACCTATCCTCATGATACAGTCTCCTCAAAATACTTGCTCATTTCATCTTCTACCTGTTTTCTTCTTCCAAGAAGCTCCCTGAAACCTTCTGTTGCAAATCTGTAAAAATTTTCCTCTTTGGAAATAACATTTAAATCCCACATTTCATAAAGAAGTTCGTCAAGTTTTTCACGGTCAATATTCAGAATTCTTGTAATTTTGTATTCCTTTGCAACCTTGAGAATATCTTCAACAGTATACTTCTTTTCAGCAGGCATTTCATAATAAAGATAGGCAAGAATCAAAGCAAGAATGTGATAATGACTGCGTCCTTTTTCTTCAGTAAAGAGTGATGCTTCAAGCTTTTCATTAACCTTTGCCTTAAAATCACTATCGGCAAGCACCTTTTTAAAGTGACTTTCACTGATTTCATAGTAAGGTGTGTTAATTTCAGTGTATCCTGCATAATCCTCACTTCTCATTGCTTCAAGAAGTTTCTGACAATAGAACTGAATTAAACCAGGATAAAAATTTGTTTTATTAAGTATGTTGGAAATTACTTCCTTATTAAAACGAAAACCGAGATATGCAAGTGTATTTGTAAGGAGCTTGATAGCCTCAGGTCTTTGGAACTGCGTTACAGAAGTATAGCTAAGATGAAGAAGTGAAGAATTTCCATGCATTACTTCTTTACTGAATCGTACAAGATTATGAGTACCTGCGAGAACAAGTTTGAACCTGTCAGAAGGGATGTTTTTCACAGCTGTTATTGGTGGATTATCATCTGCTACAGATGTTTCAATAAAAACATCAGCTTCATCAATCATAACAAGCAGATAATTTATACGTGTTTCAGGGTTTTCATCCATAAGGCGTATTTTAATATGTTTAGCTAAGTCATCCCAGTTATCACATTCACATTTCTCATCAAGTATTCCCTGAATGATAAGTTCCTGTGAAAGCTGTTTTGCTGCTTCCTTATAGTTCTTATACTTAACTTCAATCCATACTGCTCTGTCGCCGTTTCCGTTTTTATCGACATTATGCTGTGCCATTTTAAGAAGTGCAGACTTACCGAGCTGACGGCCACCATATACAAGATTTACACCCTGAGGAGATTCAATATCAGTCAGCTTGTCCTCACGTCCGGTAAAGAGTTCCGGTGGCATAGTCTGTGAAGAAGCTTCAACAAAAGGCTGACAGTATGCAAACGGAAGTGTTGTAGCCATAAGACGTTTTGCAATAGTATCCGCTGTGTAATGCTTTGCCAGATAGAAAAGAACAACTCTGTCAACAACAATAAAGGTTTTGGAAAATGCTTTTTCTTTTTTGATTTCTTTTGCAAGACTTCTGCGTTCTTCAATATTAAGCGTATAATCAAGAAGAACAAGTGTGTTTTTCGGTGTTGAATTCATCATACGGAAACTGTTCATCAAAGAATTACAACCAAATTTACCATAAAGGCAGGCAACTCTAAAACCTTCTGTTTCTGTCTGAGAACCAAATGCAGGAATTGGATGAACATATGTAACTTTACCTCTGCGTTTCTGACAATAGACAATGTAGCTGTCAATATTCATATTGTTTTCATCACGCTTTATTGAAACCGGACTGAATCCAAGCTTTGAAAGCAATCTCTTAAGGTCATCTGTTCTTGCAGGTCCGCCTTTAGGAAAGTTTCTGATTAATTCTGCACCACCTTTTGTTTCTTTACGGGCATTGTTCGTAAGTTTCTGGAGTGCAAATTCCATATCTTTTTTTCCTGAATACTCTGCAATAGCATCAACAATACTTTTGCCTGCACCATAAACCGCACGACAATCAATTTCATGTTCACTGATAAAATCAGAGAAATATCTGTATGGTTCTGCTGTGTAGTCATTTACTTCCTTGGTATCATGTCTGCGAATACAATTAAGAATTGATTCAGCAGAAGTATAATTCTGGTCTTCAATAAGTGAAAGAATTTCTTCCTTTGTGTAAATTCCGAAATCATACTCCGGCTTGTCTGCAAGGTCTTCAAGCTGACGTGTAAGTTCCTCGCCTCTTTTAACTGCACTTGCAGATATACGATTTTTTATAAAATCAAGCATTCTGACATAGAAACCATAATCTCCGGTAATTCTCGAAATTTTGTACCATGCAAATGCAAGTTTCAATACAGAATCCTTTTCACCGTTCATATTTGAAATTATGCCATAGTTTTCAAACAATTCAACTTCATCACAGAATTCTTTATACATTGTTTCAAAACGTTGCTTAACAAGCTTATAGCACTTATTTACTTCATCAGAGAAAGTTACTGATTTGAGAGAGGTGTCATTTATATCTTCTGCATATTCCATAATCAGCTTGGCAGAACGGAAATTATGTTTTGATTCATCTTTACTGGTTATCTGTTTCAGGCGTTCTTCAAATGAAACATTATCTGCGGTCATATGATGTTCGATTCTTGAAAGTATATTCATTTTTCCCCATCCACAGAATGTTGCTTCAAGCTCAGGAAGATAATTTTCATCAAGAAGAATATCTTCGCCTGAAAGGAAACCGATAAAGAAATATTTCTTATCCTTGGCGTTATATGTACCTTTCATTTTTTCAAGAAGTTCTTTTGTGGTGAGACAGATACTGTTTGTACCCCAGTCAAATTCATTTTCCTGAAGTACTCTGTTGCTTTCAGTATACAATTCTCTCATCATTGAAATAATCTGTGGAGCAACAGTATCATAGTTCTGCATAATGTATGATTCTTCAGCATTTCCGGAATGTTCTGCTACTGCAAGCCAGTCACATATACAGGAAATAACCTTTTTGATTGTATTTACAATATTTGTTCGTTTACTTCCCTTTATTTTATCATGCGGCCTTGCAATATGTCTGCCTTCACTTATAATCATATCTTTTGCTTTATCCCAATATTCATCAATAAAGGCATCAATTTTCAGTACATCTATATTATCTGCAATAATACTTCTGCTATTGCGAATGAATGTCTTTTCCATACTACTTCGTACATACTTGAACTCTGAAACTTTATTATCAGCAACAATGTTCAGGCATTTTCTTAAAATACTCTGTTCATCAGAAAACATTGCTTCACGAAGTCGGCGAACCTGTCCCTGACTTTCAAATATTTCACTGCTTCTTTTATCTATGGAATCACATAGTTCATTGGCTTCCTTAATTACATTATCAATAATATTTGCATTGCTTCTGTAACCTGCAAATGCATCAATTGCACATCCTGTATTATCATAGAACTTTTTCATTTCTGACAGGAGGTTTACAAGCATCGGATATTTATTTGAAACATCTGATGTCTCAACAACGCCGATAAGGTCATCAAGATAATAATCCTGCATTCCCGGATTAAATAATGTACGGAGAACAGCAGAAACCATAAGTCCCTCATTGTATTTTGGAAGCAGATTCTGGGACGATTCATAAAGATTTACTATCTGTGTACTTGTGTATTCACATTCAGAAAGCGGATTCTGATATGCATAACTGAATGCTCCTTCAATACTCTGAATAGCCTGTAACATTGTAAATTCATTATACAGAACCGATTCGCCTTTTATATTACTTTTCTTAGCAATTTCTGATACAGCAGTAAGCCAGGTTATGAGACAGTAAAGATGATTTTTATCAAAAGAAGAAATTTTATCAACAATAATACTATCATTTATCGCAAGTCCGTTGAATCCTGCTTCATCAATGTATTCGTCATATGCCTCATTAAGAGTCATTATTAATTCTTTGTTTTCAGAATCATCTTCATCTTCCTGTTCAGTGATTTCTTCTTCAACAGGTTCATTCTGTTTATCAAGTTTTTTGAGTAAAGATTGCTTGCGTTCAGAATCTGAAGCATCGTTTGCATACTTTTCTGCGTTTTCATAATCTTCAAGTTCATAATACAGTTCTGCAAGCTCAATGTATATGCTTGCATCACGCATAACATATTTATCAGTCATTTTGTTTCTTTTAACAATATCAAGCCAGTCATAAAGCTGACCAATAGCAGACTGATAATCATGAAGATTACGATAGCAACGTTCTTTCCCTATCAGATAGTGAAGAATACGGCCATAATCACTATTATCGCAATATTCAAGCAAAGTATTTACTACATTAAGCGATTTGGAGTAATCATGTACTTTCATATAATACTGCTGGAGAATTTCAAGAGATTTTTTTGTTTTTGGAACAATATCAGCATACTTATCAGTAAATTTTTCAAGTTCATCAGAATAACCAAGGTCACCATTCTTATTCCAAAGTGCAAGGTAACAGGATATAATCTGTGAAAAAGCCAAATCTGTAACCTGAGTTTCAAGTTCTTCTCTGTATATCTTAATTGCTTCTTCGTATAATCCCTGCGTATACAGGTTGTTTGGATTCTTTTTCACAGGTTTTGAAACAGGTTTCGGATTTTCTTCTATCCGGACAATTTCCACAGCATAGTCCTTACCTGATTTTCTGGAAGTTTTAAATATTACAGGAATTGTTCTTGAATTATCCCATTTTGATATTGCCTTTAAATTTGCCTTGAGCTTGTTATCTGTAACTTCCGATAATTCATATTCATACACTTTACCATCGTTTGCCGTAATTTTTCCAGCTTCTTCAAAGAAATTATATTTAGTAATTCTGCCTTCACCAGATGAAGAAACTGAACTTACTGGAATAACAGAATCCTGTTCAGTATCATAAGATTTTATTTCTTCAGAGATTTCAGTATTAGAATATGATGTTGACAGTTTTGAAATACTCTCTTCAAGATTAACTGAAACAGATAAAGCAATACCTTTTATATTGGCAAGATAAGACATCGATTCCATAAGTTTCTTATTTAATGAGTCAGCAGGGTTCATAGCAACAAGATATTTTAATGCACTTATATCATTACATTTTTCAGCTGAAAATTTAATTACTTCGATTGCTTCATTAATAAACTCGTTTTCTTTATTTTTACAGTAAATTGCAGCAAATACTGATGCTAAAACATAACACTTAGAGTCATCATTCTTTTCTGCACCATCAAAAGCTACCTTATAAGCGTTTCTCATTTCATCAGCATAATAAAAAGAGATTGATGAATCATAATATTCGTTTGCAAATGCACATACATATGCATAAAATCTGTTTACTTCAGGATTATTTTCATATTCATTATCCTTGATGATATTCCACGATGCATTTACACACTCTTCAAATTTGGATTCATCATGATTATCAATTGCACCCAAAGCTTTGTTCAATATTGGAGAGAATTTAGTCTTGATACTGTTATCCATTGGTTTAAACGCTGACTTTAATTCATTTTTGGTGCAGGTAAATTTTATATCTGATTTTATTTCAGATTCGTTTTTCTTTTCTTCTTCTGTGATGATTTCGTTAGCTTTTAATGATTCACTGGTTGATGAAACAATAGCTGTGTCAGATACTTGAACAGGAATCACATTTTTTCCGAATGCATTACTTTCTTCGATTCCTGCAATTTGAGAATACATTAAGGTAACTTTTGCAGTTACTATGATTTCAAGAGTAGATGCCTTATCATTTTCTGATAAAACTCCTTCAATAATTTGTCCGTTTGACTGCGTAAATCTGATTGGTGAGCCAATTGGCAGAGCAGATAATTTTTGTTCAACAAGATTCATAAGTGCTTATCCTCCTAAAGTTATATTTTTATTCCATAATCTGACTGGAATTGTAATAATTATACATCTTTTAATAGTTTTCGTCAATAGGATTTCTATATATTTTATATATTTGCACAAGTTTGTCATGTTCTTTTTTTATAATTCTGAGCAAACATTTACATCTTTTATTATTTTCAAAACAATCTATAAACAAAAACACTATCTGTTCTGAAAAATACATAGAAATATATGTTTATCCTTTGCTACAAATATAAGTTTACACAGCAGGCGGTTTACAATCTTTTTTAGAAAGCAATAAAAAAAGCCCAAATCGTTTTTCTGAAAATTTATCTTAGAAAATTGTAATCCGGTTTTTTTACTATATAGTATAGGTTTTTGCAAAATATTCCACACAAAAACGACTAATTAGATAAGTATGTATCTTTCTGTTACGAACGCTGAGTTCTACTGAGGATAATATTGTACCAAAGGAATGATTTTTTATAACACTCGGACAGAAAGTGAAAAAATGCCGTGAAAAACTTGGTTATACGCAAAAAGAACTTGCTGAACGCACACAGACCTCTCGGTCATATATCTCACGTCTCGAAAAAAATGACTTTAATCCGTCAACGCAAATGGTTGTAAACATAGCTATAACGCTCGGTGTGAGCATTGACTATTTACTTCTTGAAACTGAAGGAAAAACTGTATAGTGTTTACTGAAAATAAACAGCCGAAATGGCAGGTTAATTCCTGCTGTCTGCCGGAAATGGTCTACCGGCACTGACAATGGCGGACCATAGACAGCAAATACAAAACAGTGAGAACAGGTGTAGCAACTGTTTGTGTATTGAGAGCCTGTAAAGCCATAAAAGAAACTTGAAAATGAAAAAAGGTGAAAAATATGAATTTTTTATGCAGAATGCAAACATATCTCAAAAGTATATCAGCAACGGTCAACGCCCAGAACTTCTCTTTCAGATACCGTCAGTTGATACGTTCCGCCGTAAAATCAAGAAAATTCCGTTTGCAGTGCTTGAATATGC
>ERZ808240.5033-NODE-5033-length-11076-cov-45.381363_pt1 | contig 11076 bp, 6 predicted proteins | sample MGYA00521084_ERZ808240 | MGnify/ENA primary metagenome ERZ808240 (study PRJEB31516, sample SAMN03275571) | gut metagenome | biome: mammalia-associated habitat; material: feces | host: Papio cynocephalus | place: Kenya | collected 2012-08-06 ... | reverse complement strand
CTGAATGTTCTTTTTAATATTACAATGAGAATTTAACACCTAAGTTGAAGCGGCGTACTGTAGGATAAGCACCGAGGTAACCACCACCACCGAGGTTTGCCTCACGGTCATCTGGCATACGAGTCCAAAGCCAGAGGTTATTACCATTCAAGTAAACCTTGAGGTAATTAATGCCTAATGCCTTAATCCAACCCTTGGTCCAAGTATAAGCAATCTCAACATTCTTCAAACGAATGTAAGAGCCATCATACATATACTGTGTACCATAGGTGTAACTTGAAGCTGTGGCACCCCAACGAGGGAGAACACATTCTGCATTACTTTGATTCTTACTCCACCAAGTACCAGTATCGTAAACATTATCAAGCATATTACCAAAGCTTGTCAATGATACATCTCGGGTCACATTAGTTACTCCATAGAACTGAGCGAAAGCAGAGAAGCCCTTCCATTCGAAGCCAATAGTAGCATTGTAGGTGTTCTGTGGACTACTGCTATAGCCTACAGGTGCCGAGTCCTTGCTATCCACAACACCATCACCATTGAAGTCGACAATGTAATAGTCACCTACCAAACGGTGGTTGTCATTGGAATCATGAGCAGGAGAACCAATCAAATCATCAATATTATTGATGAAACCTCTGTCTATATAAGAGCGATACTGATTCATGGCAAAGCCAGCCTCCTTTTGGTAATTTGGAGTAAGGATGGCATCATCCTTCAAGATTACCTTATTCTTGGCATGGGTCATATTGAAGTTACCCCAAAGTCGCAAGCCATTAGCAAACTTCTTGTTTAGTTTCAATTCCAACTCGTAACCACTGGTACGAACCTTACCTTTATTAATAGTAGGCGCTGTCGTTCCAAAATAAGCAGGAACGGAACGGCTGGAGCCGAAAATCAAGATGTCATTACGACGATCACAGAAGAAATCCAAAGAACCAGTAATCAAGCCTCCCAAGAAACCATAATCCACACCAAAGTTAGTTTTCTTTACTGTTTCCCATTTCACATTCTCATTTCCAAGAGTATTCTGACGATACCATGTATAAATGCTCTCTGTATGGTCGAGATCCATAGTACTCTTGCCTCCATAAGCCCACTGGCTCATATACAACCAGCGACGAGTAGAATCAAATGGGTCACCTATGTTATCATCACCAATTTCACCATAGGAAGCACGGAACTTCAACATATCGATGATGTGCTTGTCACGAAGAGACTTCATGAAGTTTTCCTCTGTAATGATCCATCCGATGGCACCAGAATTGAAGAAGGCAAAACGATTGTCCTTGCTGAACTTTTCTGATCCGTTGTAAGCGCCATTATACTCGATGTTGTAACGACCAGCATAGCTATATGTAGCACGGAACGCCCAGTCCTCACGATAAGTAGGCATCACGCTACCACGTGCATTCTCTTGACGAGAGAACAAGCCCATGGCTGTTACATCATGCTGTCCAAACTTGCGAGCCCAGTTGAGCTGCAACTGATAATAGAGGTTACGAACAGTCTGGCTGTTATCTACAGAACCACCTTCCGTTGACCAGTTCACACCTTGCTGCCAATCAAACTTATTCTGTCCCTCAAGCTCTTTACCATAAGTAATCTGACCTGTTTCAGGATCGATATACTTAGTCTGGGCTGTATTATTCAAGTCATTGATACCACGTCCAGTCTCAACAAACACATTATCCCAAGAGATAGTACCACGGAAGTTCAAGCCTTTGGTTATGAAATCCAATTTCTGCTCAAGGGTAAAGTCGGTATTGATACGAGTGGTTGTAGCCTGCGCTGTACCACCGATAGCAAGATTCTGTGCAGAGTTACTTACATTGGAAGCAGAAGGATAGAATCCCCATGTGCCATCAGAATATTGTGGCAAGAACACATCTGGGGCGATATTATAAGCACCAGCCCACTGCTGACCAATCTGCCACTCACTATTGCTCATGTTACTCCAAGGAGCTTTTCTTACACCATTGCTACCAGCTACGTTCACTTTCAAAGTAGTAGTGCTTGTGATAGAGAAGTCCAAGTTACTACGAACATTGATACGATTGTATCCATAACCAGAGTTATAGTTACGTCCGTTGTCATACTCACGGAAGAGGTCACCCTCATGCACGAAATCAGCAGAAGCAAAGTACTTAACGAATTTTGTACCACCACTCACGTTCACGTTGGCATTATAGGACATTGCAGACTTCTTGAAAAGTGCATCCTGCCAATCGACATTAGCATAACGCTCACGCTGCTCATCTGTTGTCTGGTTGCGATAGTTGTCTATAAAAGACTGAGGACGAAGATATGAAACTCCTTCTGGATAAACACCCAGCTCACGCTCTACCACTTGGTTGCGAAGCATCAACGCATCGTAAGAGTCGTACTTGTTAGGCAACTTAGAAGGAGCTTTCAACGTTGCATTGAAACCGACATCAATCTTAGCCTTGCCTTCCTGACCACGCTTGGTAGTAATCAAGATAACGCCATTGGCACCCTTCACACCATACACGGCAGTAGCAGAAGCATCCTTCAATACTGAGATACTCTCCACAGAAGATATGTCCACACTACTCATAGGACGCTCAATACCATCAACGAGAACGAGAGGGTCGGAATTGTTCCATGAACTAGAACCACGGATGATAATCTGAGGTTCCTCCTCACCAGGCATACCATTGCCCTGGATAGTTACAACACCTGGGAGGTTACCCGTCAAGGCTGCACCAATGTCGCTGACACCAGCCGCACGCTCCAAGACCTCACCAGTAGTCTGGGTGATGGAACCTACGACAGAAGCCTTCTTCTGCTGGCCGTAACCTACTACAACGACCTCGCCGATGGCGTTGTCATCTTCCAGGGTGAGCTTGAACACTCTCTTCTTGCCCACCTTCACTTCCTTGGTCTTCATACCCACGTATGTGAATACAAGAGTGGAGTTCTCGGAAGGTACATCGATGGAGAAGTTTCCATCAAAGTCGGATACGGCACCGACAGAGGCATTTCCCTTTACCTTAACAGTTGCACCTATCAGAGGTTCACCTGTTCCGTCAACAAGATTACCCTTGATGTGTATCTTCTGGGCTTGAACATTCAAACCACAGAAAGCACCCATCAAGCATAAGGCTGCTGTCCGTTTCATTGTTAACACTTGTTCAATCATGTTCTATTCATTTTTGATTTATGTTTTTTGTTTTTAGGACCTTATTATATTTATGTTTTAGGCATCTGGCTGCAAAGGTACTTCTTTTATGAAAAGTAATCTTTGCGCCATGTTACAGATACTTTATTCTGGATAACAGACCTTACGAGAACGCACTTTTCCGTCGTTTAACACTTGTTTTACAATATAAACACCTTTTCTTGGTTGAACGACCTGCTGTCCTTGCATATTATAAAAATAGGTGTATTTCACTTCGGTATCGTTAGCGATTTGCTCAATACCCGTTGAAGTTTGTTTCAGATACCATTCCTTGTACCAGTTCATACAAGCATAACCACAGCATTCTTCGAAGAGATTGTATTTCTTGGCATTTTGCAAACCGGGTTGATATTTTCCCGATTTCAGATACTCCTCGATGTCGATATACTCCTGACTATGGGTCAAAGTCATGCCGATGTTGCCATAATAGTCGTGAACGGCTTTCCAGGCATTGCCCCACTTGGAGGTGGAGGCGGTTGCCCATGTTCCTAAATTGGGTTGCGTCCACTGCCCCCACTCGTTGTAATGGCCTTCGCTGGCACGGTCGGGATCTTCCGGACTCCAGTCTATCTCTGTCACCATGATAGGATTGGTCTCTACCACGGGCACCTGTTTTTTGAAATTCTTGATGAAGGTGTCGTGGTCACAATTGCTGTCGCTCATGCCTCCGTACCAACCGGAATATACATGTACGGCATAGCCGAAGTTTTTCTCGCTATCCGTTATTGGATGGGTGGCATAGTCGGTATAGTTGCTTTGATAACCTGTGCCTGGCACCCAGATGATGCCCTTGAATCCTGTGGCACGAATCTCATCCACCACTGGCTGGAAGAAATCGTGCAAGGCTTGGCTGGAAGCTTGCCCATTCGCCAGCGAGACATGGATGGGCTCATTGGCGAGTTCGATGGATACCTGTCCCGAATGCTCCTGGATGAAAGGTTTGGAAGCGAAGAGCTTCCAGACGGTTTTCAGATAGTTTTGATAATCGTCGCCCACCTTCAACTCCTGTGGACAAACCCCAGGAGGACGAACGATGACATAAAGGCCGTGATACAAGGCTCTCTCTACGAGTTTGAGATAAAGCTTGTCCAAGAACACCTTGTATCGGATCTCGGAAAAGGCCGAAATATCATTTTCGCCCGTAGATTTCTTTTCTGGATCGTTGGTCCAGCAAGGATCCATGTGCAGACGGAAAACCGTGCAATAGGCTCCCTGCGACTTGTCTGTAATGCCAGCAAAGAGTTTGTCGAAATACTCCAGGCATGGCTTTACATCCTCCGTGCCATACCCTGGCTTCCATTGTTGCCACAGCCAATTGTTGAAATAGCGATTGGGAGTGTCCATCACGCCGTGCAAGATGACGGTCTTGCCATTCTCATCGACCAAGTTCTTCCCTTGCACATGCAGAGCAGGCAGATTGTCGGCCGCATTACCCACCATGACCATACAAGCCATAGCGAGCGTTAGTAATAATTTTTTCTTCTTCATATTCATTTGTCTTTATATTTTAGGTTTTATCATCTGTTTAGTCATGTTCATTAAGGAAGTTTAAGCCATTGCTGAGATAGGAGTGAAAAATGGCTTTAGAAATGAGAAATGGCGCATAATCCCTACGCACCATTTCCTTATAAACCAAATTCATCATGATTATTCCTAATCAAGATTTTCCTATACCATTCTATTGGGCAAATACATTTTATCTAAAATATATAAACCTAACTTAACCGCATTATTTCCATTCGCTTGCAAAATTACTCATTAATCTACGATGTCACTTTTTACCAAGTAACCGATACTTTCTCTTTTACAACAACTTGTTACATAAACTTTGCTATATGTAACATTTTGCGTTTTTTCATCAAAAAGTATCATAAGCTGAAGGCGTTTTTAAAGAAAAATGTCTATCTTTGCAACTATATCTAATAACACTAACAAACCAATCCTTCATGAACAAAATTACAATCTTTATATTAGCTATTTTCAGCAGCCTTCTCACTTGGGCACAGAGCGGAAAATTATTCAATACAGACAACCAGTTGTCGAGCAGCCTTGCCACACAAGTTTACCAAGACACGAATGGTTTCATCTGGATTACCACTCGCAATGGCCTCAATGTCTATGACGGCTATAACTTCAGGGTTTTCAAGAAAGTTGACAACGACAACCATCATCTCAACACCAATTACATCAATTGTATCGCCCAAGACCAAAATGGCAACATCCTCTTAGGTACCAACAGAGGATTTCTCATCTACGACGGCGCCCAATTCAACAACGTAAAATTGCCTGATAAGGATGGAAAAGCCGTCACCACATACGTCACCCATATCTTGCTACTCAAAAACGGAGATGTGCTGGTCGGCACATCTGGCTATGGTATCTTTATCATGAAAAGAGGAACTCGCACGTGCCTTCCTCTCAAGGCAACCGCCAATAAAATTACCTACATCAACACACTTCTTGAGGACAAGAAAGGAAGAATCTGGATTATCACAGAAGAAAAGAAACTTTATTGCCTCAACAAGAAAGGCTTTCTATCTACACATATCGCAGGGACAGAAGGAATCAAGGCTCACGACATCAAAGAAGACCAAAACGGCAAGTTGTATCTTGCCACCAAAGGGCAAGGTGTCTATCAGATGACACCAGGTTCCTCTGTGTTCACCAAGATAGCAAATATTGGCGACCTTCCCATCAATACCATCTACATCAGCCGAGACAACCGACTCTTCATTGGCTGCGATGGTGAAGGCATCTCCATTTACAATCCCGTACAGAGAATCACCTATAGCAATCCTTACTTCAGTAACCAAATCAATTTGTCGAAAAGCAAGGTGGAGAGCATCATTGAGGATAAGCAAGGCAACATTTGGTTCAGCATGTTCCAAAAAGGTGTTTTTATGCAGACGCAAGGTCTCTATGACTTTGGCTACATGGGATTCCGCCTGGGAAACCACAACCTCATCGGCGACAACTGTGTCACCAGCGTATTTGTTGATAAAGACAAGAACCTTTGGGTCGGAACCGACAAGGACGGAATATATAAATTAGACATAGACGGCAAGAACATATTAGGACATTATATGCACCAAGCTACCATCCTGTCCATTTGCCAAGACCTCAGGGGCCGTATCTGGGTAGGAACCTATACACAAGGAGCGGGACCGCTCGACGCAAATGGCAACTACCACAGACTGAATATCCAAGAACTGAACAATGTTGGAACTTTCGACCTCAAATGCGACAAATGGGGAAACGTCTGGATAGCCAGCATGGGAGAAGGCCTCATCAAGGTAAGTACTGACGGAGAAGTGAAAATCCACAAGATGAAAAAGAATGCAGAGATCAACCTTGCGGTCAACAGCATTCCCAACAATCATATCGCCAAGATAGCGCTCTCCAACGACCATTCACGAGTATATGTTGCCACCTCCTTAGGATTGGCATGCCTTGACGTGAAGAAAAACAGTTGGACATCCGCTTTCAATGGAAAGAACTGCCTCAACAAAGGCTCGTTCTCACACTGCATCTTCGTAGATAGCAAAAATCGTATCTGGTATGGAACGGAAGATGGAGCATACTGTTATTCGACCAACGACCTCAAGCACCCCAAGCACTATACTACGACACAAGGTCTCTCCGACAATAGTGTGGCAAGCATCACGGAAGACTGCAAAGGACGCATCTGGATGGGAACGACCTGTGGACTCAGCAAATTGAATGTTGAGACAGGCAACATCACCAAATTCTACACCGAGAACGGATTACAAAGCAACGAGTTCTCGGATGGAGCGGTATTTACCGCGAATAACAAACGCCTGATTGTCATGGGAGGCACCGGCGGCATCAACTGGTTTGATGCCACTCGTGTAAAGCAACATCCTTGGCGTGCCAACGTCATCCTGTCAGGACTCATCTTGGGCAACAAACCCGTCACTCCATTCATGAAGTCTGGCAGCTACACAATCACAGAATCTGGCACTTACAACACCAAAGAATTTGAACTCTCCCACGATGACAACAACTTCACCTTGCAGCTTTCTACCCTTACATATAATAATATAGAGCAAATCACCTATGGCTACAGTATCAATGGGGAAGCATGGCGCAAGGTACAAAGCGGCATCAACGAGATTTCCTTCTCCCACATGCCTGCTGGCACCTATCATTTCAAGATAAAAGCCATTTGCAATAATTACGAGACGCCAATCAAGGAGTTTACCATCGTCATTCACCCTGTTTGGTATGCCTCTTGGTGGATGAAATGCCTTTATATCATTGCCCTCATCGCCTTAGGTGCTCTCTATATGAATCATCGCAAACGCAAGGAAGAAGACCGTCTTCTCCTGCAAAAGCATATCCACGCCGAAGAAATGGGAGAAGCCAAACTACGATTCTTCATGAACATCAGCCATGAGGTTCGCACCCCGCTCACCCTCATTCTTACACCATTGCTTTCACTCATCAAGGAGGACAAAGATCCACGCCGCCAGGGCATCTACGACCTGATGCGAAAAAACTCAGAACGCATTCTGCACCTCATCAACCAGATGATGGATCTCCGTAAGATCGACAAAGGACAAATGGTGATGCGTATGTGCCAGACAGACATGGTAAGTTTTGTCAACGACGAGTACAAACTATTTGAACAACAAGCACTTGCCAAGCAAATCAACTTTACTTTCGAGCATGACTGTGACAAACTAAACGCATGGATAGACCGCAACAACTTCGACAAGGTACTCATGAACGTGCTTTCGAACGCCTTCAAGTTTACCCCAACAGGTGGAAAAGTCAAGATGACCCTGACCCACTCGCCTCATCATGTGCGCATCTCCATCAAGGACAGCGGGAAGGGAATCGACAAAGACAAGCTGGAGACCATCTTCCAGCGTTTCTACCAGAATCCAACCACCCCTAACGACCGAAACGTAGGAACAGGTATAGGACTCGACCTAACACGCTCGCTCGTAGAACTCCACTACGGCACCATCATTGCGCGTAACAATGTGGGGGGGCAAGCTGACAGCCAGTCTCCAAAAGACGACGAGTTCACGACTGGCAGCGAGTTCCTCATCACTCTACCGTTAGGCAAGGACCATCTGAAACCGGAGGAAATCGTGGAGAGTCAACCTGAATACAACGAGGATATCAAGGAACTCGAAGATGCAGAAATAGAGGAATCCATGAACAATGGCGATAACTCACAAGGAGAAAATGAAAATTTGAATGACAAGACTATAAATGCCAAGAGTACCATTGCACTCGTAGAAGATGACAATGCCATACTGGAATATCTTGAAGCGCAACTATCAAGCAACTACAAGATACTCACCTTTCATAATGGCAAGGAGGCTCTTCCTGAAATCATCAAGAGAAAGCCTGACCTCGTCATCAGCGACATCATGATGCCAGAGATGGATGGCAACACGCTCTGTACCAAAATCAAGGACAATGTCAACACCAACCACATCCCAGTGATTCTCCTCACAGCCATGAGTCGCGAGGAAGACCAACTGACTGGCCTCGAAATGGGTGCCGACGCCTACATCGTCAAACCTTTCAACATGGACATCTTGCGACGCACCATCCTCAACACCCTGTCCGTTCGCCGAACATTGCGCTACAAGTTCTCTGGACAAGAAAGCCAAGAAGACAAGGTGCAGCAAATCGAGCTGCAATCGCCTGACGAGCAATTGATGAAGCGCATCATGGATGTCATCAATGAGAACATGAGCGATTCTGACCTCAGCGTGGATATGATAGCCAAGCAAGTTGGCATCAGTCGTGTACACCTCCATCGCAAGATGAAGGAGTTGACCAACCAAACACCGCATAGTTTCATCCGCAACATACGACTGAAACAAGCAGCACTACTACTCAGCGACTCCAAGCACAACGTTGCAGACGTAATGTATGCGTGCGGTTTCTACAATGCGGCAAGCTTCAGCACCATGTTTAAGAATCTCTATGGCTGCTCGCCACGAGAATACATGAATCAAGCAAAACAAAAGAATTTGTAACAAGAAAAGACACTTGTGAGACAAAATATAAAGTCTTGGTTACATTTCATACCTATACTTATCAAAGGAAAGTGGTAATTTTGCAAACGAAATCATCAAAATAATCATACGTAATGAAAAATTTAGCAATCTTATCACTTTCCTGCATGCTTGCCGTTGGAGCACAAGCGCAGACAGCCCAGTTCGACTACTTCAAGTACGCTGGCAACGACAGCAGGTTCAATGTCGAAATAGACAAGACCCACCAGTACTACAATCCTATATTGGCTGGTTTCTATCCTGACCCAAGTATTTGCCGCGTGGGTGACACCTATTATCTGGTGAACTCTTCGTTCACTTTTTTCCCTGGTGTTCCTCTCTCCACGAGCAAAGACCTGGTGAATTGGAAGCCTGCCGGCCATGTACTCGACCGCCCTTCTCAAGTACCTCTCAAGGGACAGCATGTATCAGGCGGCATCTTCGCACCTGCCATCAGCTATAACAAGAAGAACAAGACCTTTTATATGATCACCACCAACGTGGGCGCAGGCAACTTCTTCGTAAAGTCGAAAGACCCATCGAAAGGTTGGAGCGAACCTATCTACTTGCCTAAGATAGACGGCATCGACCCAAGCTTCTTCTTCGACGACAATGGCAAGGGCTACATCGTGCATAATGGTCCGGTGGTTGGCGGTGCCGACTATGAGGGACAGCGCTCCATCCGTTGCTTCGAGTTCGACGTGAAAGGCGACTCCATCAAGGGTAACTTCAAGGAGATTCTCCGTGGAGGAACCCACGTGGAGGCGAAGCCTATCTGGATAGAGGGACCTCACCTCTTCAAGAAGGGTAAGTTCTACTATCTGATGTGCGCCGAGGGCGGTACAGGCGGCTGGCACAGCGAGGTCATCCTCCGTTCCAAGAATCCGATGGGGCCTTGGGAGGAAAATCCCAACAACCCAATCCTCACCCAGCGCACAGGTCTCGACCCCAACCGCAAGGACCCAGTTTCTTCTGCTGGCCATGCCGACATCGTGGAAGATGGCAAGGGCAACTGGTGGGCTGTGTTCTTAGCTTGCCGCCCATACGAGGAGGACATGTACAATACTGGTCGCGATACCTACCTTCTACCTGTGACCTGGAAGAATGGTTGGCCAGAAATCCTCAAGAAGAACACGCCTATCGCAACCATTGGCGAGAAGGCTGGGCTAAAGCCTGCTGGAAAGAATGAATTCTCAGGCAACTTCAGCTATATCGACACTTTCGAAAATTCTTGCTGCACCAACAAACTTGGCTTGAAGGACTTGAACCCTCGTTGGATGTTCCTCCGTGATTTCAAGGACTGCTATACTGTAGCCGACAATAAACTCAAGATGAATCTCTTGCCTGGCAACATCTATAAGCGCGATCCAATGTCTGCGATTTGGGTTCGCCAACAGCATGGAACCTTCACCGCTGAGACCGAGCTCAACTTTACGCCTCGCAACGACAAGGAAATCGCCGGCCTGGCTCTCTTGCAGAAGGAAGACCACAACTTTGTATTGGGCAAGACCATGAAGAAGGGGCAGTTGGTGATTACCCTGACTCGTGCCGAAAAAAACAACGTCCAGATAGCCTCAGCTCCTATCAAAGGCGGCAAGCTTCGCCTCAAGATAGAGGGACATGATAGATATTACGACTTCTACTATGCCGAGGAAGGTGGCGACTGGCAGCTTCTTGCCAAGGGTGTGGATGCCAGCAACCTGAGTACCCAGAAGAGCGGAGGCTTCATCGGTGCTTGTATCGGACTATACGCAAGTTCTAACAAGGAATCGTCCAAATAGCAAAATGTGTTGCCCAAGTTCGTGAACGCTTTTTGGGCACATGTTGCCC
>ERZ808240.5032-NODE-5032-length-11078-cov-3.132360_pt1 | contig 11078 bp, 12 predicted proteins | sample MGYA00521084_ERZ808240 | MGnify/ENA primary metagenome ERZ808240 (study PRJEB31516, sample SAMN03275571) | gut metagenome | biome: mammalia-associated habitat; material: feces | host: Papio cynocephalus | place: Kenya | collected 2012-08-06 ... | reverse complement strand
GCATGGCAAAGCCTTTCTTTTCCTCAATAAATGAATATTGTGGAGACTTTGCTTTTGCTGCGGCTTCTTCTCTTTTCCTTAGTGCGTCTACACTTGCTTTCAAGTTAGAGCCATCTATAATCTTTTTCGTTTTTGTTTCAATATCTTTAATATCCGCATCTATACTATTGTTCTTTTGCGTTGTGAATTTATTTAGAACATTCTTAAATGCCGTCTTTAGCATACTGATGCAATTCCCGTAATAATGCGCGGTCGTAACGGCGTTGTCGCGTAGCTCTTTGGTGCAAATATCCTCTATTTCCTTGTTTCCGTTGGCTTGCGTCTTGGCAAAGTTGGAAAGCTCGTTATACGCTTCTATCCATGCGTCATGTCGCTTCATGCCTATTTCGTCCAGCCGTTCCACCTCTGCCAATAGCGCGGCGCGGTTTCCTGCCGTGCGTAGGCTATCCACGTTTGAAAGGTCTAAGCCTAAAGCGTAAGCCCAGCGTTTAAGCATGGCTATCCGTGTGTCAAACTCCGTGCAGGGTTGTACGGCGTTCATCGTCTTGGTTGGAATAACCGGATTAAGCCCTCCTGCAATCTTGCCGCCTACAAAGTTGTCGCGAATGTAGTACGGTTGCGACTTCCAACCTTTAGAACGTTCTAATATGCTGTCTATGTATTCCCGGAACTTGCGCGGTACGTCCACCACGGAACGGCGTGAAGGAAGGCTTTTGTAAGCCTTGCCGCGTACAATAGCCTTTAAGCGGTTGGCGCGGTCTTGGTTGTACTCGTCGTAGTCCGACATAATAGGCACAACGTAACAGCGGCATTGTGGGTGCCAGCCTACAAACTTGAAGGTTTTAGGGTAGTCGCCCCATAACTCGTCGCAAATATCCACCAAAGGCACGGGTTCGCCCTTGCTGTTCATTATTGTGTGGTTGTTACTTAGGCAAACGCGAATACCTACAACAAAATCCAACTTCTGCCAGCGTAAGTACTCACTTTCGCGGTAAGCCATGTTTATCTCCGTCCGTGCCAATCGCTGCGCGTTCTTGGCTGAACTCCGGTAAACGCCTTGCCCCGGATGGTACATCTTGGCTGCTTTGCTCAACCTCAATACGCCGCCCTTGTCGCGAACACGGCGGTAAAGGCGTTTCGGCTCTTGGAGGTAGCTGCGCAAATCGCGGCTTAACTGCTGCGCGTCCCTTCCGTCGCCGATGGCTACGTCTATGCCTAATTCTATGGCGGCTTTCATGTCCTCGGCTTGCTTCCATACGCGCTCGCTTAGTCCCATACCCTCAACTTTGCGCCGCTGGAAGGTGCTAAGGGCTTCTAAGTTTCTGCCTTGGTACTGCTCTACCTCCTCTTTCGTCAGCTTGGAAGTGCGAAGAATGGAACTTATAAAAGCGTCGTTCTTGTAGGTCGCTGCCAGCCACTCGCTTTGCGTCCCGGAAGTAATCACGCTTTCCACCTTCTTTGCGAGCCGCTGCATGATGCCCTGCGCTTGTTTCCGTGCGCGTGGATAATTGTCAAACGAAAACACGGCATCGCCTTCGGGTGCGTCCAAACTCGCTCCCAAACGTGCGTATTCGTCGCAGGCTGTCTTATATACGCGGTCTATCTGCCGGGCATACCGCTCGGTAGTGGCGTAATGGCGTGCGTCAAAGCCGCGAAGTTGTATTATAAGCTGGGTTCTTTCGTTCTCCGGCATGGTTATTCTGTTATTTTCTTTGAATTTGGCATATAAGCGCGTTTCTTGCCTTGGGTATGGAAACATACACCTTGAACACGAAAACGCGCTTATATCGTCTTAAAACGTGTTGTTTTGATACGCTTGTACTTAAAATGTGGGTTCGCCCTGCTGATAGCTGCTTTCTTTGGCTTCGTCGGCTTCTATCTCCTTCAGCTCCTCGTCTGTATCGTCTGCCCAGCCTAACCGCTGCACGGTTGCGCGTCGGCTTGCTATTTGCCGCTGTCCGTTGGCGGCTTGCAGGATGTTTATCTTGCTAAGTTCGTCTTCAATAATGTACGGCGTTATCTTCGGTTCTATAATCAAGTGGTCGGCGGCTTGCTTCCAATCTAAGTTGGCTTCGGCGAAGAAGGCTTTAAGCACATTAATACGGCGTTGCAAATAATCTGCAAACACTTCGTTTTTGTCCTGTACCTTTAGGTGAGCATCCATGAAGAGCAACTTTAGGGCTACGCCGCTAACTGCTCCAATACCTTTTACCGTATCAAATGAAATGTCGGGCGTTTGCGTTATGGTGTAAATCATGCGCAGGAGCGTGTCTATTTCAAGTTTCACGCTTTCGGGCGCGTTCTGCCATGATAGGTAGCTGGCTTCTGCTCCGTCTTCGCCCTCAATAATGCCCCCGGCTTCTCCCTTTCGGCAAAAACCTTTAATGCTGCCCTTAACAAAAATCTTGGGGCTCGCGTGGTAGTCATTTGTATCGGCAAAGTTGGAAAGCAATTTTTCCAAACGGTCTATAAGGCTTTGCACGTCCTCCCATTCTACTTGTGGCTGGCTGGCGTAAATCACAGGTATTTTGCCTATCGTGAGTTTTTTGGGGTAGCCCTCCACCATTTCCCAATTGTTGCCGGAAGTGGCGGTTTCAAGTCCTTTGCACGTCCATAAATAGTGGTTATCCTTGGTGTACGTTTCAAAGTAGGTGCGTGTAATGAGGTCGCTATCCTTGCGCGTGAACTGACGCGAAAAAGCCACGAGGTCGCGTGCTTCGTCAAAGTATGGGTAAAGCCTATCGCCGAACATCGGGCTAAAGATGGCTACCTTGAACTTGATGTTTTTCTTGAAGCCGTAAAGTTCGTGTGTGTCTGTTTCCACAGGATACCAAAGTTCGGCTACCTCGGTAGTGCTGTAAAGGCTTCGCGCTACCCTGCGGTTAAGCGTTCCTTCCTTGACATCGTAGAAAACGCGCTTTATAGCGTTCAAAAGTGCCTTTTCTTTCTCGTCTGTCGGGTTGGCGTTGTAAGCTACCGGGTTGCCAAACGTGAAGGCTACCGCGCGTTTTACGATGAGTTTCTGAATGGCTAACGCTATACGCGCTACCTTCTCAATCCTAAAGCCTTGTTCGGTCGTTTCCTCCGCGTTGGGGTTGATGTTCTTTACCTCGCCGTACTCGTCGCTGTCCTTATCCACTACTACCAGCTTGTCGGGACGTTTTAACGGGTCGTTGATGGCGTGTGTCTTGGGGTCGTACTGCATGGCGTACTGTATGGCGTTGGGTTCGGGCGTGGTGCGTCCGTTCCTCAACTCGTTTATAGCTCCCGTAATGTCGCCTTCGCCTTTGGCTACCTTGGCTAAAAGTTCTTCTATCGTCATAATCGTTTTTTTGTTATGTTATGGAAATATGTTGCTTAACCTCTGCGGCTTGCCGCTGCGCTTCTCTATTGTTCCCGTCAAAGCGTCGGGCGCGTCATCGTGGGCGTTCTTACCTACCTTCTTGTACTGCGTTATATCTTGGTGAAACTTTGGATAAAGGTGTTCCCAGCCTTTTGGAAAATACGTTAGGTTCTGCACCTCTGCGGAATGGTTGAAGATGCGTTCATCCTTGTTTAATGTTTGGTGAAACCACGTTACGGCGGTCTTGCTGTTGCCCAATAGTCGGCATTGCTTTTCCACGTTACGCGCAAAGCCGCGCCCGCCGTTGTTGCTCTCTACTATCGCCTTTTCCACTCCGTGCCGAGTCAAGAGCCGTGCCGTTTCCGGCTCTGTCGTTTCCATCGGTGCTTGCGTATAGTAAACATCAAGTACGAAATTTCCTATTTCCGTTTCAACGTAGATGATAGTACAAAGGAAGTCCGCGCCCGTGTCTGCCGTATCTGTGTATGACTTTACGGCGTGCTTGCGCGTTACGGGCAGTACGTCGTAGGTCTTGAACTCGCGTTCGTACATAAGTCCCGTTAGTGGCTTCGGGTTCTGCATGTACTGCGTATCGAATACCCACGGGGTTTTCTCCTTCAAGTCGTGAAGCTCTTGCAGCGTGTGCTTGAACTCCCAAAGCGGTACTTCCTCGCCCTTCTCGTTAATCTCAATAACAGGAAGGCTTAGTACCTCCCATTCGTCCGGCTCCAACTTTTGAAGGTAGCCGCAAAGGTCATCTTCATCCAAACGCTGCATAATGATTATTATCGGCGTTTTGCGGCTGTTCACGCGGTTGCGGATGGTCGTTTCAAACTTTTGGTTTACCTTGTCGCGTACTAACGCGCTTCGGGCATCGTCCGGCTTAATCGGGTCATCTATGACTATCGCGCCGCCAAACGTGCCATTACCCACCGTTGCAAGTTCTTCAACCTCGGCGGCTAACTCTTCTTCGTCCTCCTTGTCAACCAAACCAGCACCAAAGCCCGTAACCTGTCCGGCTGAACTCACGGCGTAAAGTCCGCCGCCCTCTGTCGTCCACCATTTGCGCGTGTTCACACTGGTAGGCATCGTTCCCGGAAACAAACGGCGGTAGCTGCTTTCGCGTAAAATCTCCTGCACACCTCGCGAGTTGTCGCGTGCCAAATCGTCCGAGTACGAAAGATGTATAAACTTCGCCTTCGGGTTTATGGCTAAACCCATCGCGATGAAGTTCTTAACGGCTAACTCAGTCTTACCGTAGCGTGGTGCGATGTTGATAATAAGGCGCGTAGACTGACCGCGAAAAACCCGGTCTAAGGCTTCCGCTATTTTAACGTGGTGTTTGCCTACGACAAACTTACGTTTGTACTTTTCCTTGAAGAAGTAGCGCGTAAAGTTTAGCGTTCCTTGCAGCGTCCACGTCTTTATGATGTCTATGTCCCTTATATCCTCCACGTTTTAGTAATCCTTTTGTAAGTTTTCTAACAGTTCCTTGGCTTCCTCCTTGGTAAGTGTCCGCGCTGGCATGAAGTCTGCGCCGTCCTTGCCCGTTATCTCCATGCGTTGTGTCGGCTTGCCGTGCTGACGCTCGCGCAGCTTGTCTAACGTCGTTGTCTTTCCGTTCTTCATGTCTGAAAGTACGGCTATCGCCAGCCCCTTTGGGTAAGCTGGCGCGTCGCTCCACTTGGCTAATACCTTCAAATCCTCTGCGGAAAGCGTAAGTATAACAGCTTCCCATTCGTTAATCTCGGCTGCTGTCAAACAATAGAATTTCTTTGCCTTCGCCTTGCTGCCGAATATCTTAACGAGGTTGTCGGGTACGCGGTTCTTCGGTCGCCCTTTCGGATTGCCGCTCTGTCCGGGCTTGAATTGGTATTGTTCAATATCTTTAGCTGCCATCTGTGCTGTTATTTTTTGTTTTCGTTGCTGTTCTCTGTTTTGTTGGCGCAATTGCCCAAATACTGCGCCTTCTCTCCCGTGTACTCCTCCCAACGTTTAATAATCACGTCAATATAGCACGGGTCTAACTCAATGGTATAACAAACGCGCCCTAACTGCTCCGTAGCCATTAGTGTGCTGCCGCTTCCCCCGAATAAGTCTAACACAACTTCGCCCGGTCTTGTGCTGTTGCGTATAAGTCGCCCCATCAACTTTAATGGTTTCATCGTTGGGTGGTCTGCGCTTCTTAGCGGTTTGTCCTCGCGTATGACCGTGGAAGGAAGGGCGCAAAGTTTGGTAAGCATGTCCTTTAGCTCGGCTTTCGTCATGCTGTCAAAATCGGGCTTTTCGTCCTCAAATACGGTGCGCTGGCTTCGGTTGTCTATAAAATAGTGTCCGGCTCCCGGCTTCCAACCGTAACAGCATGGTTCGTGCTGCCATTGGTAGTCCTGCCTTCCCAATACTATGTTATTCTTTACCCATATAAGCATCTGCTTCAATTCCCAGCCTACGTTCTTTATCGCCGTCTTGAAGTTAAGCCCTTCCGTTCCTGCGTGCCAAATGTAAAACGCGCCGCCTTGCTTTAGGTGGCGGTTCGCGTTGCTGAAAGCTGCCGTTAGGAACTCTTGGAACTGGCTATCTTCCATTTTATCGTTGGCGATATCCTTCTCTATGCGGTTGCCTTTTTGCCTATGTCCTTTCTTCGTTTCCATAGTCTTCCCCCATGCGTTTAATGCTTCGTTCTTGCTGGAATAGTCCACGTTATAGGGTGGGTCTGTCAGCAACATGTCTACTTTGCTATCGCCTACAAGAAAGTCTACTACATCGGCGTTGGTGCTGTCCGCGCAGATTAGTCGGTGCTTTCCCAAAGCGTAAATGTCGCCTAACTTCGCGGTCGGCTTGGCTGGCATGTGTTCCTCTACGCTAAAGTCGTCTTCTTCGGCTTCCTCTTCTGTGCTGACCTTTTCCAACTCCGGCACGTCCACGCCCCACAGTGTAAGGTCTGACGCATCCCACTCGTTAGCCAAATCCTCAAAATTCCACTCACCAAAGCCGCTATTATCCTTTATGACAATAGCGCGTAATTTCTCGGGCGGTGTGCTTTCGGGCAGGAACTTAACAATAGCTTCTGTATACCCCAGTTCCTTTAAGGCTCGGTAGCGCATGTTGCCGCCGATGATGATGTTCTTGCCGTTGTATTTGTAAAGCAATATCTCGCGAAGTCCCAACATTTCCGGGTCTTCCTCTATGCTGCGTTTAAGAAGGGAAAATTTGCCGTCTTGAATACTGCGAGGGTTTTTCGGTACTCCCGGTATCTGTCCTTTATTAGGCGTGATGCTCGAAAGTGCTATTACCTCGCTTTGCACCATGTCGGCGGTGTTAGCCTTCCTTACGGGAGCCGCGCTCTTGCTGTCTGTTTTCTTCTTTACCATAACCTTTGCTTTGAAGGAAAGCCGCGCCTTTGGTACTCACGCCTTGCGCGGCTCTCTTTGTTAGTTACTAAAATGGTGCTTCTTCGCCCGTTGGCATTGACCACGGTAATACGTTTCTACGGCTTGCTGCCGTACTTGCGGAAATCTTGCTACCTCCGCTTCTGCTCTCGCTTCCACTTGCCATAATGCTTCGCTTTTAATCGTTAAACTTCTTTGTTATTAACTCACTCCATAAGGAATTGCCGCGTATCGGCTTCCTTATTGTTGCGTACTTTTCCACGATCCGGGTAAAATGTTCGTCGTAAAAGTCGTATAGTCCGGGGTTCTCCTCTATTGTGAACTGCTCTATATTGCCGCTACTGCGTAGGTTCGCGCTTCCGTGGATGACTATCTTACGCCCTCCGAGCGTTTCAAACTGCGCGGTTTTGGTGTGAACTGACGCTACCGAAAGTTGGAATTTATTGCCGAAGTCAAGTTTACGGTATATGTAGGGGATAAGGCTTCTTACCTCGTTGCCCCAAAAGTAGACGCTTACCACGAGGTTCAATTCGTCTACATATCCGTTTGCAAGAAGATTATAAAGGCTGTCTACGTTGTTCTGGCTTAGCGATAACGTGCTTATAGTCATTTTCCTGCACTTGGCATTATTGCCAACTATATACGCTTCTACGAAATCGCCGAATATGAAGTTTCCACTTACAAACACGTCGGCGCGTTCTCCAAAGCCTAAGCGTAGTTCATGTGCCAACTTTACCGCATTATCGTATAGAACGTAATCGCTTTTCAAGTCGTAAACCTTTGGCTTGGTGTACCGCGTTTCTTCCTCGTAGTTGTCGTTAAGGACATCAAACAGCGACAAATCCAAATCGGGTATTTCTATATTCCCGAAGTCGCTAACGTGAAGGTCGCTTTTTGCTGTGTCTTTTTTCTTTCGTCCCATGCTGTTGTCTTTTTTAATCAAAAAGGGCGCGGTTTGGTTGCCGCGCCCTTCCGCTCCGGCTGCTGCCGTTGCTATTCAGCTATATGATGCTTTCTTCAAAGCCAAACTTAAAGGTATGCCAACATAATGATGGCTTGAACCAACAAAGAAAGGACTACCGAAAACGCGATGAACACTGACGCGCCTACTATCGTGTAAACGAAATCGGCAAATTCGGGCGTTCCCTTATTCGTAATGTAGTCGTGTGCTTCCTTTCCTGCGGCTGCTATGGCGGCTACCATGAAGCCAATAGCGTAGCCACAAAACAGGCTTACTATGGCGCAAATCGCGAAGCCTGCCGCGAAGTGCTTCTTCTTGTCGTTTGGTATGCGGCTTATAAAGCCTTTTACCTTTTCCTTGATTGTCTTAAAACTCATGTGTATAAAATTTTATGCAAAGATAAAGGGTTAAGCGTATTATTTCGATACGTTTAACCCTAAAACACTTCGCCAACACTTCACCTATTACCGCTTTTTCGGTAGGTAGTTGCCTATTTCGTTCCTAAATTCGTCAAAGCTGCGTATAACGGTGTATTTGTTCCCTGCCTTTTCCGCTGCCTTCTGCCATGCTTTCTGCGTGTCCTGCTGTCTGCCCTTCTGCGTCTTGAACTCCAAACAAAGCGAAGCGTAGCCATTTGAAGGAATAAGCAGGATAACATCGGCTACTCCTGCCGTTACTCCCTCTGCCTTCATGATGCTGGCTTCGCGCTTGTTTCTCGCTCCTCCGTTTGGAACTGCAAAACAAAGCAGGGCGTATTGTGGGTATTGAAGCCTAAACCATCGAAGGCAAGCGCGTTGTATTTGGCTTTCCTCGTGCCTTGGCTTGGCTTTCTCTGCCTTTGCGTTGGCTATCGCCTTTAACTCCTCAAACGTCATGGCTATCTTATTGGCTCGCCCGGTTTAAGTGGTCGCCAGCAGTTGGTACGGTCTACCTGCTTTGTGTCGTGGTTGTACTTGTATTCCGCCAACAATTCCCAACGGTGGCACTTGCCGTTAAAACTATAAAGCCTTACTTCACGGTCTTTATGCTGCCTTGCGCGTCCTCTCGCTATCGTGTGGGCTTGCTCCATCGTTAGCTCCATGCGCTCCGGCTCGTAGTCTGTACCGCTAACAGGTATCTTGAAATCGTGTATTTCTTTCATTTTGCTGTTACGTTGTGTAAAAACCATCGCCGAATAGTGAAGGCTGGCTTTTGCGTTCCTCCTCCGCTAATACGGCTTCTACTCGCTTTATCTCGTCGTCTATCTCGCGTTCCAGCCGCTTGGAAGTCTGCAAATACGCTGAACTGCGAAACTTGAAGTAGTCCTTTTGCGCCTTGCGCATGGCTACTACCTTGTCGTAAAACTCTTTCGGCTTCATGGCGTTATACTTGCTATTTGCTTACCGCCACGGAACAAAGCCGCGCTATAAACTACGCCTTTGGCTGGCGCGTCCCGGTATGGCTCTACGCCCTTATCCGTTACAGGCTTGCCGTTGCGGTATATCGTGAACGTGATACTTTTGCAAAGTTTGCCCGTAACCTTGGGCTTCGCGTTGCTTGGAAGGTCGGCTATAAAGTCTTGGATAGACTCTTTTAACGTGTTGTAAACCAAACCTTCGGTAATCTGTACTTTATACTTTAGTTCCATAATCGTGGCTTAAAATGGTAAATCGTCGTCTTTTTTCTCGCTTGCTGGTGCTGCCGCCGCTCCGTATGGAGGTTGCGCTGGCTGCGCTTGCGGCTGTGCCGTTGCGGTCGGCTGCTGTGCGCTGGCGTTTCCGTCCGTTGTTTGCGTCTTGTTGCCGCCGCTAAGTAGCTGCAACTCCCGGACGTGGCAGTTAATGCCTACTTGTGCGCCGTTGGCGTTGGTGAAAATCTTTGTAGAAAGGTCGCCACGGATGAAAACTTGCGTACCCTTCTTTAGGTAGGTCGCTAACGCGCCGTCGCCCAACTTTAGACAGCTTACCCACGTTGTACGGCTTACTACCGTGCCGTTTGCGTCCTTGTGGCGGTCTGACGCTGCCACGTTGAAGGAAATGTAACGCTTTCCGTTGAACTCTTTAATTTCTGCGTCGTTTCCTAAGAAACCGCATGTTTCAATTACTAACATAATCGTTTGTTTTAAGTTGTTATTATTACTTTACTGCTTCAAATAGCTAAAGATATGCTTTATTACTTCCACCGTCCACCCGTTGCCGAGCATCTTGTAAGTCTGTGTTTCCGAACACTTCCAAACATACCACGATGGAATAGTTTGTAGGCGGCTGCACTCTGTCGGTGTTAGGCGGCGTATCTTACCCCCCCCGAATACGTTTATAGTGTTACCAGCGTGTCCGTGCATTAATGCCGGGCTTTTGCCCTCTGTGTCGTAAATGCGGTTTTGCTGGTACGGCTGTTGTCCTCCGCTCTCCTTGCTTGGGTTAAGCTGCCTTGTGCTGGTGTTTGGAACTTGCACCAAATCGCGCATCATCTTGCCGCCTACGGTTAGGCTACAACTCTTGTTTTGCGGCTGGCGTATGTCTATGCCGAAGCCATTGCCTTTCTCCTTCTGTCTTTGCAAGTGTTGGAACATGTTGTTTATAACCTTTTCGCTTAGGTAGTATTTCGCATCTACTTCCGCTTCTAATATGTCCTTCAATAACAGCCCCTTGTCCTTTGGCTGCGGAATGTCTGTATAGACTTCGCCAAACAGCCCTTCGGTGCGTATGCGTATGTTCGTCCAATATAAGCGGATTCGGTTCTGTGCGCTGACCAAAGAACTATTTATACAAACCGGGAATAATCCCAATTCGTTTGTTATTACCATTTCGTACTGCTTGCGCATCCTCACGTTTTCAAGCATGAATTTTAGGTTAGGGTTCTTCGCCCTCACCTCCTTCAGTATTCTGACGTATTCAAAGAACAGCTTGCTTCGTGGGTCTTTGAAGTTGAGTTGTTTCCCGGCAAAGCTGAAACCTTGGCACGGTGAGCCGCCTACAAGCAAATCTATTTTAGGCAGGGTGTTGCCGTCCACTTGGGTAACATCGCCCAACTGTATAGTATCGGGAAAATTGAGCATCGTCTGCGCTATCGCGTGTTTGTCTATCTCGGAAGCAAAGTACTTATCTACCTTTATCCCCAATTCCTTTAACGCGATTCTCGCGCATGCCATCCCGTCAAAAAGGCTTAGTACGTTCATATAGCTGAATATTTCTTTATATCGTTATATCCGTGGGCGTGCTCAGTTTCTCGCTTAGAAGGGTTGCTACCTTCTCGGCGGCTGCTCTGAACTCCCGGTTATACTTGTATTCTGTATCGTAATTCCGCAAATAGTAACTTATCGTACTTTTGTCGTGGTTCGTTTCCTCGGCTATGCGGTGCGTGTATTCTCCGCGCTTCTTGCAATGGTGCGCGTATATCATCCGGG
>ERZ808240.5030-NODE-5030-length-11087-cov-3.840736_pt1 | contig 11087 bp, 5 predicted proteins | sample MGYA00521084_ERZ808240 | MGnify/ENA primary metagenome ERZ808240 (study PRJEB31516, sample SAMN03275571) | gut metagenome | biome: mammalia-associated habitat; material: feces | host: Papio cynocephalus | place: Kenya | collected 2012-08-06 ... | reverse complement strand
CATTGAGGCATTGAAAAACACGAAAAAGTGTGGTATCCTCTTTTTAACATTTGAAAACAGGAGGTCCCTATGGCTTCACAAATGATTCTTGTTCTGGACTTCGGCGGCCAGTATAATCAGCTCATTGCCCGCCGGGTCCGGGAGTGCGGCGTCTACTGCGAGGTGAAGCCCTATACCACCTCTCTGGAGGCCATCCGGGCCGCTGACCCCATCGGCGTCATCTTCACCGGCGGTCCCGGCAGCGTTTACGAGGAAAACTCCCCTCAGGTGGATCCCGCCATCTTCCAGCTGGGAATTCCCATTTTCGGCATCTGCTACGGCTGCCAGCTGATGGCCCACCATCTGGGCGGAAAGGTTGTTCCGGCCTCCAGCGCCTCCGCCCGGGAATACGGCAAAACGGAGACCTTCTACGACCCCTCCTGCGCCCTGTTCAAGGGTCTGCCCGCCAAGGGTGTGTCCTGGATGAGCCACGGGGACTATATGGAGAAGGTGCCCGACGGCTTTTCCCTGACGGCCCACAGCGAGAACTGCCCCAACGTGGCCATCGCGGACGAGGCCCGGAAGTTTTACGGCGTCCAGTTCCATCCGGAGGTCAACCACACGGAAAACGGCGTCCGGATGATCCGCAACTTCCTCTATGAGGTCTGCGGCGCGGCGGGCGACTGGAGCATGGGCGACTACTGCAAAACCGCCATTGAGCGGGTCCGGACGGAAGTAGGCGGCGGAAAAGTCCTGCTGGCCCTCAGCGGCGGCGTGGACTCCTCGGTAGCCGCCGCCCTGCTGGCGGAGGCCGTTGGCAAGCAGCTGACCTGCGTCTTCGTGGATCACGGCCTGATGCGGAAGGACGAAGGCGACGAGGTCGAGGCCGCCTTCCGGAAATGGGATATCAATTTTGTGCGGGTAGACGCGGAGAAGCGTTTTCTGGATAAGCTGGCCGGCGTTACGGAGCCGGAGCGGAAGCGGAAAATCATCGGTGAGGAATTCATCCGGGTCTTTGAGGAAGAGGCCAGGAAGATCGGCAAGGTGGATTTCCTGGCCCAGGGCACCATTTATCCGGACGTGATTGAGTCCGGCCTGGGCAGCGCCGCCACCATCAAGAGCCACCACAACGTGGGCGGCCTGCCGGACTATGTGGACTTCAAGGAGATCATTGAGCCTTTGCGGATGCTCTTCAAGGACGAGGTCCGCCAGCTGGGCCGGGAGCTGGGTCTGCCGGAGTACCTGGTTATGCGCCAGCCCTTCCCCGGTCCCGGACTGGCCATTCGCTGCATCGGCGAAATCACCAAGGAAAAGCTGGACACGCTCCGGGAAGCGGACTTCATCTTCCGGGATGAAATCGCCGCCGCCCATCTGGAAGGCACTATGAACCAATATTTCGCGGTGCTGACCAGCATGCGGTCCGTGGGCGTCATGGGCGACAGCCGCACGTATGACTACACGCTGGCTCTCCGCAGCGTCACCACGACGGATTTTATGACCGCCGAATGGGCCCGGATTCCCTATGACGTGCTGGACAAAATCTCCACCCGGATCGTCAACGAGGTCAAGGGCATCAACCGCATTGTATACGACATTACCTCCAAACCCCCGGCCACCATTGAGTGGGAATAACCTCCGCTTTTCAGGCGGGCGGATGTGCGCTGGCACATCCGCCCGGTTTTTTTGTTTTTTCCGGAGGCTCAAAGCGTTCTCTTCCGGCACAAGGGCCGCCGGACAACAAAACCCCCGCACCTTTCGGTGCGGGGGTTTTGAACGGGTACGGGAATGCAAGCTTCAAACATTCACCGCCAATTGCTTGGGTAAGGAACGCTTACGCGTTGTGAATCACGCGGTTGGACTCAACGCCGTCCACAACGACATAGTAGCTGCCAGCGCCCATCACGAAGGGATTGAAGATCTCACCATAGGTGTACTTGGCACTGGTAACCTTCTGGAAGGTGCTGGTGTTGCTGCCCAGGTAGTAAACATCAATAGGCAGGTTGGCCTTGGGAGTAACCTGAGTACCATCATTGAAGAAGGTCAGGTCGCCGTTTGCGGCCAGCTGAACCTCATCAAAATCGGTATTCTGCTTGGTGTCATCCTTCTTGCCATCAATCTCGGTAGCATCAGAGATGTAGACGTACAGGACTTCCAGCTTCTCGCTGTCCTTCTCATCGACAACAGCATAGGCCGCGCCAGTCAGAGTATAGCCGCCGGTGACGCCAGTCAGCGTACCAACAGTGGTCTTCAGATAGGTCTCATAGTCCGCGCCAGAATCCTTGCTCAGGGGGCAGCCCTTGCCCAGGATCAGGTACAGCTCGGTGTTGCTGTTGACAATATACTCATGGCCAGCAATATCCAGAGTGTTGCCGCTCTTGCTGATGGTATCAGTCTTAGCGTCATCCAGGGTAATCTTGGTCTGCGTATCCTTCTTGCCGACCTCGGTAGCCTTGGTGACATACTGATCGCTGTTCACCTGAATGTTGTAGTACAGCTCGCCCTTATTGACAACGTTCTCCGCATCAATATAACGGGTGGTCTGCTCGCCGTCAACGATAACATCATACTTATAATAGGTAGAGCCATCGACAACGGTCTTGTTGTTGTTTGCATTCTGCTTCAGCACGAACAGGTAATCCGTGGTGCTGGTGCCATCAACGCTGGCAGATGCATCGGCAGACACATCAATGAAGACATAGGTGGCATAGCCATCCTTCGCGACATAGGCAATCTTGATCGCGTTAGCAGCAACAGACTTATTCTCCTCAGCGGCAACAAACACGTCGGGAGCATTCTCCACGCCGGTGTAGACATTCACATCATCATCGTTGTCCAGAGTGACGAACACGGTCTTGTCATCAGCCTTGACAGTGCTGCTCAGGCCCTTCACAGAGTTGGCCATAAACTTGACCTTCTCACCAAAGATAATCTGAGTGCCGTCCTTCTGGCCGGCGATGGCCGCGTCGTTGCTCAGGCCCTCAGAAGTCCGCTTGTTGGCGGTGGCGGGAACCAGAGTGTACTCGTTATTGCTGTTCTTGGTGTAGGTGTACCACAGGTTGGAGTGCGCATTGTTAAAGGCGGAGCTTGCAATGGTAGTCTTATTGTCCTCGCTGCCGACTTTCTTAACGGTAATCTCAGCGTTAGTGCCATCAGCAAAGTAGGCGTTCGCAACAGCCTTGGCAGTCGTGCTCAGGCCAGTCTGCTTGCCGAACTCGCGGATGTACACATAGCTGTTGCTGGAAACGGCCTCATCCACATAGATGATGTAGCCATACTGATCCAGAACCAGAGTGGCGTCAGAGTTGATAGAGAACTCATCGGACTTCTCATTGTCGCCAACCAGCTTGTTGTACTTATAGGTGGTGCCGTCCATCACAACGCTGTCAGTGACAGTGTACTCAGTGACCTTGCCGGTCTTGACGGTAGCGGGAATCACAGTCTCATACTCAGATTCCTTCTCGGAATAGGTGACCAGCAGATAGTCATCTTCCTTCACGCCGGAGACGTCGAAGTCATCCTGGTCAATGGTGGTGGGCAGAGCGGGCAGTTTGGCATTCTTGTTAATGTCGATGGTCTCGACAGTAACCTGCTCCTTGTTCTTGTTGTAATCGGCAGTAGCCTTCACCAGATAGGTGTTGATCTCCACGATGGTGACGTTGTTGTCGTCATCCATGTAGACCTCGGTCAGAACGCCGTTACCAGAAATGCCAGCAGCAGAAGAGCTGTTCTTAGCAAAGTAATCCTTGGTGTCAGGCTTCACGTTGGCATTGCCGTTCTCATAGACAACAAACTCGTAGCCATCCTTCTTGCCGTTCAGGTCATCGATGATGCTGGAGCCGATCAGGCTGTACAGATCACCCTTCTTGGCCTTGGCGGTGTAAGTGGCCAGCAGGTCGCTGGAATCAGCATAGGTGCCGATCACGTTGGACTTGTACTTCCACTCAGCAGCGGGACGGCCGAAGGGATCGGTGTCGTTGCTGGTCTTGGTCAGCTTGTCGAAGTAACGCTCCGCAAACTGCAGACCGTCTTCCTTCATGGTGTCCTTGTAGACGCCCTGAGCCTGAACCTGAGCCTTGGAGCCGGCAATGACAACCTCGGTGCCGCCAACGCTGACGGTGGTCTTGGAGTCATACTCGACCATGTCGGCCTTCAGGGTGTTGAAGGCGTACAGAGCGGCCTCTTCACGGGTCACGTCAGCGGAACCAGCAAAGTCGCTGTTGCCCTTGTCCAGGTCAGCGCCCTTGGCCAGCTTGGCAACGGCGATGGTCCAGTTGGGGCCGGTGAAGCCTTCGATCTTGCCGTCATAGCCCAGAGCGCCCAGCAGCATCTTCATGAACGCATAGCCGTTCAGGGTGCCGGCGGGACGGAAGGTGCCGTCGGAATAGCCGTTGATGATGCCCTGCTGTGCGCAGTAGGCAATGTAGCCAGCGAACTCATGGTTGGCGGGGACATCCTTGAAAGGAGCGGCGTCAGCCTTGAGGGCGGAGGCGGTGGTGGGGCCCAGAACCATGTTGCAGATGATCTTAGCAGCTGCGCCACGGGTCAGGACGTTCTGGGGATTGAAGTTGCCGTCGGCATAGCCGTCGACAACGCCAATTTCGGAGATCACGGCGACAGCTTCGTCATACTTGACCTTGCTGTCATCCTTGAACTCCTTGGCGCCGGCGCTGATGGTGACCAGAGACAGGGACATCACCAGAGCCATTGCCAGAGAAAGGAACTTCTTCATGGGGTTTTCCTCCTTTTAAATTTACCTGAAGGTCCGTTTCCGCGTTCTCCGGGGCGACCCGCCCCCACCAAGAAAGGGGCTTCCCGTCCGTCGGAAGCCTCCGCGGCCTTCCGGCATTGAATCGAACATCGGAGGACTGTTCCCGCCATATCCGGCGCACATACCGTGGCATGCCGGTCCCGTATCTGCTCCGGGAATAGGAGGAGAACCTTCATCCTTTGTTCATATCGCATGATACCAAATCATCTTTTGCTTTTCAAGAGGGCGGGCGCCGATGTAACACGATTGTAACAAACCGCCCCCGCCCCGCCCTATTATATATAATGTATCCCCGCCCCGCGGCCGCGAAGAAACGGTAAATTTTCCGGAAGCGGCAAGGTTTCTATTGACAGCCAAAAAAATATGAGTACAATAAACGCTATCAGTGTTTATAACTAATAATAAAAGTTAGTTTTAAACAACCTCAGGAGGAATGAAATGGACACAAGGAAAATGGCCTCGGAACTGCTGGACAGTCTCAGCCAGCTGTTCCGGGGCCCTATGCGGGAGGTCCGGGGGCTGTCCGGCGGAGAGACCGGGATGCTGGGCTATCTGCTGATGCAGGGCGGGACCTCCGCCCCCACGGAGATCAGCCAGTTTTTCCACATCACCACCGCCCGGGTTACCAACGCCCTGAACTCTCTGGAAAAGAAGGGGCTGGTCCGCCGGGAGCCGGTGCCGGAGGACCGCCGCCGGGTGACGGTCAGCATCACCGCCGCCGGACGGGCCGCCATGCAGGAGCGGATTGACGAAATCATGGCGGACACGGCCCGTCTGCTGGACGCGCTGGGAGAGCGGGACGCGGAAGAATTTCTGCGGCTGATGAAGCGGGTGATCGAACTCTGCAACGCCGCGGCGGCTTCCCCCGCCGCGGCCCTGAACCTGTCCGGAACACCGGATACCACCGAGAAAGGAGCGGAAAGATGAAACGGATACTTGCTGTATTGCTGGCTCTGGCGCTGTGCTGCGGAGCCATCCCCGCGGCTCTGGCGGACGACGCCGAAGCCCCGGCCCAGACGGAAAATCAGACGGAGGAGGCCGTCCCGGCCCCGGACGCCCTGAACACGCTGACCTGGGACAATCTGGAGAAGCGGGTGCGGGAGAACAACGCCACCGTGAAAATGCTTCAGGAGACCATTGAGTCCATCAACGCCACGGATTACGACAAAATGAAGGAGGACCTCCGCAAGCAGCTGAATCAGATCGCCAGCGGCCAGCGGCTGCTGCTGCAATTCGGCCAGGGGGATTCCTACGCCTACGCCGCCGCAGAGCAGGCCTACAGCAGCCTGCGGGAAACCTTTGACGATCTGAAGGACGGAAACATCCAGCAGGACGCCGCCGACACGGTCCGGCAGCTGCAGAACGCTCAGAATCAGGTCATCGCCGGCGCGGAATCCCTGTATGTGGCGCTGCTGGAAATGCAGAACAGCCGGGCCTCCCTCCAGCGGCAGCTGGCCGCCATGGATCGCACGGTGGCGGAGATGGATCTGCGCTACAAGATGGGGCAGATTTCCGCGCTTCAGCTGCATCAGGTCACCAACGGCCGGACGGCGCTTGTCAGCGGCATCGCCACGCTGGACGCCAAGCTGGACGATTACACCGCGCAAATGGAGCTGATGGCCGGGGCCCGGCAGACCGGCAGCCTGACGCTGGCCGAACCGCCCGCAGTGACGGACCAGCAGGCCGCCGCCATGAACTACGACAAGGATCTGGCCGCCGCCAAGGAGCAGAGCTATGAGCTCTACGACGCCAAAAACACGCTGGATGACGCCAAGGATGACTATTGGTCCAATGTGGGCAAGTACGCTCCGGGATTCTACAAGCGGGAGTCGCTGGAGCACACCTGGCAGGCCGCGCAGTACACATATCAGAATACCGTTCAGAATTTCGAGATCAAGTTCCGCACGGCCTACAACGCCGTGGCGGATTACCGGCAGGCCCTGACGGCCAAGGAATCCGCCCTGTCCCTGCAGGAGGAGACCTTCCAGTCCATGAAACTGAAATACAATCAGGGAACCATTTCCAAAAACGCCTACCTGGACGCGCAGGACGCGCTGGAATCCGCGAAAACGGACGTGGCAACGGCAAAGCATAACCTGTTCACGGCGTACCGGACCTATTACTGGGCCCTGCATTACGGCGTGCTGAATTGATTTGGGAGGTTCAATATCCATGAAAACATCCACCAGACTTCTGGCACTTTCCATAACCGCCGCCGCGGCCGTGACGCTGGCCGGCTGCGGTTCCGGCTCCGGCGCGTCCAGCTCCGGAGAAGCCCAGCCCTCGGGCACCGCCGTTCAGGTGCAGGAGCTGACGCTCTCCAGCATTTCCACCGGCAACACCGTCTCCGGAAAGGTCGCCGCAGACAACGAGGCCAGCGTCATGATCGGCGCCGCCGTCAAGTGCACCGCCGTCTATAAGGACGCCGGAGATCAGGTCAAGGCCGGAGACGTCCTGTGCACGCTGGATCTGAGCAGTACCATTTCCTCTTACAACGCGGCCAGTATCAGCTATAACTCCGCGGCCCAGAGCTACCAGGATCAGTCCCAGGTCTTTGCCCAGCAGATCAGCCTGTATGAGAAAAACCTGAACGATCTGAAGCAGCTCTATGAAATCGGCGCCGCCTCTCAGACCGAGATTGACCAGGCCCAGCTCCAGCTGGATTCCGCCATCGCCACCCGGAATTCCACCCTGGCTCAGCTGAAGGCGGGAATGCAGAACTATCAGTCCAGCCTGGAGCAGCTCTCCACGGTCCTGGAGGACGTGGACGGCAGCGGCAATGTTCTCGCCCCCATCACCGGCACGCTGGTGACGATGAACGCCACGGAAAACAACTTCATCTCCGCCGCCATGCCCGTGGCCGTCATCGACGGCGCGGACCAGATGAAGGTGACGGTTTCCGTCTCGGAGGCGCTGGTTCCCAAGCTGAACATCGGCGACCAGGCGGATGTGTCCGTCAGCGCCGCCGACAAGACGTTTTCCGCCGAGATCCGTTCCGTGGAGCAGGCTGCCAACGCCCAGACCAAGCTGTATACCGTAACCCTCAGCGTCCCCGCTGAAGACAGCGGCGGACTGCTCTCCGGCATGTTCGCCGACGTGACCTTCCATACCGATTCCTCCAGCGACACCATCGTGGTACCCTCGGACGCCATCCTCACCACCGGCGAGACGCAGTACGTCTTTGTGGTGGAGGACAACACCGCCAAATACGTGGAAGTCACCACCGGTCTTACCGGCGACGGCGTCACGGAGATCACCTCCGGCCTGTCCGCCGGGCAGCAGCTGGTGACGGTGGGGCAGTCCTACTTATCGGACGGAGATACGGTCCGGGTTGTCTCCGGGGAGGATTAACGCCTGATGAAAATTGCGAAGGTCTGTATTCAGCATAAAGTCGCCACCCTTCTGGCGGTCATCATGGTGGTAATCTTCGGCATCATGTTCGGCACCCGGCTGCAAATGGCGCTGATGCCCAATATGGAAATGCCCATGGCTGTGGTGATGACCACCTACGCGGGCGCAACGCCCACCGATATTGAAGAGCTGGTAACCTCCCCGCTGGAATCCGCCATCATGTCTGTTTCCGGCGTGGACGAAATCAAATCCACCTCTTCCCAGAATGTCAGCACCATTCAGATCACCTATGTGGACGGAACGGATCTGGACATTGCCGCCACTAAGCTCAGAGAGCAGTTCGACCGGGTCTCCCTGCCGGACGATGCCTCGGACCCCATGATCATCAACATCAATATCAGCGAGTTGATGCCCACCGCCATGATCGCCCTGACGGGAGAGGATCTGTCTCAGCTGCAGACCACGGCGGAGGATGTGATCTCCCCCGCTCTGGAGCGGATTGACGGCGTGGCCCAGGTGTCCGTCAGCGGCGGCCTGGAAAGTCAGATTTCCGTGGAAATCGACCAGGCAAAAGCCGCGGGCTTTCGTCTGACGAATTCCTATATCTCTCAGTTCCTGGCCGGACAGAACCTGCTGTACCCCGGCGGAAACCTTCAGAACGGCTCGAAAAAGCTGACCGTTTCCACAGACGCCAAGTTCCAGTCCGTGGAGGACGTGGCCAACACCCTGATCGCCCTCCCCACCGGCGGAACCGTCCGCCTGTCGGAGGTTGCCGACGTGCGGCTGGATCACGACGATCCGGACGCCGTGGCCAAGGTCGGGACGCTGCCCTGCGTGCTTCTGCAGGTCTCCAAGCAGTCCGGCGCCAACGAGATGGAGGTCTCCCGTGCCGTTACCGCCAAGCTGGCGGAGCTGCAGGCGGATCACGCCTCCATCCAGTATACCATTCCGTATATCGCCAGCGATTACATTCAGGAGTCGGTTGACAACGCCTTCAGCAACATCTGGCAGGGCATTTTGCTGGCGGCCATCGTCGTATTCCTGTATCTGCGCCGGGGCGGTCCTACCCTGACCATCTGCATCTCCATGCCCGTGTGCATTCTGTCCGTCTTTGTCCTGATGAACGCGCTGGATCTGACGCTGAACATGATGTCTCTGGGCGGTATCGCCATGGGCGTCGGTATGATCGTGGATAACTCCATCGTGGTTCTGGAAAACATCAACCGGTTCGCCGCGGAGGGCCACGACCGGATGAGCGCCTGCGTGGACGGCACTCAGGAGGTCACCTCCTCGGTGGTTGCCTCCACGCTGACGACACTGGCGGTTTTCGTGCCGCTGGGGATGGTCTCCGGCATGGCCGGCGATATGTTCCGGGACTTCTCTCTGACCATCGCCTCTCTCATCGCGGCCTCCCTGATTATCTCCCTGACGCTGGTCCCGCTGCTGTGCTACTTCACGCTGGATGAGGAAAAGGTCCGCAGACAGCGCCTGAAGAAGGAAGCGAAAGCGGCCTCCGCCAAGCGCTCCGGCGGCGCTGCGGCCTTCTTCGGAAACCTGTTCGGCAGAATGAACCAGGTCTATCTGCGGCTGCTGAATTATTTCATTCACCATCTGAAAGCGGGAATGCTGGCCGCGCTTGCCATGGTGGTGCTGTTCACCGTCACTCTGGCAAACACCAAGATGGTTCTCACGCCGGAGATGGACCAGAACCAGATCTCCATCAGCATTTCCATGCCCACCGGTTCCTCCGTGGACGAAGCCTCCGCCATCGCGGACCGGGTAGCGGCCATTGTGGAAAAGGAATGCCCGGAAACAGACGAACTGTACTACATTGCCAGCGGCGGCTCCTCCATGTCCATGATGATGTCCTCCAACTCCGTCACCATGGGCGTCAACCTGATTGACAAGCAGGACCGGACCCGCAGCGCCTTCGAGATCGAGGACGCCCTGCGGGACGCCCTGCAGGATATCGCCGGGTGTGAAATCACCGTCAGCGCCTCGAATTCCATGTCCTCGATGAGCGGCAGCGACATCGATGTGGAGATCTCCGGCGATGACTACGACACGCTGGAGATGATCGCCGGCGACCTGAAATCCCAGATCGCCGCTCTGCCCGACGCCATCAACGTGGAAAGCTCCCTGTCCGAGGAGGTTCCTCAGGTAAAGGTCATAATGAAGCGGGAAGCGGCGTCGCAGTACGGTCTTACCGCCGCGGCGGTGGGCGCCGCCGTCCGGTCTGAGCTCACCGGCTCCACCGCCACCACCGTGACCATTGACAACAAGGAATACGACGTGGTGGTGAAGGGCAGCGGCGCCGCCTCCGCCAGTCTGGACGCTCTGAAATCCATGCCCGTTTCCTCCGGCTACGGCGGCACCATACCGCTGTCCGCCGTGGCGGATGTGGTGGTTGAGCAGGCGCCGCAGAGCGTTGTCCGCCACAACCAGTCCCGCCAGGTGAGCATCACCGGCGATACCATCAGCGGCGACACCAGTGCCATGACCAAGCAGATCAACGCCATTCTGGACGGATATTCCCTTCCTCAGGGCTATACGGCAGAGAGCGGCGGCGCCTACTCTGACATGATGGACAGCTTCGGCGATCTTCTCTTCGCGCTGGCTGTGGCCCTGCTGCTGGTGTACTTTGTTCTGGCGGTGCAGTTTGAGTCCTTTGCCATGCCGGCGATTGTCATGCTGATCCTGCCGGTGGCCTTCTCCGGGGCGCTGTTCGCCCTGCCCCTCACCGGCCGGGATCTGTCGATCATCGCCCTGGTCTCCATCATCATGCTGGCCGGCACGGTGGTAAACTCCTCCATCATTCTGGTGGAATACATCAAAATCCGCCGGGGAATGGGCGAAAGCCGGGAGGAAGCCATTCTCCACGCCTGTCCTCTCCGGATCCGGCCCATCATGATGACCACCCTGACTACCGTCATCGCCATGATTCCCATGGCCATGGGAATCGGCGGAACCAACGAGATGATGTCGGATC
>ERZ808240.5029-NODE-5029-length-11087-cov-5.099801_pt1 | contig 11087 bp, 7 predicted proteins | sample MGYA00521084_ERZ808240 | MGnify/ENA primary metagenome ERZ808240 (study PRJEB31516, sample SAMN03275571) | gut metagenome | biome: mammalia-associated habitat; material: feces | host: Papio cynocephalus | place: Kenya | collected 2012-08-06 ... | reverse complement strand
AAAAGAGTGACAAAGTCGGCGGTATCTTAAAATGTGAGCAGGCGATTGATTTCAAGCAGGAGATGTATCAGCTTGGACTTTCCCTTGAGGCACAGGCGATCGAAGCCGGCGTGGAAATCCGCTGCAATACGGAGGTGACACCGGAATACGCAGAGGCACAGAATGCCGATGTGATGATTCTTGCAGTCGGCTCTAACCCGATTGTTCCGCCACTGAAAGGCATCGATGGAGACAACGTGGTAATCGTCAACAACTACTATCTTGAGAAAGAAAAAGTCGGCGATTCCGTAGTTGTGCTCGGTGGTGGTTTAGCAGGCTGTGAGGCAGCGATCCATCTGGCACAGGAAGGCAAAAAGGTGCATCTTGTCGAGATGCGTCCGGAGCTCGCACCAGATGCAAACATCCGTCACCGCCCGATTCTTATGCAGATGGTGGACAAGTATGTCGAAGCACATACCGGCTATCAGGGAATGGAAGTAACCGCAGACGGCGTATTATGTAAAGATGCAGACGGAAACGAAGTTTTCGTTCCGGGAAAATCCGTGATCTGTGCGGTCGGACAGCGTGCAAACCGCGATGGCGTGAATGCGCTGCGTAACTGTGCTCCGATTGTCCGTGAGATCGGTGACTGTGTGCGCCCGAGCAATATTACAAGCGCGATCTATATGGGATACCATGCAGGATTAGACGCATAAAAGGTTTGATTTTAAGAAGTCATTTTCGTAAAAGAAGGTGGCTTCTTTTTTTATTGCATGATGGTACAAAGTGACGAATAAATAAAGAAAATAATATTAAAAAATGAACAAATGACGAAAAAATATTAAAATTTTTAATGCGAATCAAAAAATATTCTATAGTTTGTGAGAGAAAAATCACTTATACTAGCGTTACCAACAAAACAGAAGGGGGACATTTTTATGAAGAAGAAAATGGTAGCAATTATGATGATGGCAGTATTGGCACTTTCAACTGCAGCATGCGGAGCAAGTGGGGGAAACTCCGGCAATGGTACACAGGCAGGAAATTCAGGAGGAGGCACTTCTACATCAACTGTCGCAAATAAGGATAAACCATTGGTCTGGTTTAACCGTCAGCCGTCAAACAGTTCTACAGGAGAGCTGGATATGACCGCACTCAATTTTAACAAGGATACCTATTATGTAGGTTTTGATGCCAATCAGGGTGCAGAACTTCAGGGTACCATGGTAAAAGACTACATTGAAAAAAATATTGATAAGATTGACCGGAATGGAGATGGCATTATCGGTTATGTGTTAGCAATCGGTGATATCGGCCACAATGATTCCATTGCCCGTACAAGAGGTGTCAGAAAGGCACTTGGAACAGCCGTTGACAAGAATGGTGAGACAGACAGTTCACCGGCAGGAACCAATACGGACGGAAAAGCATCACAGGTTCAGGACGGAAGCATTGAAGTAAACGGTAAAACTTATGTGATCCGTGAGCTTGCTTCCCAGGAAATGAAAAACTCAGCAGGTGCTACATGGGATGCAGCAACAGCAGGTAATGCGATTGGAACATGGTCATCTTCTTTCGGAGATTCCATTGATGTTGTTGTTTCTAATAACGATGGAATGGGAATGTCAATGTTCAATGCATGGTCAAAGGATAACGGTGTACCTACATTCGGTTACGATGCAAACAGTGATGCCGTTGCAGCAATTGCAGAAGGCTATGGCGGAACAATCAGCCAGCATGCAGATGTACAGGCATATCTGACACTTCGTGTTCTCAGAAATGCCCTGGACGGTGTAGACGTTGATACAGGTATTGGAACACCGGATGATGTAGGAAATGTATTAAGTGATGATGTATATGAATATAATGCAGACGAGAGATCCTACTATTCTCTGAATGTAGCAGTAACTGCTGATAATTACAAAGATTTTACAGATTCTACTGTTGTATGGGAACCAGTATCCAAGCAGCTGGATGCATCCGCTCATCCGACAAAGAAGGTATGGCTGAATATTTACAATGCTTCTGATAACTTCTTAAGTTCTACGTATCAGCCACTGTTACAGAAGTATGATGATCTTTTAAATCTGGATGTTGAGTACATTGGCGGTGATGGACAGACAGAGTCAAACATCACAAACCGTCTTGGAAATCCGGGACAGTATGATGCTTTTGCCATCAACATGGTAAAAACAGACAATGCAGCTTCTTACACAGCTCTTTTAAATCAGTAAAAACAACTTAACTTCGGGGAGAGAAACGGTATTCTCTCCCCGAAAACAAAAGGATAGAAAGTATAGGAGCGGATAGTATGGGGGATAAGAGCAAAGATATCATCTTATCGATACGTGGCATGAGTAAATCATTTGGCCGCAACAGAGTACTTGATCATATCAATCTTGATGTGAGAAAAGGAACTGTTATGGGACTTATGGGAGAAAATGGCGCCGGTAAGTCAACAATGATGAAATGTCTTTTTGGAACTTATCAGAAAGACGAAGGAAATATATATCTTGACGGAAAAGAAGTAAATTTTTCCGGACCGAAAGATGCACTGGAAAATGGAATTGCAATGGTGCATCAGGAATTAAACCAGTGTCTGGAGAGAAATGTTGTAGACAATCTCTTTTTGGGCAGATATCCGGTAAATTCCTTTGGAATGATTGATGAGGGAAGAATGAAAAACGAGGCCTCGGAATTGTTCCGGAAACTGGGAATGACGGTCAACCTGGACCAGCCGATGAGAAATATGTCTGTTTCCCAGCGGCAGATGTGCGAAATCGCAAAAGCAATCTCATACAATTCGAAAGTAATTGTATTGGATGAGCCGACATCATCACTTACCGTACAGGAAGTAGATAAACTTTTTGATATGATGCGGATGCTCCGGGATCAGGGGATATCTCTTATTTATATTTCCCATAAAATGGATGAAATATTTGAAATTTGTGATGATATTTCCGTACTCCGGGATGGAAATCTGGTTATGACAAAAAGTGCAAAAGAGACAAATATGAATGAACTGATCACAGCAATGGTAGGCCGTGTGCTGGAAAATCGTTTTCCGCCGGTGGATAATCAGCCAAAAGATGTGATTTTGTCAATCCAGCATTTGTCTACAAAATATGAGCCATATTTGCAGGATATAACCTTTGATGTCCGTGAAGGAGAAATTTTTGGATTGTATGGTCTTGTGGGAGCTGGACGTACGGAACTGTTGGAAACAATTTTTGGTATTCGTACAAGAGCCGCAGGGCGTGTATATTTAAATCATAAACTTATGAACTTCAGCTGCGCAAAAGAAGCAATGGATTACGGATTTGCATTAATCACAGAGGAACGAAAAGCCAATGGATTATTCCTGAAAGGAAATCTGACATTTAATACTACCATTGCAAATCTGAATGCATATAAAAAAGGTGCAGCACTTTCTGAGCCGAAAATGACAAAGGCTACCGCGAATGAAATTAAAGTCATGCACACCAAATGTCTGGGACCAAACGATATGATCTCAAGTCTTTCCGGAGGAAACCAGCAGAAAGTTATTTTTGGAAAGTGGCTCGAACGCGGACCGAAGGTATTTATGATGGATGAACCGACAAGAGGAATTGACGTTGGTGCAAAATATGAAATTTATGAATTGATCATACAGATGGCAAAACAGGGAAAGACCATTATCGTGGTTTCTTCAGAGATGCCGGAAATCCTTGGTATTACAAACCGGATCGGTGTCATGTCAAACGGACGGCTTGCGGGAATTGTCAATACAAAGGAAACAAATCAGGAAGAATTACTTCGCCTCAGCGCGAAATATTTATAGGCAGGGGGGACAGATATGGCGAATAGCAAGATTCTTACAGCTGAGCAGGAAAAGACACTGCGTCAGCCGATTGATGAATATGTTGGAAAAATACAAAAAGAGATTGATGAGCTCAGAAAAGATGGTACGGCAAAAGTAATCACGTACCAGAGCATGATTGAAAACGTAAAAAGAGATAAAACGCTTTCGAAAGGGGAAAAGGAATCCGAAATTGCATCTTACCGGAAGGAACTTGAGCAGGCAAAAGCGGTAGAGGCACGGAATAAAGAACAGATTTCAAAACTGATAGCGAAAGCTGAAAATTATCTTAAAAATAATTTTGACCATCTTTACTACGATGCAGTCAAAGCAAGCTGCGAAGCGGAAAAAGTACAGGCGTTGGAAGAACATCAGCAAAGGCTTGCAAATATTGAAAAAGAACATAAAGAGACACTGGCAAAAATATCCGGTTCCGTGGAGATAAAAGAAGAAAATTATGTACATAAAAACCGGATTTCCAATGAGAAAATCGAACTGGAAAAAGAGTATCAGAGAATCAAAGACAGAAAGCATGATGCATATAGTTATAAGTATCATTTAATAGATCTGCTTCGGTTGTCAAAATTCACATTTGCAGAAAACCAGGCACAGAAATGGGAAAATTATAAGTATACATTTAACCGGAGAACATTCCTTTTACAGAATGGACTCTATATCGCAATTATTCTTATTTTTGTTGCGTTATGTATCATAACTCCAATAAAAAAAGGAACGCCGCTGCTTACCTATAACAATATATTAAATATTCTTCAGCAGGCATCTCCTCGAATGTTTCTGGCACTTGGAGTTGCAGGCCTCATCCTTCTTACCGGAACCGATCTTTCGGTTGGACGAATGGTTGGTATGGGAATGACAGCAGCAACCATTATCATGCATCAGGGCGTAAATACCGGTGGGGTATTCGGTCATATATTTGATTTTACCAAAATACCGGTAGGTGCAAGAGTGGTTATCGCATTGCTCACATGTATCATATTATGTACATTCTTTACGAGTATAGCTGGATTTTTCACCGCGAAGTTTAAGATGCATCCGTTTATATCGACCATGGCAAACATGCTTGTAATCTTTGGTCTGGTAACCTATGCAACAAAAGGTGTTTCCTTTGGAGCAATTGAGCCGACCATTCCGAATATGGTAATCCCGAAAGTGAATGGATTCCCAACCATTATTCTTTGGGCAGTTGCAGCAATTGTCATTGTATGGTTTATCTGGAATAAAACAACTTTTGGTAAAAATCTTTACGCAGTCGGAGGAAATCCGGAGGCAGCAGCTGTTTCAGGAATTTCTGTTTTTGCAGTAACACTTGGCGCATTTATTATGGCTGGTGTTCTTTACGGATTTGGTTCATGGCTGGAATGTACTCGAATGGTTGGATCCGGTTCTGCTGCTTATGGACAGGGCTGGGATATGGATGCCATTGCAGCCTGCGTTGTCGGTGGTGTATCATTTACCGGTGGTATTGGTAAAATTTCTGGTGTTGTTACCGGTGTATGTATCTTTACAGCATTAACATACTCCCTCACCATCCTGGGTATTGATACAAACCTCCAGTTCGTATTCTCAGGTATCATTATTCTTGTTGCAGTAACATTAGACTGTCTGAAATACGTACAGAAAAAATAAAACATATACTCTCCTCTACGATAGAAAAGCAGAGATGCCGGTAATGCATGATAAATGCAGAGGCATCTCTGTTTTGACGTGGGAAAGATTTTACTTTGTTTTGATGAATTGGTATAATAAATAAAATAAAGCGGGAGAAGATATTATGTATACGTTATTACTGGTTGATGATGAAGAGGAAGTTATCGAAGTTATAGCAAAAAAGGTAGAGTGGGAAAAGCTTGGATTTCAGGTGATCGGACATGCAAACAATGGATTTAAAGCGATGGATATGCTTGAAGAAATGCAGCCGGATGTTGTTATGACAGATATTAAAATGCCATACATGGACGGACTGGAATTGTGTGCGCATATAAAAGAAAAATATCCGGCAACAAAAATGTTACTTTTTACCGGATTTGATGATTTTGAATATGCGAAGGAAGCGGTACACCTTGAAATAGAGGAATATATTTTAAAGCCTTTAAATTCGGTTGAAATAACGGAAGTTTTTGAACGATTGAAGAAAAAGCTGGATTATGAAATCAATGAGAAGCGGAATATCGATTTATTAAAAAAATATTATGAAGATTCTCTGCCGATGCTGCAGGCCAATTTTTATACAACGCTTATAGAGGGGCGTATTCCGGAAGAAGAGATGCAGCATTATCTTCAGGATTATCAGATTCATTTTGAAGGCCCGTGGTATTGCTGTCTGGTCATACATACTTCGGCAAGCCAGGTTCCGGAAGGAATGGATATACGGTTGCTTTCGGTATCGGTAGACCGGCAGGCGGGGGATAACCTCGAAAAAAACTGGAACGGGAAAAGATTCCGTTATCTTGGGGATACCGTTATCATCGCGCAGTTAAAAAGTGAAGAAGAAATTTCGGAGCTGACTGATTCCTGTGACCGTTTCTGTAAATATATCAATCATATTATGGGAGCGAAAGTAACCATAGGAATCGGACAGACCTGCGATCATATCGCAAAGATTGCAGCTTCCTATCAAAGTGCCAGAGAAGCGGTTTCCTACCGCGTTTTATACGGGAGCAACCAGGCGATAAACTTAAAGGAAATTGTTCCACAGAGAAAAATCCAGCGGGATGCCGGAGAGGGAACCGAACTTTCCAATGTTTTCAAAAAGATCTGTCTGGGAGAAAATGAGGACATTGCAGATGCCGTAGAAGTTTACATGCAGCATAATTTTTTTGATTTAAAATCACTGGAAAAATATCATGTGGCAGTTATGGAACTGATTGGGGAGCTGTATCATTTTATGGCAAACAATGAAATGGATACCACAAAAATACAGGGTGGCATCAGTTCTTTGTACAATGAGTTATGCAATTTGGAGCCGCAGGTTTTGCAGAAATGGCTTTTAAAATTCTGCTACATGCTGCATGATGACATGGCGGATGCCCGGTATCATTCCAAGAAGTCGCTGATTGAGCGGGCAAAGGAATATGTGCACGACAATTATCAGCAGGAAGATCTGGGGCTAGATGATATCTGTAAAGAACTGGGCGTGTCAAATTCTTATTTTTCGAGCATGTTCAAAAAAGAAACCGGGAATTCTTTTGTCGGCTATCTGACGGAATACCGTATGGATAAGGCGGCGCGCATGCTTGTGGAGACCGCGGAAAAAAGTTATATGATTGCAAAGAGTGTGGGATATTCCGATCCAAATTACTTCAGTTATGTTTTTAAAAGACAGTATGGAGTATCCCCTTCAAAATACAGGACCGCATATGAAAAAAATGAAATATAAACCGGGAGATATTCAGTCGACCATCATGATCGCATTTTCCGTGATATCAACCTTAATTATGATCTGTATGGGCGTGATGGTGTATTGGAGATTCTCGAATATTACACAACAGAATATTGTGGAAAATAATCAGAAGATTATGGATCAGACCGTGGAAACGATAGAAAATTATCTGGTGAATATGAGACAGGTATCAGATGCTGCATATTATGATGTCATAAAGGAAAATGATATCCAGGCACAGAACGATACCATTCACGCGGGAATGAATCTTTTATACGAAGCAAATAAAGATAATCTCAGGAGCATTGCATTATACAATGAATACGGAAGTCTTATAGCGGCAGAGCCGGTTGTTGCCCAGAAGGAAGAACCGGATGTGACCAGACAGGGATGGTTTATACAGGCAACAAAGCGTATGGAGAATATCCATTTTTCCACGCCTCATGTGCAGAATTTATTTGATGACGGCACCTGTAGGTATTACTGGGTGATCTCTTCCAGCCGTGTGGTGGAGCTTACCGATGGGACGGATACACAATTGGGAGTACTGCTTGTCGATATGGATTATTCGGGAATTTCACGCATGATGGAACAGATCAATACGTCAGGAAAAGGACAGTATTTTTATCTGTGCGATGCGGAGGGGAATATTATTTATCATCCGCATCAGGCAAGAATTGACAATGGCATGGAGACGGAGAGCAGCGTAAAGGCTGCATCGTCAAAAGAAAAAATTTATGATGAGTTTGCAGGTAAAAATCACAGAAAAGTTATGGTAAGTCCAATCAGTTATACAGGATGGCGCCTGGTCTGTGTCATGCCATATAAAATATTTATGAATGAAATGACGGATATAAAGCAGTTTGTCCTGCTCATTGTCCTGCTTATGGCAATGATGCTTGTATTTGTCAATCGCATCATTTCTGTGCGGATATCGCGCCCGATTATGAAACTGGATCATTCGGTGCGGGAATACCAAAAGGGAAAAGGGGCAAAGATCGTAATCGGAGGATCGACAGAAATACGGCATCTGGGAGAATCCATTCAGGAATCCTACCGGCAGAATTCAGAACTGATGAAAAAAGTTATATGGGAACAGAATGAAAGAAGAAAAAGTGAACTTGATGTGCTGCAGAGCCAGATCAATCCGCATTTTTTGTACAATACATTAGATTCGATTACATGGATGATAGAGGGCGGAAAAAATGATGAAGCTGCATTTATGATCACGCAGCTGGCAAAGCTTTTCCGGATCAGTCTTTCGAAGGGGCACACGGTTATCAGTATAAAAGATGAACTGCAGCATGCACAAAGCTACATGAATATACAGAAAGTGCGGTACAAAAACAAATTTGATGTTGTATTTGATATCAGTCCGGACATTCTTGATGATTGTATCGTGAAACTTGTCCTTCAGCCGATACTTGAAAATGCAATCAATTATGGCGTAAGGAGATGGATGACTGCGGAAAAATTCTTATCCGGGGCTGGAAAGAGAAAGATGAAATTTATATGCAGGTAGTGGATAATGGAATGGGGATTCCGGAAGATGAGATCGATCTGTTACTGACGGATACAAACCGCGTACATAAAAAGGGCTCCGGAGTCGGACTTGTAAATGTAAACAACCGGATACGGTTATTGTTTGGAGAAAAATACGGGCTTCAGATAGAAAGCGAACCGGATGAGGGAACGACGGTGACAATTGTCATTCCTGCGATCATTTACAGTGAGGAAAATCGTAAGAAATTTGAGGAACGACATGTGCCGGAGGAGTCTTGAAATGAAAAATGGGAAAAGATCATTTATGATCACAGAGGCAATACTGGGAATCCTCGTGCTCCTGGTTCTTGGATGTATCCTCTATAACAAAAACGGCCATGATCCGGAAAGGATTGCGGTGATTATACCGGATGTGGATGAGAGCCAGTGGTCAGCGTTTAAATATGGACTGAAAATGGCGGCACGGGAATACGATGCGGATATTGTGATCATCAGTAAGGACAATATGGAGACCGCCAATGATGAGATCGAAATTATTAATCAGGAAATTGTAAAAGGAGCAGACGCTGTGATTGTAAAGCCGATTGCAAACCGGGAGGAGCAGCAAAAGCTGAAACAGCTGAAAAAAAGTGTTCCCATCATAATTGTTGGGAATACGCTTACGGAAGAACCGTCCGGATTGCAGACGATAGAACCGGATCACTACAATATGGGGGTAGATCTTGCAAAAAAACTTCTGGAAAATTACAGTGGAAACCTGAAAGGGAAAAAAATAGGAATCTATTCGCAATATGCCACTTCGGAGGCAATGATAAAAAGAAAAATGGGAATCTGTGATACATTAAAAGGGAGTGGAGCGGAAATTTTATGGTCTGTATCAAAAGATAATAATTCAGGAGAAAAAATTGATTTGCAGACACAGAGAAAAGTTGACATCGTAATGGCTTTGGATAATGCGAGTTTTGTAGAAGCAGGGGAGGCCGCAAAGGATAATGATCTGTACGGAGCTGTGCTTTATGGAATTGGAAATTCGACAGAAGCAATTTATTATCTGGATGCAGGATGGGCACAATGTCTGGTTGTGCCGGATGAGTTCGATGCAGGTTATGAAAGTGTTGCAGAACTTACCCAAAAACTGCACAGTTATTTTTATAAAATGAAAGACCGGCAGATTGCATATACGGTTCTTACACGGGAGAATCTTTTTCTGGAGGAGAATCGGAACTTACTGTTTACAATCAGTCAGTAAAATCAGGGGTTATCATGGAGAAAAGAAAAATAAAAAACATCATAGTATTAATATGTTTTATGGGAATTCTTTTGTATGGCGCATATGGAAACGAAAAAAAGGAAATATCGAAACAGATTTATATTGGTGTCGCATGTTATGATCAGAGAGACACTTTTCTGGGGGAACTTCTGGAAGTTTTTAAAAGTGAATGCCGGACACTGGAAAAAAAGGGATATGATATCAGCCTGACCATTATGGATGCTGCAAATTCGCAGAGAACGCAGGACGATCAGGTGCAGGAAATGATCGACAATGGCTGTGATATTTTGTGCGTCAATCTGGCAGACCGGACGGACCCGTCGCAGATTATTACAGCTGCACAGGAGCACGATATCCCCATTATATTTTTTAACAGGGAGCCTGTGGAAGAAGACCTGATGCAGTGGGATCAGTTATATTATGTCGGTGCAAAAGCAAAACAGTCCGGGCAGATGCAGGGACAGCTTGCGGCTGATTATATCAAAGAACATCCGGATGTGGACCGCAATCACGATGGGAAGATCCAATATGTGATCCTTGAGGGGGAAATGGGGCATCAGGATGCCATTATAAGAACCGAAAGTGTCGTGGAGAGCTTGAAAAAACAGGGAATTGAACTGGAAAAACTGAGTTATCAGATTGCAAACTGGAACCGTGCGCAGGCACAGAATCGTATGATACAGCTGATCGGACAATATAAAAATCAGATCGAGGTAGTAATTGCAAACAATGATGCGATGGCGCTTGGAGCAATGGATGCTTATGAAAAGCTTGGGTATACGGAAGCAAACCGGCCGGTATTTTTCGGAATAGATGGAACAAAAGAAGGGCTTGAAGCGGTAGAAGACGGAACACTTGCGGCAACCGTATATAATGACAAAGAAGGGCAGGCAGCAACAATGGCACATCTTGCATTTTCGATCGCAACAGAGGATGAAAATAACCCAAATCCGTTCAAAAATTATAAATATATTTATCGTGCATATCAGAAGGTCACAAAAGAAAATGTGCAGACGTTTATAGAAAAAGAAGGAGAATGAATATGAACAACTGGGAGAGAATGAAAGCCGGCAGACTCTACAATGCCGACAGCAAAG
>ERZ808240.5027-NODE-5027-length-11091-cov-8.925607_pt1 | contig 11091 bp, 14 predicted proteins | sample MGYA00521084_ERZ808240 | MGnify/ENA primary metagenome ERZ808240 (study PRJEB31516, sample SAMN03275571) | gut metagenome | biome: mammalia-associated habitat; material: feces | host: Papio cynocephalus | place: Kenya | collected 2012-08-06 ... | reverse complement strand
TAAAAGTTTCTAAATATCTGTCAAGGACTTCGCAATCAACAATAACTGCTTTTCCCACCTTGCACACCGCTCCTGCTTCCTTTGCCCACTTCTCAAAAGTAGACTGGCATACATCATAAAGTTTTGCACCATTTTTATACCTTACAAATCGTTTCTTTTCATTATAATTGTATTTCATCGTCCTATCCTTTCTTTTACTATGCACCTTATCTGCCAATGACAACCCACAATCCTATTGCAGGCTCTCACAGGCAGATAAAAATGCCATACAGGTGACAGGTCATTACTCTGCCCACATCGGTCTTGCACCGTCATTCAGATTGACCGGACTGAAGGTCTCTTTACAATCCGGAAGTATCATTATTAAAAATATGTATCCCCGCCCACACAACTGCTGTGCATTTTGCCAGACATTGATCGCTCCAAACCTTACTTCAATACGCTGTTTCCGTATTCCATCGCTTACACTTCCTATTATATATGTAGCATTGATAAAAAGAAAGCAGGTTGCTCCCGGCGTGTCCGCATAGTGGCTCCACATATTCCACACGTCCTGTATGCATTTACCTATTCGATTGTCAAGGTGCGGCAGGCAGAATCTCTTCTGCCTTCTGAATCATTTCATGACCTCATCAGTCATAAAAGCACACAAGGAAAAACAGTTGTCAAACTTCTTGTGTGCTTTCTGTGAATGATGAAATCTGTTTATATCGTTTCAAAGATTTTGTGGAACATGATTACCATTTCCATCATCTTCTGTTTCTTCCGTTCCAGAGGCAGCTGCTTGACATAGTTGGCGATCTCGTTTGAAAAAATATAGAACTCCACATCTGTCAGAATCTTTCCTTCCCCGGATATGAACTTACCTTCCCTCTCGTATCCTGTGAACAGAAAATCCAGACTAACCCCAAGCTCCCTGTGTAACCTTAAGAATTTGTCCTCGGTAATCATGCTGACTCCACGAAGAAGTTTATCATATTGAATTTCTGATATGCCTAACAGAGTCGCCATCTCAAAGTTTGTTAACGCTGCCATCTTCTGAATCTGTTTGACACGCTCTCCAATCTCCTGCAATTCTGCTTTTGTAATTTCATAGGACATGTTGTCCCCCCTCTTTGTACTTTCATTCTACCAACAGAATGAAAGAATATCTCCGTCCTTTTTTGGTTTTGTATCATCCTTTTTTGGTTCGTTCCGTTCAAATCCCTTTTCTACTGATACAATGATTTTCATAGCAAGAGTTTTATGCCGGCTGCCTATGCAGCCAAAACTCGCAAATCTCCTACGGGGATTTGCACAAAAACAGCAAGCATTGGATGTGTCCGTACACCTAAGGGGATATTCCCCCTAACCCCCATTGACAAAAGAGAGGTCAAAACGATGGCAAACCGAGCAAGAAAAAATAAACTAACGCTCTATTTGAGCGATGATGAAAAATACATTTTAGAAAACAAGACCCAACTGTCCGGTCTGAACAGTCAGTCCGCTTATCTGCGTAATCTGATTATTTACGGCTATGTCTATGACGTAGACTACCAATATCTCCATACCTATTCTGTAGAGCTTTCCCGGATTGGAAACCTGTTGAATCAGATCACAAAGAGAGTCAATACAACTGGGAATCTTTATCCCGAGGATATGAAAGAAATAAAGGAGATTATGGAGAACATATGGCATACACACGCATCCATGCTATCAAAGCAACCGTTGATCGCTCGATAGCATATATCTGCAATCCTGCCAAAACGGACGGCGAATTATTTGTTTCCTCCTATGGTTGCTCTGCCAAAACCGCCGCTTTGGAATTTGCTTTTGCGAATGGAAAAAATATTGGTAAAGATGGAATTTTAGCTCACCACTTAATCCAGTCCTTTGCTCCCGGAGAAGTCACTTTTGGAGAAGCGCATCAAATCGGAATGGAACTTGCTGACAAGCTGTTGGAAGGAAAATACTCTTATGTGATTGCGACCCACATTGAGAAAAATCATGTGCACAATCATATTATTTTCTGTGCCACCGATAACATCGAACATCGTAAATACAATACCTGCAAGCGTAATTATTACCGAATCCGGTCGCTCAGTGATGAACTGTGTAGTGAGCATCAGTTGTCCGTCATTGTGCCAGATCAACGCCGTGAGAACCAGTATGAAAAGAAAGAATCTTCCCGTAACGGAGCCTTATGGAAAGATCAGATCCGAAAAGATATTGATACCGTCATTCCGCTATCCAATACCTATGATGACTTTATCCGGCTGATGAAGCAAAAAGGATATGAAATCAAAGGAGAATCTTTTCAGGAATCTATGAAATATATTTCCTTCCGTCCTGCGGATAAGGAACGTTTTGTCCGGGGAAGTTCCAAGTCTCTGGGGGCCGCTTACACCAAAGAAAAAATCAAAGAACGAATCGAAACCAGAGATAAGCAGCGTGCCGAATATAAGCGGCGTGAATACAGCAAACGTAAGTTTATTGATACCTCGCAGGATCAGTTTCTTAATAGTCCAGGTTTAAAGCATTGGGCAGATATTGAAAATCTTAAAATTGCTGCCAGTGCATATGCAAGTGCAAACTCAGTAGACGAACTACAAGCCGCAATTTTAAATAAAAAAGATAGGATAAAGATTACACGATCTGAATTAGTTCAATTAGAAAAAGAAATGAAAGTTGCGGCAGAAATACTAAAATATGCAGAACAATATGAAAGCAACCGACGCTATCATCTTAATTATAAGAAGTCAAGAAATCCGGATGCCTATCTGCGTACCCATGAACGCCAGCTTATTCTGTATGACGGTGCTATCAGTATATTGAATAGAGCAGGCATTGATTTAAAATCTTTAAATCTTGATCAGCTTCGAGCAGAATATTACGCCATGGAAAAGAGCAGAACAGAATTACAAAATAATTACAGAACTGCCAATCAAGAATTACAAATTTTGGAACAGAATCTTCAAAAAATCAATCATTACACACGCAATGATCTTCTCCAAAAAGAAGCAGCTACTATTTCTTCAAATGATCAAATACTCTAAGTATAAAATCGATACTGCGAAATCAATTTTAGCAGTATCGACTCTTATGCTAATCTCACAAATAAAAATTCGATGCCTTGTTACAGTAGCAACGAATTTTATATGTTGTACTGGGTATCCAGCAAATTTTTGTCCATCATAAAGTCGCAGATTTCCCCTCATAAGATCTCTCCCTCTGTCAGTTTCCAACCATGAGCTTCTTCATATAAGATAGTACCCGTTCGAGAAAGACATTTCTGTCCTCTCTGCTACAGTTGGCAAGATATAGGTCGATATCCATCGTGTGGTTTCGATCTCCGCTGATCAGATAAGTAGGTTCGATTTTATATTTCTCATATAAAATCAGCATCTTCTCCGGCTGTAACCCATATAAACCGCCCTCAATTTTTCGGTAATGTTCCACCCCGACATCCAGTGCCTCCGCAAAGAGTTCCTGTGTATATCCATTGTTTTCTCTGGCGGTCTGCAACCTTTTCCCAATCTGTATATTTATTTCCTTCTTCTGTATGTTCAAAGCTCGCTCCTTCTTTACTACAGCTATCATAACAATGGGAATCAGGTAAAAACAGAGTGTAATCCGACATTTATCATGTCGTATCACAACCATACAGAATTACTTTGATTCGCTAATTATTAACTTGTAAAGGAGAGCGCATTTATGGAACTTTTCATAGAATATTTTTCATTAAGAATTGACGTACAAAACACTATAATATACAGAATCAGACAGAATACGATATCCGATCGTATTCTGTCTTTCTTATTCGTACATTATGATTCACCTATTTGGTGTATATTTGAATCTGACTCTTTATGTGTATTTACTTACGATTGTCAGCAACTTGCTGTAGAACATCGCATTGTAAGCACGTTTGGTTCTGACATATCCCATTACACCATATAAGGCAAAGTACGCCAAAACAAATAGTGGAAGCAATGTCAGCATCGCTGGATTGCCTTCTACCGCAGCATTTAGCATTAACGTCATCAGTGAACCTATAAAGCCTCCAACAAATGGACTTGCCTCATTCGTTATTACCTCCCCTGCTGTTTCCGTCAGTTTCACCTGTGTTTCCGCATAATATTTTAATTCTTTCAATTTAATTTTTGGCATTTTACCAATCATTTCGTCCATATGCTGATACCAGGAATCATAGGTAGTATACATTTGTTTGGAAATATAGCGATTATACGTCCATCTGGAGAATCTTGGATTGTTGTTCTCACAGAGCATCCTGTAGTTCTTCCGCTCTTTTTCCAAATTCAGCGGCTGTATCATCTCCCAGTAGGGAATCTGATAATTCTGTGTTTGAGCATTTTGTACCTGCGTACCGTTTTTAGTTTTTCTTTGTTTTCCCATATTTAGGTTCTCCTTTTCATTGTTATTTCCATTATTATGACAGATTTTGTATCCTCAAAGTTTAATCCTGTTTACAATTCCGTAAGTTTGGTTCCCAGTATCTGTGTCAATGGAAGCATGATGCACAGGCAGGTCTGTGATTTCATTGGAACGCATACCGCATACATCTCTCGGTCATGTTTTTTGTCATCCACCAGCATCCGGGTCGTTTTCCCCTCATAAACCGCATCCCGGAATGCATTTCTCCAATCCAGTGTTGCCTGCGGAAACACTTCAAAAAACGACCGACCTGTCAGCATTTGAGCATTTATTCCTACAAATTCTGCCAGTACGTCTGTGCAATGTTGAATCGTATACTTTTCTCTTTGGGACGGAACATCTTTTTGCACAGTGATCGCCATGATTTCAAACGGAAGCTTCTTGATATCAATGTATCCTATGCCCCATGTCATTTCATCAGCAATTCTTTTGTCGTTCAGATAGTGTTTCCGGTAATTATGTACCGGCTGCATCCGCTTTGCGCCTGTCTGCATACTCCCGTCCACCATGTAATAGTTATTGTTATCGATCCGCTCAATATAGTCTACCCGGACAATCGTACTGTTCCCGATAAAGTAAAATTCACCCTCATCCATCTGCTCCCGCAGAGATGAGATAGGAAGTCTCCGGATAACAATTTCTCTTCCGCTGATCATATGTATGTAAGTTTTGGTTGTGATTTTATCCCTTGTAATCCATACAATATTGTTTTTATCTATCCCATATTTTTCAAAATATTGGTCGATTGTCATAATGTCCTCTTATTCACGCTCTTTTCTTGCTTTATAGACAGCATATCCGATATTAACTACCATAAATATTGCAATTACCACAACAATGCCTGCAATCAGCGGTTTCCGTGATGTCTTCTGGTGGATATCCACCACTTCATAAGCAATCGTCTCCGTTGTCTCCGTAATGTCTTCTTCCGGAGCAGGTGTCCCCTCTACCAGTGCCGCCCCATCATCAAACAGATCATGGATGCCTCCCTGATCTACATTGCCGTTCTGCCCATCATCTTCGGTTACTGTCGCCGTCTTTCCTCCCTGTGGTTTCACCGGTATCACCGGGGATGCCGTATGATTTGATGTTGTATTCGCTCCCGGGGATGTGGTCGTTGTGGGGGATGTCGTCGCTGCGGGGGGTGTCGCCGTTCCCGGAACCGGAGTGGACTTGTCGCCATCCGGTTTGTCCGATCCGCTGTCCGGCTTGTTCGTCGGTGCCGTCGTGGGAGCCGTTGTTGGAGCTGCAGTCGGAGTTGCCGTGGGCGCTGTCGTCGGTGCTGTCGTGGGCGCTGTCGTTGGTGCCGTCGTTGGTGCTGTTGTCGGTGTCGGCTGTTTCTTTAGTGCTGCATGGCTCTTAACGGAAATCTCGCCCGTGTTCTGCGGAACTACTGCACAGTACAGGGTATCTCCCAGCAACTCTGTACTTCCCTTCATTGCCGGTTTGCCGACACTGTTTCCCAGGAGTGTCAGTGTTCCGGGATCTGTAAGCGGTGCACTGTAAGTCACCAGTTCCGAGTCCTGATTGTGCATTACAGTAATGTACAAATAATCGTCTCCCAAAGTAAGGCTTCCGTAGGTGGCTCCGGAAGGGATTCCCGTCAAAGGATATTCCGTTACCTGATCTGCACTCTCCCATACCCGTAGTACCGGACTGGAACTCTGATAACTACTGAGGAGATATTTCTTTCCATCCTTCGCCACCACAGAGTTCCCGGTCGGACTTCCTGATTTTTGGAACTGACTGCTCCAGTTTCCCTGCTCCAGCTTGGCATTATTCAAATTGCTGCCGTCACCATATAGGATAGCAATCTCTCCGTTTTCCTCATAGAGCCTGGGATCTGTCAGAGGTCCTGCCGTCTGAATATCTGCTCCCACCGCCTGCAGGGTGGATTGCTCCAAACGATACAGCTGCATATTGTTACCGCTATCTAACAAGGCATACAGACTGCCTCCTGCCACTCCCAACCGTGGTGCATTAGCCATAGTATTTGTCACTACCGCCACATCCACCAGTCCGCTTCCGGTATATTTCTTCAATGTATTATTTCCATTCCAGTCAGCCATCAGGAGATACAGTTCCTTCTGATAAATGCACATATCATAGTTTGCTCCGGCATTTGCCACTGCTCCCAGATCCTTCCAATCCTGTCCATCATAAGCATATAACTTTGCCGAGTTCAGTCCTTCCGCCAAAACATACAATGTCTTTCCATCACTGACAGTCTTTGTATCCAAAGCCGCCAATCCACCAAAGGGTGTCGTGCCATCAGCACTTTTTACATTGTCCCAGAGATCCTGCGTGGTGTAATCCGGGAAGGTGACCTGAAAGGTAATGGAATCCTCCGTCTGCTCCGTGACCTTTACGTGCATTCCGGAATTGCGTCCATCCGAGTAGCAGATGGCTTCCTGAGAAATCGTGGCAGACAGATCTGTGCTTCCAGTCTCTTCTCTTGTGGCGTTATAAGCTGCAAGTCCTACCTGTGCTTTCGCAAGTTCTCCGTCGGAAGCTCCAGGTGCGGTCTCTCCCGGGCGGAAGACATAGATATAATCGTTACCGATTAAGTTGCCTTCCGTTTTGTAGGCGGGATTCACTCGGTAGATGATCACACCATCCCCCGGTGCGGACTGATCCAGATCTGCTGTGTATGGAGTTCCCTTCTTCCGATATTCCACAACGAAATATTCACTGTCCGATAACGGCGTGTAGAACATTAATGCCTGTTCCTTATCGGCATCATTATCTGCAGTCTGCACTGTGTACAGTGTATAGGTTGCCGTCACCGAGTTCTTCACCGGAATCGCACTGCGCCAGCCGATTTCCTCTCTGGTCACAGCCAGTGGGTACGGATGGCCTGCCGGGCTGCCCATGGGATCCCAGAATCCTACCGGCGGATTATTGTTTCCACCCGACACATTACGGTAATAATCCGGAATATCAAAGGTATGGATATACTCATGCGCTGCCGTATTGATATCAAAGGTATCTATAAAGTTACCACTAACGACAGACGTTCTGGTCTCAATGATATTGTAATAGCCGATTTTCTTCCCGGCAAAAATATGTGTTCCACCATGGTTCGTGGAATGTGGCGTATACATTCCATCCTGTTGTACCGATGCCAGGATCAGCAGATTATCCACAGTTCCATCGCCGTCCTTGTCCAGCTCGTCTCCATTATAGTCCGGATACTCCGTATTCAACTTGGTACAGATTTCTGCTACCAGATCCGCTTCTCCACCAGATCCCCGGTACTGTTCTACCGGCTTGCTCATCTCCAGGTATTTCACCTTCTGGGTTGCAGGGTCCGTCTGGGGAAAATAAGATGTGACCCGATGCTGTCCGTTGGACATAACGTAAAAATATTCCTTAAAAGATCCCGTATAAAAAAGATCATTCTCACCGTTAAATTTCCGCTGTAAATATTCCCATTGTGTCGTTGGTGCACCTGCTATTGAACTGTTGTAAGTGCAATTATACCCTTCCTTCTCATCATCTCTGTCGTCTCCCTGGAATTTTACCAATACGACCAAATTGGCAGATTCACCAATTTTGGGAGCTGCTTCTGTCCGGATGCCGCCTACGCCAAGGGATGTCACTGTCATCACCGTTATTGTCAGGACTGATACCATACCGGACAGCATTTGCTTCCATATATTTTTTCTCATCTACTCTCCCTCATCCTCTCTTTTCTTTTGTTCTGTATTCCATGTGATAGCAAGAAAACCAAATGGTTATGAATAGCCATTTGGTTTTCTCCTAGTACTGCTTAATTCTTTACATCTTACTTCTTTTTGCTCTCATAAATCCCCAACAGCACTGCACATACAATAGCTACAAGCAAACCAATCCAGAAAATGGCTGCATCTGCTACACAATGCTTTGTAGTGACGAGTTGCAGGATACCAAATAAGATATATACTGCAAACAGAATGATCTCAACTACGATGTATAACTTCTTTTTGGACTTTGTGCTTTCCATATCTATTCCTCCTTACATCTCTTCTGAATCTTCACGAAGCTTCTTTACACGTACTATAGTGAAGCCTACCATTACAAAGATCCATACAATGAGGAACCAATGGTAACCACATTCCCCGAAGGTCACATGATCATTGCTGCCTGTACCGTCTGCCGGGTTGTTGCTTCCGGCCTGGATGCTCTCATCCGACTGTGTACCGTCTGCATTGTTTCCGTCAGAACCATTTGCAGAATCATTGTTGTCCGCTGCTCCGCCATTCTGGCTATTATCAGCTGCAGAATTGTTCTGATCTGCATTGTCACTGCCTACATTGTTTTCGTTGGTAGCGTTGCCGTTAGCATTGCTTCCGGTTCCGTTGGTGTTGGAAGTATTGCTATGGCTGTGGCTACCGGTTCCGTTGTTTCCATTCTGTGAACTGTTAGCGGAGTTGTTTCCGGAATTACCATCGTTATTTCCGTCATTGTTTCCACCGGAATTACCGTCGTTATTTCCGTCATTGTTTCCACCAGAGTTACCCCCATTGTTTCCACCGGAGTTGCCTCCGTTGTTTCCGCCAGAGTTGCCTCCGTTGTTTCCGCCAGAGTTGCCTCCATTGTTTCCACCGGAATTGCCTCCGTTGTTTCCGCCGTTTCCACCGGAATTACCGCCATTGCCGCCATTGGAACCGCCGCCGTTTCCACCGTGACCGGGATCCTTACCGTTTCCACCATTGCCACCGTTTCCTCCGTTGCCGCTGTCAGAGCTTCCTCCGTTTCCTCCGTTGCCGCCGTTTCCGTTGTCAGAGTTTCCTCCATTACCACCGGTTCCGCCGCTACCGTTGTCGGAATTTCCTCCATTACCACCGGTTCCACCGTTTCCGCTGTCGGAGTTTCCTCCGTTACCACCGGTTCCGCCGTTTCCGTTGTCGGAGTCTCCTCCGTTACCACCAGATCCGCCGTTTCCGCTGTCGGAGTTACCGCCGTTTCCACCGTTTCCACCGCTGTTATTACCGCCGTTTCCACCGGTTTCACCGGAGTTTCCGCCATTACCGCCGTTTCCGCCGTCTCCCTTGTCGGAATCGCCGCCATTGCCGCCATTTCCGCCGCTGTTATTACCACCATTGTTATTATTGTCTCCTGTAGAGCCGTTTCCGCCGTCTCCTCCGTTACCACCGTTTCCGTTGTCGGAGTTACCGCCGTTACCACCATCTCCACCGGAGGTTGAACCACCATTATTGTCGGTTTTTCCGGGTTTCTCGGTTTCAGTTCCGCTTCCACCGTTACCACCATTACCGCCGGGGTTCTTGTTATCACCTGTAGCGTTTCCACCCTTTCCGGCATTACCGCCTTTCACAGTTCCAGCGTTGATGGTGATGTCCTTTGTGCCTGCGCTGATACCGGCTCCGCCGTCACCGCCATTTCCAGGTTTGTCGGTTGCAGAATCGCCACCGTTACCGCCGTTTCCACCGGTTACATTTCCGCCATTGACAGTCGGAGTGATCTTGCTGTTGCCAGCAATACCGGCTCCACCTTTTCCACCGTCTTTGCCTTCTGAACCGTGTGCACCATTACCACCAATCACATTTGCATCATTTCCAATAACAAGTTCCGCATCCGCCGTATCATTACCGGCTCCGATACCGGGTGCTCCATCCGGATGTGCGGAAGAACCGTCACCACCCCTGATCGTACCGTTACTAATCTCTAACTTGGTTCCGGGATGTTCGTTTATACTTCCATCCTTCACAAAATCAAGTCCGGACTTAGCTGCATTATTATCATCTGCCTGATCACCGGTGATAGTCTTGCCATTTAAGTCAAGCTTTACTTCACCCCAGGTATCAGGGATTTCGATGGTATGATCAATGTCTTTCTTTACGATTACCTTGTAATTTCCGTCATCGTCCACTACCACATCTACATTATTATTCGATGCCTGTTCATCTTTACCGGTCTGGTTGTTGCCATTCGTACTGCCGGAATTTGCATCCTCGAACTGCTTTGCAATATCCTTTGCATCCACGAGAGCTGTTTTACCGGTTGTTGAACCGTATTGCGTATGGCTGATCTTGTACGCTGTTGCCCTCTTCAGACCGGTAATCGTTGCCTTGCCATCCGCATCGGTCTGTATCGTCTGGCTATTTCCTGTCGGACTTCTGCAGCCTTCCTAAAGTTTAAATTATCATTAAGCAATCCATACTTTATCAATTCACACATTAAATCAGCTCTAGCCATTTTCATTCTCCTTTATGATCTACGAGATATCTTAATTAAATCAATCTTCCAAGTCGGCTGTATCTATAAAATTGTTCTCACAGAAATCAAGAAAACTTTTTACGGCCAGCTTACTTGGTAAGGCTTGCTTATTTTCCCAACGATTAACCGTGGCATAGCTAACATTAAGTGCCTCTGCAAGTTCCTTTTGTGTATAGTTTAATTGTTTTCTTACTTTTTTAACAAATTCAGAATATTCCATTTTATCCTCGCTATTAAAATTATAACATTTGCTATATTTATCACGAAATAAGTATAACACATGTTACATTCCTTTACAATATTCTTCCCCTTACCACACTTGTAAAATTACCTTCTGTACAGAAAAATACCGCCCTGAATCTACAAGACGGTATTTCCAAAACAAAAAAGGCACATGGATTTTTATTTCCATGCACCTTACGCTATTATAAAATATTT
>ERZ808240.5024-NODE-5024-length-11096-cov-8.280138_pt1 | contig 11096 bp, 11 predicted proteins | sample MGYA00521084_ERZ808240 | MGnify/ENA primary metagenome ERZ808240 (study PRJEB31516, sample SAMN03275571) | gut metagenome | biome: mammalia-associated habitat; material: feces | host: Papio cynocephalus | place: Kenya | collected 2012-08-06 ... | reverse complement strand
TTTTAAGGCTTTTCCCGATAAGACATTCGGACGAGCAGTACCACGCCATCAGCTCTGGCGTATTGTAGACATCTGCCATCAGAACCACCTTATCTACCGGGATGACCTTCGTGTTGCCCATTTCATAGTCCGCAAGGCTCGAAACCGAGATACCGAGCATTTCCGCAGCACCTTCACGGCTTTCGAGCTTGTCATTGTACTTTGCGGCCTCTTTTCTACACCGAAAGCACTGATTCTCGCAGGCTTTTGCAGCATCGCGTCCCATTTTCTTTGCCCCCTTGATGCGCTATACTTTAGACATCAGCAAACCGCTATGCGTATACTTACCCTTTCGGTAAGTTGTCGTCGAAAAAAATAGCGTTGACCTGATCGCTGTTCAGGCCAAGCGCTTTGGCGACAATGCTCATTTCCTCATTGGAGAACTCGACTTCTCCGCGCTCCTTCTTGGAGTAGGTAACGAGCGATTTGCCGATCAATTCGGCCATGTTCTTCTGGGTCTTTCCCTTCTCGACCCGGATGCCCTTGAGCTTGGAGCTATTCATCTGCTCACCCCCTTTCCGTGTCTTCATTATAACTTACCAATATGGTATATGTCAATCTTAAAATGATAATTTTGGTAAGTTTTGTTTACTCTTTGACAAGTATGTTATAAACTTGGTAAGTAAGCTACATTGGGAGGTATCACTATGTACAGCAAAGCCATGTTCGCCAAACAGTTCAAAGAACTCATCGACAAGCGCGGCCTTACGCAGCGTGCTGTCGCAGAGCGCATCAACACAACGGAAACTACCATTTCGCGTTACGTTTCCGGCGATAGAACGCCGAACATCGAGACAGCCGTAGAGCTGGCTTCTGTGCTGGGCGTGACGTTAGATACTCTGGTCGGAGCCGAACTTCCTGCCACGAAGCGCACCCCGCCGGACATCAGCGTTCTGATCGCCTGCTACGAAAAATCTTCTGCTGCTGACCGGCAGGTCTTGTGGTCTCTGCTTGACCGCTACATGACCCCGGAGCAGCGAGTCCTCATCACGTCCATCCAGCGTGAGGAAAAAGCAGATGTAGGCTAATACGATTTGAACCATCTGGGAGGTGAAATCATGGCAAAGCAACGTACTGGCGACGAACATATCATTTTCAATGGAATGCCCACAGAATACTCCTTGAGCGACTACTGGCGCTGGAACGCCTCAGACCTGCTCAACAACACCCTGCGGGGTTCCTACTGCGAGTTCATCGTATCGGCCGCACTTGGCGTTGATCTGAGCGGAACCAACGATGACTGGACCCCCTACGACATCTCTTTCCCACACGTTTGGGAGTGCAACGGCGAGGCCCGCGATGAAGTGCGTATCGAGGTCAAAAGCTGCGCATACCTTCAGGCATGGTGGCAGGGCGATGGGCGGTTGTCCAACATTCAGTTCAGCATCCGTCCAACAAGAGCTTGGGACGCCATCGATGGCTACGCCGATGAGGTCAAGCGGCAGTCGGACGTGTATGTGTTCTGCCTCTATACCGAGACTGTGCGCGAGCGAGCCGACCCGCTGATTCTGGACGGATGGGAATTCTACATCGTACCGACTCATGTTCTGGATGAGCAGTGTGGCCCCCAGAAGACGATTTCGCTCACCATGCTGCAAAAGCTGGAGCCGTACCGCGCAAACTATGACGGCATCCGAGATGCCGTTGTCCATTCGCTGGATGTGTACCCACCCCGACATTCTGCATAATTTCTATTATTCATTTTTGTGCATAACAGAAAAGCAGCCCCGCACTATGCACGGAGCTGCTTTTTCTTCAGCTATCATTATCTTCTGGAGGTTCCGCAATGGGCTATGTGGTGAAGAAGGCGGCACAACGCTTTGAGGAAAAGAAAGCCGCCATATACGTTCGCGTCTCGACACAGTATCAGGTTGACCGAGCCAGTCTGCCAGTCCAGCGAGAAGAACTCATCAACTATGCAAAGTATGCCCTCGGCATCTCGGACTATGTGATTTTCGAGGATGCGGGCTACTCTGCCAAAAACACTGACCGCCCAGACTATCAGCAGATGATGGCCCGTATGCGAGCCGGCGAGTTTTCGCACCTGCTGGTCTGGAAGATCGACCGAATCAGCCGCAATCTTCTGGACTTCTCCGTCATGTATGCCGAGCTGAAGGAACTTGGCGTGGTCTTTGTGTCAAAGAACGAACAGTTCGATACAAGCTCCGCAATGGGCGAGGCCATGCTCAAAATCATCCTGATCTTCGCGGAGCTGGAGCGCAAAACGACCTCTGAGCGTGTCAGCGCCGTCTTCGTGTCCCGCGCCAACGATGGTATCTGGAACGGCGGCAAAGTTCCATACGGGTACTCCCACGACAAAGAGAGCAAGACTTTCTCGATAGTCGAGGATGAGGCCAAAATCATCCGTTTGATCTACTCCCTGTACGAGTCCGAAAAGTCAATCGTGCGGGTAGCCCGGATTATGAATGAGCGCGGGATAAAAACCCGTACCGGGCATGACTGGAGCCCGTCTACCGTCCACATGATTCTTTCCAGCCCCTTCTACTCTGGGACATATCGGTACAACTACTGCGATGAGTCCAATGGGAAGGTCTACCGTACAAAGGACAAGGACGAGTGGGTGCTTGTTGAGAACCATCACCCGGCCATTGTGTCCGCTGAACGGCAGGCTGCCATCGGTGTCATTCTGGACAGCAAGCACTACAACAAGAACGCCACCTACCAGCGGAAGAACATCCACGTCTTCGCCGGGCTGCTCACCTGCGGCTACTGTGGCTCCACGATGGCCGCAACTACTGATCGTGTCCGGGCGGACGGCTGGAGGCCGTCTATATACATCTGCTCGCGGCGGCGCAAATCCGATGACTGCACCAACAAGTATGTTTCTGATGTGACTCTCGGCCCATTTGTGCTGAACTTCTTTGCTAACCTGATAAAGGCATCCAACTCCTTCGGCAGAACGACCTCCATCGAAACGTTGGAGAAGAAGTTGCTGCGCGGCGAAGCGCTCTCCCGCGTTGACCACATCGAGCGTCCGGGCCTTGAAGAACTATACAACCACCTGCGCAGTGGCTTTGATGAGAAACGCTTTGAGCCGCCAACCATAGCGGCCACGGAGGCAAGTGCAGACTTGAGTGAGCGTGATCTGCTGATCTCTGAGAAGCGCCGACTTGAGCGTGCTCTCAATCGCCTGAAGACCATCTATCTCTACGGAGATAACGAGATGGCAAGCAAGGACTTCAGCATCGAGCGTGAGCGCATCACCAAAGCCCTCAGCGAGGTAGACTCCCGCATCAACGAGCTGGACATCGCCAACGCCTTCGACCTGTCACTTTCCGATGAGGCATTCATGCAGAAGGCCAGCCAGTTCATCCTGACGCAGCAGCTCTTGGATAAGCGCTATGTGAACTACGAGCGTTTCATCCGCAAAATCGACCCCAAAATCGTCAAGGATTTCCTCAACGAAACGGTCTCAAACTTTTGTATAAAAGATGGACTTACCACCTCGATTTTGCTCAAAAACGGCATTGAACTACGATTTTCATACAAATCCACCGAATAAGCAAAAAGTCCAGAAACCCGCATGGTTTCTGGACTTTTTCGTTACTTTTTATCTTCTGGTTCGTTCCCGCCTCGTATAAACATCGCATCGCCAAAGGAAAAGAAGCGGTAACGCTCGGCAACGGCCACGTCATACGCGTGCATGGTCTTCTCATACCCATAGAACGCAGACACCAGCATGATCAGGGTGCTCTCCGGCAGGTGGAAGTTGGTGATCAAACCATCGATGCAGTTGAACTTGACGCCGGGATACAGGAAGATGGACGTGTTTCCGCTGCAGGCCCTGATCTCGCCGTACTTGGCAGCAACCGCTTCCAACGTACGGCAGCTTGTGGTGCCCACAGCAATGACACGGTGCCCGGCGGCCTTGGTATCGTGGATGCGCTGCGCCGTTTCCTCACTGATGGAATACCATTCACTGTGCATCTTATGATCCGTGATCTCGTCTTCCTGCACCGGGCGGAAGGTACCAAGTCCCACATGCAGCGTAACTTCCGCAATGCCGACACCCTTCGCGCGGATGGTGTCCATCAGTTCTTCTGTAAAGTGCAGGCCGGCCGTCGGGGCGGCAGCGCTGCCCAGTTCTTTGGCGTAAACGGTCTGGTACTGGCTCTGATCTTCCAGCTGCTTTGTGATGTAAGGCGGCAGCGGCATTTTTCCAAATTCGTCCAGCTTTTCATAAAGCGTCTCGGTGTCATAATAGAATGTAACGTACTTGTTGCCGTCCTCCATGGTCTCGTCCACCACAGCGGTCAGGCTGCCGTCGCCAAAGCTGACACGGGTGCCGGGCTGCATCCGCTTGCCGGGCTTTGCCAGGCACTCCCACTGGTCACCCTTGACCTGGCGCAGCAGCAGCAGCTCGCACACAGCACCGGTGGGCTGCTTGATGCCCACGATGCGGGCAGGCAGAACCTTGGAATTGTTGACGACCAGCAGGTCGCCCGGCTCCAGAAAATCCGGCAGGTCGTGAAAGATCTTATGCTGGATGCTGTCATCTTTGCGGTTCAGCACCATCAGCCGTGCAGAGTCACGCGGGTCTGCGGGCTCCTGTGCAATAAGCTCTTTGGGTAAATCATACCAAAAATCTTTTTTTAACATAGTGTGCATTTGCCTTTCCGATGATTGACACGGACACCGTATCAATGATATCATAAAATCTGTATAAACAGTATCTATTATATTGCATCCGTCTCTGCTTTGCAAGAGACTTGGATACGATCATAAAGATTTGTTTCTTTTGAAAGGAAAGGTGCTGGAAATGGAAAAACAGTATAAAGTGGGTATCGTCGGCGCAACTGGTATGGTAGGGCAGCGTTTTGTCACCCTGCTGGAAAATCATCCCTGGTTCAAACTCACCGTCCTGGCTGCTTCTGGCCGCAGTGCAGGCAAAACGTATGAGGAGGCTGTCGGCAGCCGCTGGGCAATGACCGTTCCGATGCCGGAAAGCGTCAAGGGCATGGTGGTGCAGGATGCCTCTCAGGTGGAACAGGTCGCTTCTCAGGTGGACTTCATCTTCTGTGCAGTCAACATGCCCAAGGATGAGATCAAGGCTCTGGAGGAGGCTTACGCCAAGGCAGAGTGCCCGGTTGTTTCCAACAACAGCGCGCACCGCTTTACCCCGGATGTCCCCATGGTGGTGCCCGAGATCAACGCCGACCACATTGAGATCATTCCTTCCCAGCGCAAGCGCCTGGGCACCAAGCGCGGTTTTATTGCCGTCAAGTCCAACTGCAGCCTGCAGAGCTATGTTCCTGCCCTGCACCCGCTGATGAAGGATTTCGGCGTCAGCAAAGCGCTGGTGTGCACCTATCAGGCTATTTCCGGCGCAGGCAAGACCTTTGACCGCATGCCCGAGATCATCGACAATGTGATCCCCTACATCGGCGGCGAGGAAGAAAAGAGCGAGCGTGAGCCGCTCAAGCTGTGGGGCCACATTGAAGGCGACCAGATCGTCAATGCCGAGAAGCCGATCATCACGGCACAGTGCTTCCGCGTACCGGTCTCGGATGGTCACACTGCTGCTGTTTTCGTGAGCTTTGACAAAAAGCCCACCAAGGAGCAGATGATCGAAGCATGGGAGAAATTCCGCGGCCCCGCCCAGGAACTGAATCTGCCCAGCGCCCCCAAGCAGTTCCTGCACTACTTCACCGAGCCGGATCGTCCGCAGCCCAAGCTGGACCGCAATACCGAGAACGGCATGGCTGTGTGCATCGGCCGCCTGCGGGAGGACACCCTGTTTGATTACAAGTTCGCCTGCATGAGCCACAACACCCTGCGCGGTGCTGCCGGCGGTGCTGTTCTGCTGGCTGAACTGCTGGCCGCAAAGGGCTATTTTGACTGAGCATATTTTGCGCGGTAAGCGCAGACAAAGGAGTTTTTATCTATGAAGAATCCTGTCTTTACTGGCGCGGGTGTTGCCATCATCACCCCGATGTACGAGGACGGAAGCATCAATTTTGACGAGCTGGGCCGCATTGTTGAGGATCAGATCGCGCGAGGCACAGATGCCATTGTCATCTGCGGCACCACCGGCGAATGCTCTACCATGACCGATGAGGAGCAGCTCGCTGCCATCAAATTTACGGTGGACACCGTGAACCATCGTGTCCCGGTCATTGCCGGTGCCGGCTCCAACGATACGGATCACGGCTGCGCTCTGGCTGCCAAGTCTGCAGCCTGCGGTGCCGATGCCCTGCTGCTGGTCACGCCGTATTACAACAAGACCTCGCAGGCTGGTCTGGTAGCGCACTTCACCGCCATGGCGGAGGCCGGCGGCATCCCGGTCATTCTGTACAACGTGCCTTCCCGCACCGGCCTGAATATTGCACCGGAAACTGCTCTGGAATTGAGCAAGCATCCGCTGATCAATGGTATTAAGGAAGCCTCCGGCAACATTTCGCAGGTGGCCAAGATCGCGGCGCTGTGCGGCGATGAGCTGAACATCTACTCCGGCAATGACGATCAGGTGGTGCCGCTGCTGTCTCTTGGCGGCAAGGGTGTCATCAGCGTGGTCTCCAATGTCAAGCCGGAGCTGGTGCACAACTGCTGCCAGGCATGGTTTGACGGTGACACGGCTAAGGCCCGCGCTCTGCAGCTGGAAATGCTGCCGCTGGCTGACGCTCTGTTCTGCGAGGTCAACCCTATTCCGGTCAAGTATGCTATGAATCTGCTGGGCTGGGAGGCCGGTGAGTGCCGCCTGCCGCTGGTGGAGCCTAGTGATGCCCACAAGGAAAAAATTGAGCAGGCTCTGAAGGCAGAAGGCCTCATTCAGGAATAATTCATTATGCGCAAATGCCCGGAAGAACTTCTTGCCGGGCATTTGCCGTATCTTTCAATCTTCCACGGAAAGGAAAATCATCACTATGACTGACATTATTATTCAGGGCATCGGCGGCCGCATGGGCCATGTCCTGTGCGATATGATCGCACAGCGTGAGGACTGCCGCGTCATTGCCGGTATCGATATGAAGGATGGCGAGCAAAACGGCATTCCCGTTTATGACAGCCTGGAAAAGCTGAACGGCAAGGGCGATGTCATCATTGACTTCAGCTCTCCTGCCGCAGTGGAGAATGCTCTGCCCTACTGTGCAGCCCACAAGCTGCCCATCGTAGTCTGCACAACGGGTCTGTCTGAAGAGCTGCAGCTCAAAGTCGTGCAGCTTTCCCGTGAAGTGCCCGTCTTCAAGAGCGCTAACATGTCCATGGGCATCAATGTTCTGGCGGAACTGTGCAAGCGTGCTTCCGAGATCCTGGGCGTGAATTATGATGTAGAGATTGTGGAGCAGCATCACCACAACAAACTGGATGCTCCCAGCGGCACGGCACTGATGCTGGCAGATGCCATCAACGAGCAGAATGATGATGCATACCACTATGTCTATGACCGTTCCTCCGTCCGCCAGAAGCGCGACCCGAAGGAAATCGGCATCAGCTCGGTGCGCGGCGGCAGCATCGTGGGTGACCATGAAGTGCTGTTCTGCGGCCCAGACGAGGTTATTACCCTGAAGCATACGGCCTACTCTCGTAATATTTTTGCCAATGGCGCAGTGAATGCCGCCGTCTATCTGGCAAACAGGGAGCCGGGCCTGTACGATATGAGCGACCTGATCGCTGCACGCTGACCCTTGAAGCAGCTGCGACACATCCTGCATTCCGGATACTCAGGAATGCAGCCCGGCAAGAGGTGAATACGACGAATGGAAAAGCATGCGGTTTCCGCTACACGCCGACGGCCAAAGCCACCCCATCAGCAGATTTCTGCCGTTTTATTCGGTGCAACCCTGATTTTCTGCGCTGCAGTTTTGTGCATCGGGCTGTTCGGCAAGCTGTTCCCGCGTGGGACGCTTCCCACCGGAGGCAGTGGTGACCCGGAACCTCCGCCCGGCTCGAACGTGCAGGAACCTGCATCATCTGTTCCCGAAGCTGCGTCCGAACCAAAGCCGCAGCCTGTTACCGAAACCGTCCGGTTTTCAGCTACCGGAGACAACCTGATTCATTCACCGATCTACAAGCAGGCAGCCCGGCGGGCGAATGGCAGCGGCTATCGTTTTGATTACTGCTACTCACATGTTGCTCCGTTCTATGCCCAGCAGGATGTGAACTGGATCAATCAGGAAACGCTTTGCAACAACGAACTGGAGCCTTCCTCCTACCCGTGTTTTTCAACGCCGGGTGCCTGTGCAGAAGCATTGTACCGTGCCGGAGTCCGGGTGTTCAGCCTTTCCAATAATCATACCTACGACAAGGGGGCTGCCGGCATTGCTGCAACGCTCCGGTTCTGGGAGAGTATGCCGGAAGATACCATTACTACGGGTCTCTGGCGCGGCACAGCGGATTATGACCGTATCCCTCTGCAAACCGTCCATGGTGTGACCATTGCCTACCTTTCTTACACCGAGCACACGAATGGCATTTCCGCCAGCAAAGCCATGGAGGCCAATGTCATTTACACCAGCCAGACTGATGTGATCGAACAGCAGATCACTTTGGCACGGAAGCAGGCAGATTTTGTTGTGGTTGGTGTGCATTGGGGCGTGGAGGACAGCCACACCATTGTGGATTCTCAGCGTACCCTGGCGCGGCAGCTTGCAGATTGGGGTGCAGATGTGATCATTGGCACCCACCCGCATGTGCTGCAGGATGCCGAGTGGCTCACGGCGGCAGATGGCCGTTCCTGCTTTACGGCATATTCGCTGGGCAACTTTCTGAGCACACAGAATCGCCCGGATCAGCTGGTGGGTGCGATTCTGACCCTGCAGTTTGAAAAAACGACCGACCCGGACGGGACGGTTCACTGTACGGTGTCCGAACCAAAGCTGCATCCGACCGTCACCCATTATGATGCCGGAAAATCCAATGTACGCACGTACCTGCTGCGGGATTATACGCAGGAGCTCGCAAAAGCCCATGGCACCCGGGAAGCCTATCCGGAATTCAGCCTGGATGCGGCACGGCAGCTTGCACAGAAATACCTCAGCAATGATTTTCTGGAACTTACATAATTTCGGAGAAAAGCCACCCGTTACGTCAGCTGCATACAGCAGCATACAAGAACGCCCGTGTCCGGGCAGAATGGAGTGTTTTTATGTACGGAGTCACCAAAATCAACATTGAGCCCAGCCTGATGATGATCAGTGCACAGGATGTCGAGTTCAAGGACAACAGCCTGGCCCGGTTTTTGCAGATTTTTGCGGATAACGGCGTCGTGGTGGATATGATCAGCCAGAGCGCTCCGCATGGCACGACCATTGATTTCAGCTTTACCGCATCCAGCAGTGACCTGCCGCTGGTCATGAAGGCTATCTCTGCAGCAAATCTGGACAAGGATGCCAAAACTTCTCCCCTGATCAGCGTTGGTTATTCCAAGCTGAACCTGTTCGGTGAAGAAATGGTCACCAGCTGCGGTGTGGCCGCCCGTGCCATGAATGCACTGGAAATGGCCGGCATTGAGGTACTGCTCATTACCACCAGCGATCTGGATATTTCTCTGCTCGTTCGTTCGGAAAATGAAGATGCTGCTTACGAGGCACTGAAGAAAGCCTACGAACTGTAATGTCCATTTTCCAAAACAGGGAAAAACGTCATACAAAGGTTTCCTGGCTGCGCTTTACTGTGGCTGCGGCGGTTCTGGGGGCAGCGGTATTTGCAGCATATTGGATGGCTGGTATCGTTTCCCCGCTTGCCATTGGTCTGCTTCTGGCAGCAGCTCTTCTTGTGGTATTTTTTCTTGTGTATCCCCGGAGGCCTCCATCAAATCTCCAGGAAACAGCATCTCCCGTTCTGGACTCTGCCGCACCGGATTCTTCATCCGGCCGTTTTCTTGCTGCACCGGCCGATGGAGAAGTCCGTCTTCTGACCACGATCGAAGACCCGGTCTTTTCCAGCGAAGTTTTGGGAAAAGGGTGTGCCATTGAGCCCGATCGTGGGGAGATCGTATCGCCCATAGATGGCATCGTCGAGCAAATTGCCGAGACAAAGCACGCCATTCGTCTGAAAGGCAGCGACGGGCTGGAACTTCTGATCCATATCGGCATGGATACGGTTGAGCTGAGGGGCAGTGGCTTTGCGCCGCAGGTCAAGGCGGGCGAGCATGTCCGGAAAGGACAGCTCCTGCTGAAATTCGATAAAGCTTCGATTTGTGCAGCAGGTTATCCGGTCACCGTTCCCATCATCGTAACGAACACGGATCATTATACAAGCATCCGCCTCGTGGCATCCGGGCATGTCACGGAAGGGCAGGATCTTCTCCTTATCCAATAAAATTGTATGCAAAACAAAAACTGCCGCTCTGAGGGTTCCATCCGGAACTTCAAAGCGGCAGTTTCTTTTTATGCTTCTGGAATCACAACGTGCTGTTACAGCGTTACTTTATGATAAACCTTTTTGCCCTTCTTGATGACAAGGCCCTTCTGCAGCTGTTCTGCCGTGAAGGAAACGTTCGGAGCAGCGACCTTCTCGCCATCCACCAGAACGCCACCCTGCACGACCAGGCGGCGTGCCTCGCCATTAGAAGCGGCCAGGCCAGCCTTGACCATCAGAGTCAGAATGCCGATGGAACCATCGGTCAGGTCTGCCTCGGTCAGCTGCGTGCTGGGCATGTGTTCTGCATCACCGGCTGCACCGCTGAACAGTGCACGGGCTGCATTCTGTGCCTTTTCGGCTTCTTCCTTGCCATGCACCATGCTGGTCAGCTCATAAGCCAGGATTTCCTTGGCCTCGTTTAGGCGCTGATCTTTCCAGGTGCTCATCTCGTCGATCTGCTCCAGCGGCAGGAAAGTGAGCATACGGATGCACTTCATGACGTCGGCATCTCCCACGTTGCGCCAGTACTGGTAGAACTCGAAGGGGCTGGTCTTGTTGGGGTCAAGCCAGACTGCATTGCCAGCGGTCTTACCCATCTTTTTGCCCTGCGAATCGGTCAGCAGCGTGATGGTCATTGCATAGGCATCCTTGCCCAGCTTGCGGCGGATCAGCTCCGTGCCGCCCAGCATGTTGCTCCACTGGTCATCACCGCCGAACTGCATGTTGCAGCCGTA
>ERZ808240.5023-NODE-5023-length-11098-cov-68.376800_pt1 | contig 11098 bp, 10 predicted proteins | sample MGYA00521084_ERZ808240 | MGnify/ENA primary metagenome ERZ808240 (study PRJEB31516, sample SAMN03275571) | gut metagenome | biome: mammalia-associated habitat; material: feces | host: Papio cynocephalus | place: Kenya | collected 2012-08-06 ... | reverse complement strand
TCCGGCGCAACGGGGTGGCGGTTCCGGCGCAACGGGGTGGCGGTTCCGGCGCAACGGCATCGCCGTTCCGGCGCAACGGGGTGGCGGTTCCGGCGCAACGGGGTGGCCGTTCCGGCGCAACGGCATCGCCGTTCCGGCGCAACGGGGTGGCCGTTCCAGTGGAACGGGGTGGAGACTTCTACTAGATGACCGCTGCGCGAGCGGGAACGTCTATTACATGTGCGAAATCGCCCCAAGCCCCGTATTGAGGGGGTGATAGGCGCGTTCTGCTGAAATTTTAGAGAGGCTCCACCCGCGGGAGAGCGCTCCGATGGCGGCTGCCCCGCGAAAATGTCACTTTATCCCCACAAAAATATCACCTTAATATCACCTTAATATCACTTTCGTTTTCTCCGAATAGTGTATACTAGTAGCGTTGTTTGTGACAGAAAGGAATTTTGACATGCTCGCAAAGTGCTATTCAGGAGCCGTAAACGGCGTGACGGCCACGCCCGTCGAGATTGAAGTGAATTCAATCGTGGCCTCGAGCACGTTCACCATCGTCGGCCTTCCCGACGTGGCGGTCAAGGAAGCCAAGGACCGCGTCAGCACGGCGGTCAAGAACTCGGGCTATTCGACGCGCCAGGAATATGCGGTCACGGTCAATCTGGCGCCCGCGGATGTGCGCAAGGAAGGCCCGATCTACGATTTGCCCATCGCCATTTCGCTCCTGAAAGCGACGGGGCGGCTGGACGTGGGCAATCTGGCGGACTACGCCTTTGTCGGCGAATTGGCGCTTTCGGGCGTCGTGCGCCGCGTTCGCGGCGTTTTGCCGATCGTGCTCGAGATGAAGGAGATCGGCAAAAAAGCGGTGTTCGTGCCGGAGGAAAACGCCGCGGAAGCGAGTGTCGTCGAGGGAATCGACGTCATTCCCGTCCATACCCTGCGCGAAACGGCCCAGGCTCTGACGGGCGAGCACCCGATTCCGCCGCGGACGACCGATCTTGCCGCGCTGGTGGGCCGTGCGGACGCCTATGAAGACGATTTTGCGGACGTCAAAGGCCAGGAATGCGCCAAACGGGCGCTGGAAGTCGCCGTCGCCGGCGGGCACAATGTGCTGATGATCGGTTCCCCGGGCTCGGGCAAAACGATGCTGGCGCGCCGGATTCCTTCCATTTTGCCGCCGATGACGGTCTCGGAAGCGTTGGAAGTCTCGCGTATCCATTCCGTCGCCGGACCTCTAAAGGTTCAGGAAGCCTTTGTGGCGAGACGGCCTTTCCGCGCGCCCCACCATACGGTGAGCTCCATCGGTCTGTTGGGCGGCGGTACGCGTCCCTTGCCCGGCGAAGTTTCGCTGGCGCACCGCGGCGTTTTGTTTCTCGATGAATTCGCGGAATTTCCCCGGCAGGCGCTCGAAGTCCTGCGCCAACCGCTGGAAGACGGGCACGTGGGGGTTTCGCGCGCTTCGGCGGCCTGCGATTTCCCGTCCCGGTTCATGCTTATCGCGGCGATGAATCCCTGCCCGTGCGGCTACTACAACGACCCGACGCACGATTGCCGGTGCACGCAATCCCAAATCCTGAAGTATCAGCGGCGCATTTCGGGTCCCTTGCTGGACCGTATAGACATCCATCTTGGCGTGCAGGCCGTGCCTGTAAAGGATCTGGCCGGGCTTCACCGCGGCGAATCGAGCGCGTCCATCCGGGCGCGTGTCGTGGCCGCACGCGAAATCCAGCGTCGGCGTTATCGCTCCATGCCGGGTGTTTTGACGAATGCGGACGCCAAAAGCCGCGATTTGCAGGATATTTGCCGCCTAAGCACGCAGGCTCAGGAAGAAGTGCGGCGGATTTTGGAGGCTCTGCGGCTCTCGGCACGCGCCTACGACCGCATTTTGCGCGTTTCGCGCACGATTGCCGACTTGGCGGGGCACGAGGGCGTCAGCCAGGAAGATATTATGGAGGCGACGTCCTACCGTCAACTGGATGACGATTCGTTCTGGGCTTAATCCGTTTCATCAAACCAAACCAACAAATAGGAGGCTAACAATGAATAATACGCAAAATACGAAGGGAACGAACGAAAAAGCGGCCGAATACCGTCCGCAACTGGCGTTCTATCATCCGAATACGCGCGGCACGGGCTCGGCGGTGAAGTTCGAGTTGCATCCGGCGCACGGGAACAGCTCGGGTTGCATTATGATGAGCCTGGCGAACCAGTTTGTGCCCGAGGCGCGTGCCCGGCAGGATCAACCCCAATTCGCCCGTTTCGACTGGGAGCGGCGCATTGTCGTGAAGTTGGATTTCGCAGACCTTTCGCACATGCTTATGGTCTTCAAGGGCGTAAAGGAGTCCATTGGCGACCAAAAAGGGCTGTACCACCGCTCGGCCAACGCGGTCACGCGGATTCTTCTGCGCCATGTCGTCGAGCCGGTCGTGGGCTATTCGCTCGATGTCTATCGCACGGACGCCAACAAGGAGGAGCGCAAAGCGCATATTTTCCTCTCGGACCCCGAAGTCATCGGCCTTTCCTGCGCAATCGAGGGGTCGATGAGCGTGATTGCCTTCGGCATCCCGAAGATAATCCCGCATGATACGTCCGCCTACCGGGCGCAGTACCAGGCCGCGCGCGCTTCCGAGGAACGGGGAAATGTTCGCGCTATGGCGTAAACTCTGGCTGAATCGCGCCGAAACGGACGTGAACCGGAGCGTCGCCAACGGTCTCTGGGGCGAGCGGACGGCGGTTTGGATGCTGCGCCACAAAGGTTACCGCATCCTGGCGCGCAACTGCCGCCCCTATCGGCGGGACAAGCGTCTGGAGATCGATGTCGTGGCCTACGACCAGGCGGCCCGGACGCTTGTTTTCGTCGAAGTCAAACAGCATGCCAAGCGCCAGGACGGCTATGCGCGTTTGCGCAGCATAACTCCGCACAAATGCCGGTTGTTGAGGTGCGCCTGCCAGGCTTGGTTGCGGTCGAACCGGTGGCAGGGGGCGTACCGTTTCGATGTAATCGAGATTTACGGCGTGCCGCGGTCGCGGCAATTGCCCGTCATAGACCACATCGAACGCGTACGCCTTTTTGCGCAGGAGTCAATATTCGTGGATTGGTCGAAATAAAGGAATGGAGGTTTGCTATGTCCTTGAAGTTTTCATGCATAGGATTGCCCAAATACGAGCCGCTTACCGAGCGGCATGTGCAGGCGATTTGGTACGACCAGACGATGCGGCCGCCCAACCTGCGGACGGTTGCCGGCGAGCGTGTGCGGGTGGTGCATCCGGGCGAGTGGAATCTGGGCCCTGGACCGGACTTCACGAACGCCACGCTCGAGATTGTGCGCGAAGGCGGTCCTCAATTGGTGAAAGGCGATGTCGAAATCCACCTTTCGCCGCGCGACTGGGAGGCTCACGGACATGGAAACGACCCCCGTTACGCCCATGTCGTGGCGCATGTGACGTGGTTTGAAGGCCCTGTTCCGCCCACATTGCCCAAAAACGCCGTTTCCATCGCCCTGGGACACCTTTTCACGCATGAGGCGGGCTTCTCGCCCGATCAGATCGATCTCGCCGCCTATCCGTTCGATCGCTTGCCGGCGGATGAGCGCCCCTGCCAACCCTGGCTTTCGGCCTCGCCGGCCGTCGCCCGGCGGCTTTTGGGCGAGGCGGGGCTCTTTCGGCTCGGTTTGAAGGCGCGGCGTTTGCAACTCCTCCTCTCCAACCAGCTGTGCGGGCGCACCCAATTGTTTTACGAGGAGATCATGGCCGCGCTCGGCTACAAGGAAAACGTGCGGAATTTTCGCGCCATTGCGCAGGCCGTGCCCTATGACCGGCTGGTGGCGGAACCCGAAAACGCCGCGGCGGCCCTGCTGGGCGCGGGATCGTTCGTGACCTGGTCGCGCACGCCCCATCGTCCCCGGAACAGTCCCTCCGCCCGTCTGGCGGCCGCGGCGTTTCTGTTTACGCAAACGGATATTCTTTCGGCGCTGGACTGGACCGATTTCTCGCCGAAAGGTTGCCGCGGTCTCTTGCGACTCTTGCTGGACGGGCATGTCCTGGGCCGCGGACGCGCCGCGGCGATTCTGGCGAATGTCGTCATACCTTTCGCGCTTTACGAGGGTCGCATCGACGAGCCGCTTGCGTGGCTGCCGCCCGAAGACATCTCGCAGCCCGTCCGCTTGACCGCCTTTCGCCTTTTGGGCCGCGAGCATAGTCCGATGGACCTTTATGCGCGGGACGGACTCCGCATCCAGGGGCTTTTGCAGATACACCGGTCATTTTGTCTGCCCATCCACCCCGAGTGCGGAACATGCTTTCTTTCGAAAGAACACCGTTTCCCCTCGGCGGAAGCCGCAGTCGAATATGGAACCTGACGGGCGGTTGGGGAGGAGCTGGGAGAAGGATATTACTAAGGAAAAGTGAAAAGGGGGCGTCTGGCGGGTCGTTTCTCCACTCCACAAGGGGGGGGACGAATCTCCACGGGGGTTGTCTCCATCCCCACCGGGCGGTGCGGCTAGGGGGTTCGCCGGCAGGGAGACCCGTGTGCGCCCCTTGGACAGAGTCGGCGTGATTTGGCGGATGGATCGCCGCGATTGCCGAAACCACGGGGTGGGGACGACCCGGCCGTGCCGCGCGTCTACGGTCGATTTTGGACGCGTTTGGAAACTTTGTGCTTGCTCATCCGCCACAATTTTGGTATACTAATGCGTGTTTTTGTGTATATAAGGTAAAACCGAATGGCGAAAGAAGAAGATCAGGCGATCGAGGTCACGGGAACCGTGACCAAGGTGTTGCCTGCAACGATGTATAAAGTCCAGCTCGAGAATGGGCACGAAGTCCTCGCGCACATCTCGGGCAAGATGCGCAAGTTTTTCATCAAGATCGCGATCGGCGACAAGGTCACCGTCGAGATTTCACCCTACGATCTGGGCAAAGGGCGCATCACCTACCGCCACAAAATCTGATTTCGAAGCAAACTTTCAATCTGTAATCCAAGGAGAATAAAATGTCAGGTCACAGCCACTGGGCGACTATCAAGCGCGCGAAAGGCGCCGCGGACGCGAAGAAGGGTAAAATCTTCTCGAAGCTGGGCAAGGAAATCACAATCGTCGTGAAGGCGAAGGGCAAGGATCCGGCGAACAACCCGACCCTGCGCACGCTCATCGCCAAGGCGAAGGCCGCGCAGATGCCGAACGACAACATCGAGCGCGCGATCAAGAAGGGCACGGGCGAACTCGAGTCCGCCGCGCTAGTGGACGCCCAGTACGAGGGCATCAAGGGCGGCGTGGCGGTCGTCGTGACCGTGTTGACGGACAACAAGAACCGTGCCGCGGCGGAAGTCTCGAACGTGTTCAAGAAGAACGGCCTCGAACTCGCCAAGCCGGGCAGCGCCTCGCGCCTCTTCGATCGCCTCGGCCAGATTATCATCCCGGCGGCGGAAGGTCTCACCGAGGACAAGGTGATGGAAATCGCGCTCGAGGGCGGCGCGGAAGACGTCGTCGCGGAAGACGACGGCTTCACCGTCAAGTGTCAGCCGACCGACTTCACGGCCGTTCTCGAAGCGGTCAAGAACGCCGGCATCGCGGTGGACGAAGAGAATTCCAACATCGGGCTCGTGCCGAACATGATGGCCACGGTCTCGGACCTCGCCCAGGCGAAGGCGGTCAACAAGTTTGTGGACATGCTCGAGGATCTCGAGGACACGCAGGACGTCTTCACGAACATGGAGACGACGGACGAAGTCGACGCCGCGCTCGAAGCGGAAGGCTGAGCGCTTTGAAGCTCGAACACATCGCGTTCGACGTACCGGAACCCGAGAAACTCATCGCCTGGTGGTGTGAGAACCTCGGGTTCCGCCGTTCTGCGCCGGGTTCGGCGTTCCTGCTGGACGATTCCGGCACGGCGGGCGTCGAGATCTACCGCACGGGCGAAACGCCCGCCGCCCCCGACTATCGCCGGATGAACGCGATGACGCTACATGTCGCCTTCGTCTCGGACGACGTGAAGGCGGACGCGGAGCGGCTTGTCGCCGCGGGCGGCACGCTCGAAAAGCTGACGCTGGAGGACCCGGCGTTCCACATGGCGATCGTACGGGATCCGTGGGGGATTGCGATACAGCTGTGCAAACGGGCGAAGTCCATCTTCCTTTGAACGTCGCCGGCAGGCGCGTCCATCTCATAGGCATCGGCGGGGTCGGCATGGCGGGCCTCGCCGTTCTGTTGAAGGATCTGGGCGCGCGGGTCGACGGCTGCGACAAGTACGAAACGCCGCGGACGCGTTGGCTGGCGCGGCAGGGCATCCCCGTGGCGATCGGGCACGACCCGCGGCACGTCGTCGGGGCGGACTATGTCGTCGTCACCCCGGCCGTGCACCCGGACAACCCGGAATTCCGGGCGGCGCGGCGGGTTCTCTATCGCGGACAGGTCCTCGCCGCGCTTTCGGCCCGGCGCGAGACGATCGCGGTCTGCGGTTCGCACGGCAAGACGACGACCGCGACATTCACCGCCAAGCTCCTGCGTGCGCTGGGGGAGGATCCAGCCTGGGCCATTGGCGGCGAGACGGGCGCGTTCCCGGTCGCGCACGCCGGCAAAGGTCCGCTTGTCGTGGAGGCGGACGAGTCGGACGGGACGCTCGCGCAATACACCGCGGCGACACTGGTGGTGACGAACTGCGAATACGATCACCCGGACCATTTCAAGACGCGCGCGGACTACCGCGCCTGCTTCGACGCGGCGCGTGCCCGGGCGAAAGACGTCATAGAGGTTCCGTCCCTTTCTCCCTTGCCGGACGAACCGGCTTTCGCGGCGCTTGCGCCCCACAACAGGCTGAACGCGCGCGCGGCGATGGAAGTCGCCGTGCGGCGGGGACACGCCCCCGAACGCATACTCGCCGCGCTCGCGGAAATCGTGCGGGAACTGCCCGACCGGCGCTTCCAGCCGCTTGCGCCGGGGGTCTATACGGACTACGCGCACCATCCGACGGAAATAGCGTGCGCGATTGGCATGGCGCGCCGGGTCTGCACCGGACGGCTCAGGGTGCTCTTCCAGCCCCACCGCTATTCGCGGACGAAGGCCCTGCTGAAGGATTTTCCCGCCGCGTTCGCGGACGCGGACGAAGTCGTCGTCTGCCCGACCTACGCCGCGTTCGAGACCCCCATTCCCGGCGGCGACAGTGCGGATTTGTATGCGGCGTGCCGTGCACACGGAACCGGGACCTTTTATCTGGCGCGCTCCTGTGCGGAGGCGTGGGAACATGCGTATCTGGAACACCGTCCCGGCGATGTCGCGCTGGTATTGGGGGCGGGCGACATCATTGGGCTCGTCCCGCGGATCCAGGCGGATTTCGGGCGGGGTATCCCCGACGGCCGCACGCAAATGCGGGTGCCGCTACGGGATCTTTCCTTCTTCCGGACGGGCGGATTTTCCGTCGGCGGCGGAGCGCGGCACATCGTGGGCATGGGGTCCAACCTGTGGATCAGCGACCTCACGACGCGCGACACCTACGAAAAGGCGACAGGACCGGCGGCGCGGCCGGGGGCAACGTTGCGTATCGCGTGGATGGCGGGGGTGCCGGGCACGATCGGCGGCTGGGTGAAGATGAACGCGGGTGCGTTCGGGCATTCTGTCGGGGAGCTGGTGCGCCGCGTCAAGGTGGACGGACGGTGGATTCCGGCTTCCGCCTGCGGCTTCGGCTACCGGACGAGTGCGCTCGACGGGGAGATCGAGGACGTGGAATGGGACGCGGAGGCGCTCGCCGCGGCACAGGCTGGAAATGCCGCGGAGTACCTCGCGCGGCGCAAGAAGTTTCCGCCGCGCTGCTGCGGGAGCGTCTTCAAGAATCCGCCGGGGGATTTCGCCGGGCGGCTCCTGGAGGCGGCCGGCGCGAAGGGGCTGCGCGTCGGGGGCGCCTGCGTTTGGGAGGGACACGCCAACGTCATCGCCGCGGAGGACGGGGCGAATTCGAGCGATATTCTCGCTCTGGCGCGTCTTTTGCGGCTGCGGGTGAAGGAACGCTTCGGCATTGAACTGGAACCCGAGATACAAGGACTTGCCGTCACATGAACTGGCGCCTCTACCATAAAGAAACCACGCTTTCGACGAATCTGGACGCCCGGGAGGGACGGCCGGGGGACGTCTTTACGGCGGACGAGCAGACGGCGGGACGGGGCCGGCTGGACCATCCGTGGCACTCGGGGAAAGGCGAGAATCTGGCGCTTTCGGCCGTTCTGGACGTGGCGGGTCTCCCGGCGGAACACGTGGCGACCTTGCCGCTGATGGTCGGTCTGGGCGTCGCGCAGGCGGTGGAGGCGTTGTCGGGTGGACGCCGAACCGGCATCAAGTGGCCGAACGATGTGCTTGTCAACGGACGCAAGATCGCCGGCATCCTGTGCGAGCGGCATGGCGAGCGCGTAATCGCCGGGCTGGGCGTGAACGTCAACGCGCGGCGGTTCCCGGACGCCTTCGCCGCGCGTGCGACGTCCCTTGCGCTGGAGGGGGCGGACGTCCCTGTGGCGGAGGTCCGGGAGGCGGTTTTGGTGGAGCTCGCGCGTCTGTATCCGGTTTGGCGCGCGCAGGGACTCGCGGCGTTTTATGCGCAGATAGCCGAAAGGGACGTTTTGAGGGGAAAAATCGTGGAAGTTGCCCAGTCCGCCGGGGATGCGCAGGGCGTGCGCGGCATTTGCGGGGGGATTGCCCCGTCTGGCGTTTTGCGCGTGGGGGACGAGTCGGTCTACGCGGGCGAAGCGCATGTTTTAAGCATAGACTCCTGAGTGGATGTCACAGATGCGCGTCACAAGTGTGACAAAATGGCGCAAGAGGGAGGCTTGTGCCCACTGGCATGTGATGTGCTTTGGAGGAGATTGATGAAGGGAGTTTATAAAAGATGAATGCCACATATGAACCGCCAGAGGATAATGAGAAGTGCCTCGAGAAGTATGGCACTGATCTAACGGCTCTAGCCCGCACGGGCAAATTGGACCCCGTTATCGGACGGGACACCGAGATCCGTGACGTCATTCGCATATTGTCGCGCAAGACGAAGAACAACCCTGTCTTGATAGGTGAGCCCGGCGTGGGCAAGACGGCTATCGTGGAGGGTCTCGCGCAGCGTATCGTGCGCGGCGACGTGCCGGACGGGATTAAGGATCATACCGTGTTCTCGCTCGACATGACCGCACTCATGGCTGGCGCCATGTACCGGGGTCAGTTCGAGGAGCGCCTGAAAGCGGTCCTGAAGAAGATCAAGGAGTCCGAAGGACGCATAATCCTCTTCATAGACGAAATCCACACGATCGTCGGCGCGGGCAAGACGGAGGGCTCTTCGGACGCCGGCAACATGCTCAAGCCGATGCTGGCGCGCGGCGAATTGCACTGCGTAGGCGCGACGACGCTGGACGAGTACCGCCAGTACATGGAGAAGGACGCGGCGCTTGAACGGCGCTTCCAGCCGGTCATGGTCGAGCCGCCGAACGAAGAGGATGCCGTGTCGATTCTGCGCGGCATCAAGGAGCGCTTCGAGAAATACCACAACGTGCACATCCGCGACGAGGCAATCGTGAGCGCGGTGGCGCTGTCCTCGCGGTATATTCAGGACCGTTTCCTGCCGGACAAGGCGATCGACCTCTTGGACGAGGCTTGCGCCCGCATCCGCACGGAAATGGACTCGTGTCCGCAGGAACTGGACGAGATCTCGCGTCATGTGCGCCGTCTGGAAATCGAAGAGATCGCTCTGAAGAAGGAGAAGGATCCGGCTTCCCAGAAGCGCCTCGAGGAATTGCAGGCGGAACTCAAGACGCTCAAAGCCAAGAGCGACAAGATGACCGCGCAATGGCAGACCGAGAAGCACGCCTTGGAGGATGTGAAGCGCGTCCGTACGCAATTGGACGAAGCGCGCAACCGCTATGACATCGCGCTGACGCGGGGCGACAACGAAACCGCCGCGCGCCTGAAATACGGCGAGATTCCCGAGCTCGAGAAGAAGCTCAAAGAGCACGAGAAGGATCTCGCCAAGCAGGGCGGCGCGGCCATGTTGCGCGAGGAAGTCACCGCCGACGAGATTGCGGAAGTCGTTTCGCGCTGGAGCGGCATCCCCGTCACCAAACTCGTTGAAGGCGAACGCGAGAAACTGATGCGGCTTGCGGAAATCCTGCACCAGCGCGTCATCGGTCAGAACAAGGCCGTGGATGCGGTGGCGGACGCCGTGATCCGTTCGCGTGCGGGGATCAAGAACCGCAACCGTCCGGTTGGCGCGTTCCTGTTCCTGGGGCCGACGGGCGTGGGCAAGACCGAGCTCGCCAAGGCTTTGGCGCAGGAACTGTTCGACGACGAGAACGCGATGGTGCGTATTGACATGTCGGAGTACATGGAAAAATTCGCCGTCTCGCGTCTCGTTGGAGCGCCGCCCGGATACGTCGGGTTCGAGGAAGGCGGTCAGTTGACGGAAGCCGTGCGCCGCAAACAGTTCTCGGTGGTTCTGTTGGACGAAATCGAGAAGGCGCATCCGGATGTCTTCAACCTGCTTCTGCAGGTACTGGACGACGGACGCTTGACGGATAGCCACGGTCGTACGGTTTCCTTCAAGAACACGGTCATCATCATGACCTCGAATGCGCCGCGGAGCGCGCTCAAGGATATTTTCCGTCCTGAGTTCCTGAACCGTTTGGACGAGATTCTCGAGTTCGACCCGCTCACGAAGGAGCAGATTCGCGAAATCGTGAAACTGCAGTTGGCGGACTTCGCAAAGCGCTTGGCCGACCAGGAGTTGACCATCGACGTGGACGAGAAGGCGCTTGAGGTCGTCGCGAAAGACGGGTACGACCCGGCGTTCGGTGCGCGGCCTGTGAAACGCGCCCTGCAGCGTGACATCGAGAATCCGATCGCCAAGAAGATTGTGGCGGGCGAGTATCCGCCCGGCGCAAAGATTCAGGTCACGGCGAAAGACGGCGTGATAGAGTTGCGTTGAGTTATTAAAGGAAAGAGACGCCTCCCGAAACGGGAGGCGTCTCTTTTTTTGCATCTGTCCGCCCGGCTAGACGGGAAGGGTATTCATGATTGGACTTTTCAATTTCACCGCGTTCTGGCAAAATGCAAGCGTGGTGAGACGCCTCGGCGAAAATTTTTCTGAGTCCTCT
>ERZ808240.5021-NODE-5021-length-11101-cov-42.855785_pt1 | contig 11101 bp, 7 predicted proteins | sample MGYA00521084_ERZ808240 | MGnify/ENA primary metagenome ERZ808240 (study PRJEB31516, sample SAMN03275571) | gut metagenome | biome: mammalia-associated habitat; material: feces | host: Papio cynocephalus | place: Kenya | collected 2012-08-06 ... | reverse complement strand
ATATAATATATATATAAATATAAAATTTTTAATACTACTTTTTCTCCTTCGTTTATTACCCCCTCGGAAAATTAGACTGTTATTGTTATCGTTATCACTTGCCGTGTTTTTAATACCCCATGGCTTACATCCATTAAATCATGAGTTTTGCCACCCACAACTCTATGACTTTCCATCAGCAACTCTACGAGTTCTTATCCACAAAACTATGAGTTATCTAATTTAACTAAAAAGCCCTGCAGATGTTAATGCCGTTTAACATAACTCTGCAGGGTCTTTTTTGGTACTTTCGGAAAAAAGCAGTATCTTTGCAATCGAAAATATTATAGCAATCGAAAAATGCTTAGATGAGCATCATGCCAGCAGCCTCAGCCTCTCTACGCATATCCTCCGGCCAGATGCTAGCCTGAATCTCGCCGATGTGGGCCTTGTGGAGCATCACCATGCAGAGGCGACTCTGACCGATACCACCACCGATGCTCAGAGGCAACTTATCATTCAAGAGCTGCTGATGGAAATAGAGCTTCTCACGCTCTTCCTGCCCCTCAATCTTGAGCTGACGCAAGAGGCTTTCCTTGTCGACACGAATGCCCATGCTGCTCAGCTCGAAGCTGTGGCCCAATACTGGATACCAAATCAAGATGTCGCCATTCAATCCAGCCTTGCCATTCTCAGCCACAGTGCTCCAGTCGTCGTAGTCGGGCGCACGTCCATCATGCTTCTTGCCATCGCTCAACTTGCCACCGATGCCCTCTACAAACACGGCGCCATATTTCTTGCAGATGGCATCCTCACGCTCCTTGGGAGTCTTGTCGGGATACATATCGAGCAAGTCCTGGGCATGAACGAAATGAATCTCCTTTGGCAGGAAAGGCTTGATTTGTGGATAGTGCTCGCAAGTGAGATACTCGGTGCGCAGGATGGCAGCGTAGATGCGACGCACCACATCCTCAAGGAATGCGATGGTACGGTCCTCGCGAGTGATGGCAGCCTCCCAGTCCCACTGGTCTACGTAGAGAGAATGCAGGTTGTCGAGCTCCTCGTCGGCACGGATGGCGTTCATGTCGGTATATACGCCATAGCCCGGCTCAATCTCATACTCGGCAAGCGTCAAGCGCTTCCATTTGGCGAGAGAGTGAACCACCTCGGCCTGCGCGTCGCCCAAGTCCTTGATAGGGAAGCTCACTGGTCGCTCCACGCCATTGAGGTCGTCGTTGATGCCGAGTCCCTTCAATACGAAGAGAGGGGCTGTCACGCGACGCAGGCGAAGTTCGGTACTCAGGTTCTGCTGGAAGAATTCTTTTATCAGTTTGATACCCATTTCAGTCTGGCGCATATCCAGCAGCGCCTTATAACCTTCGGGTTTAATCAGTTTGCTCATTTATTCTTGTTTATATTTATTATTTTCATTATTTCTGTGTGCAAAGGTACGAATTTATTATTAAACTGCAAGCATTTTTCATAATTATTTTGCAAAATGACAGCATTTTTAATATTTTCACTATCATTTTGCCGAGCACTCTTGCACTACACCTTATATATATTGAAAATTTTACGCCAAATATTTGGCTATTTCAAATAAAATTGGTAATTTTGCACCATTCATCATAACAAAGGCATGATGCAGAGGTCCCGTAGCTTAGCTGAATAGAGCGTCAGATTCCGGTTCTGAAGGTCTTGGGTTTGAATCCCAACGGGATCACTTTAGAAATTTAGGCAATTAACAACATGGACTTAGTAGAACGTTTTATAAACTACACAAAATTCGACACACAGTCGAGCGAAGACTCCGACAGTGTGCCTAGCACGGCGAAACAACTGGAGTTCGCCAAGTACCTGAAGCATGAACTTGAGGACGAGGGCCTCAGCGATGTAGAGATGGACGACATGGGCTACATCTACGCCACCCTCAAGGGCAATACCAAGAAAAAGACTCCTACCATCGGATTCATCTCACACATGGATACCTCTCCCGACGCCAGCGGAAAAGACATCAAGGCTCGCATCATCAAGAACTACGACGGCAACGACATCGAGCTGAGCCCTGGCATCATCTCCAGCGTTGAGAAATTCCCAGAGCTGAAGGCTCACAAGGGCGAGGACATCATCGTGACCGACGGCACCACCCTGCTCGGAGCCGACGACAAGGCGGGAATAGCCGAGATTGTGCAGGCGATGTGCTACCTGCGCGACCACGACGAAATAAAGCACGGCGACATCCGCGTGGGCTTCAACCCCGACGAGGAAATAGGAATGGGTGCCCACCACTTCGACGTGGAGAAGTTTGGCTGCGACTGGGCTTACACCATGGACGGTGGCGACCTGGGCGACTTGGAATATGAGAACTTCAATGCCGCCGGCGCCAAGATTCACATCAAGGGCGTAAGCGTACACACAGGCTACGCCAAGGGCAAGATGGTGAACGCCAGCCGACTGGCAGTGGAGTTCCAGAACATGATTCCAGAGAGCGAGACCCCAGAGCAGACCGAGGGCTACCAGGGCTTCTACCACCTGCTGGGCATCGAGAGCCGCTGCGAGGAAGCCAAGCTGAGCTACATCATCCGCGACCACGACCGCAGCAAGTTCGAGGACCGAAAGGACTTCATCGAAGACTGCGTGAAGAAGATGAACGAGAAGTATGGCGAGGGTACGGTAACAGCCGAAATCTACGACCAATACTATAACATGAAGGAGAAGATAGACCCTAACATGCACGTCATCGACATCGTGCTCCGTGCGATGCAGGAGAGTGGCGTTCCGCCTCGTGTGGAGCCTATCCGTGGCGGTACCGACGGAGCGCAGCTCAGCTTCAAGGGGCTGCCTTGCCCTAACATCTTCGCCGGTGGGGTCAACTTTCATGGCCCTCACGAGTTCGTGAGCATCCAAGTGATGGAGAAGGCCGTGAAGACCATCGTGAAGATTGCGGAAATCACGGCAGAATACAACGACTAAGCAACAGAATATATGGGGAATTTAGATGATTCAGATAATCTAAATTCCCCTTTTATATAAAGAATCATTTATGGCAGAAATTCCTTATCTCGTAAAAGACCTCGCCCTCATTCTGATGGTGGCAGGCATCGTAACCCTGATATTCAAGCGACTCAAGCAGCCGCTGGTATTGGGATACATCGTGGCGGGATTTCTCGTCTCGCCCCACATGCCCTACACCATGTCGGTGATGGACGAAGGCGACATCAAGACCTGGGCCGACATCGGCGTCATCTTCACCCTCTTCTCCCTGGGTCTCGACTTCTCGTTCAAGAAAATCGTCAAGATGGGAGCCTCGCCCGTCATCGCCACAATGGTCATCGTATTCTGCATGATGATGCTGGGCATCAGCGTGGGTCACGGGTTCGGATGGAGCCGGATGGACTGCATCTTCCTGGGCGGTATGCTCGCCATGAGCTCCACCACCATCATATACAAGGCGTTCGACGACATGGGGCTCAGGCAGCAGAAGTTTGCCTCGATGGTGATGAGCGTGCTGATACTGGAAGACATCCTAGCCATCGTGATGATGGTGATGCTTTCGGCGATAGCGGGAGGCTCCAGCCCCGACGGCGAGAAGATGCTGGGGTCGGTGGTGAAGATAGGCTTCTTCCTGGTGGTATGGTTCATCGTGGGCATATTCGTGGTGCCGCTCTTCCTGCGCAAGACGAGGAAACTCATCAACAACGAGACTTTGCTCATCGTGGCCCTGGGCATGTGCTGCGGCATGGCCGTGCTGAGCACCAAGGTGGGATTCAGCAGTGCCTTCGGAGCCTTCGTCATGGGCAGCATACTGGCAGAAACGGTGGAGGCTGAGAAAATCATCAAGCTCGTGGAGCCGGTGAAAAACCTCTTCGGTGCCATCTTCTTCGTCTCGGTGGGTATGCTCGTAGACCCCAAGACATTGGTAGACTACGCCCTGCCTATCCTCGCCCTCGTGGGCACGATAATCGTAGGGCAAGCCATCCTGGGCACCTTCGGATTCATGCTCGGTGGCGAGTCGCTCAAGTCGGCGATGCGATGCGGATTCTCCATGGCTCAGATAGGTGAGTTCTCTTTCATCATCGCCTCGCTGGGATTGTCGCTCGGCGTCATCAGCAAGTTTCTCTATCCGGTGGTTGTGGCGGTGAGCGTGATCACCACCTTCCTCACACCTTATATGATACGCCTCGCCACCCCTACCTATCAAGCGCTGGAGCGACATCTGCCAGCGAAGGTAATCCATGTGCTCAACCATTTCGCGATGAGCCATCCACAGACCCAGCAACAGAGCAAGTGGCACTCGCTCATCCGCCAGATGGTGGTCAACACGGTGGCTTACTCGATACTCTCAGCGGCTGTCATCGCCGTGATGTTCACCTTCGTGTTGCCCCTGACACGCAACCTGATGCCAGGCTGGCACCTCCACTGGTACGCCAACGCCATCACGGGGCTGCTCACCGTGGTGCTGATAGCCCCTTTCCTGCGTGCCATCGTGATGAAGAAGAACCATAGCAACGAGTGGAAACGACTCTGGGTGGAGAGCTCCATCAACCGCATCCCGTTGCTGTTTACCATCGTGGTGAGATACGTCATCGCCCTGGGTTTCATCTTCTACATCTGCAATTACCTCACCCGTTTCACCAATGCGCTCATCGTATGCATCGGGATAGTGGCGGTGGGGCTCATGATAGCTTCCCGACAAACCAAGAAGCGCAGCATCGTGATGGAACGACTCTTCATCCACAACCTGCGCTCACGCGACATCATGGCACAGGTAAACGGCAAGAAGAAGCCGCTCTACGAGGGCAAGTTGCTAGACCGAGACATCCACATCGGCGAGTTCGAGGTTCCAGAAGACAGCAGCTGGGCAGGCAAGTCGCTCAAGCAGTTGCACCTGCGCCAGCAATTCGGCGTAGACCTGAGCAGCATACGAAGAGGCACCCATCGCCTGAACATCCCCGACGGAGAGACGACGATATTCCCTGGCGACAAGCTACAGGTAATCGGCAACGACAGCCAGCTGCAGAAATTCAACGTGAGCCTGCAATCCGCCCTCCTGCCCGAAGACATGGAGATAGAAAAGAGGGAGATGCGACTGAGCCAGCTCATCATCTCTTCGACCAGCGAGTTCCTTGGCAAGACGCTCATAGAGAGTGGCATCCGGAGCAAGTACAACTGCATGGTCGTGGGACTGGAAGAGGGACGAGAGAACCTGACACGCATCTCTCCTACCAGGAAATTTGAAAAGGGAGACATCATCTGGCTCGTAGGAGAGCCGGATGATCTCAAGAAAATTCAGAACTGAAAATTGAAGCCAGAAGCTGAAATTGAAAGCTGAAATTGAAAGCTGAAATTTGAAAGCTGAAATTGAAAGCTGAAATTTGAAAGCTGAAATTGAAAGCTGAAATTGAAAGCTGAAATTGAAATCTGAAATCTGAAATTTGAAATCTGAAATTTGAACTTTGAAATTTGAAATTTGAACTTTGAAATTGAAGTAAGCCTCATTTGGCAACGGGAAAACATTCCCCCGAACGCCAAGTGAGGCTTACTTCGTCTTAAAGTGTAGCTCACGTAACGTTTACGTAAGGCTTACTTCGTCTTAAAGTGAGGCTCACGTAACGTTTACGTAAGGCTTACTTCGTCTTAAAGTGAGGCTCACGTAACGTTTACGTAAGGCTTACTTCATCATGAAGTGAGGCTCTGAACTTTATCAAGAAATCAAGAATGCGCCCTGAAAGGGCAAAAGCTCCTAGCCCAGGGCAGCGCCCTGGGTAATATGCAAACCAAAATGCGCCCTGAAAGGGCAAAAGCTCCTAGCCCAGGGCAGCGCCCTGGGTAATATGCAAACCAAAATGCGCCCTGAAAGGGCAAAAGCTCCTAGCCCAGGGCAGCGCCCTGGGTAATATGCAAACCAAAATGCGCCCTGAAAGGGCAAAAGCTCCTAGCCCAGGGCAGCGCCCTGGGTAATATGCAAACCAAAATGCGCCCTGAAAGGGCAAAAGCATTATATCCGCAAGTTTAAGAATAAAGCTTTTGCCCTTACAGGGCGCACTTCATTCCATCAAACTACCTAGGGCGTTGCCCTAGGCTAGGTGCTTCTGGGCCTTCAGCCCGTTTTTTGCCAACTTACTTAATCTTCAAGTGAAGCTTATTTCATCAGCAAGTGAAGCTTATTTCATCAGCAAATGAAGCTTATTTCATCAACAAGTGAAGCCTATTTCATCAGCAAGTGAAGCTTATTTCATCAGCAAGTGAAGCCTATTTCATCAGCAAATGAAGCTTATTTCATCAACAAGTGAAGCCTATTTCATCAGCAAATGAAGCTTATTTCATCAACAAGTGAAGCCTATTTCATCAGCAAATGAAGCTTATTTCATCAGCAAGTGAAGCCTACTTCATCTTCAAACGAAGCTTATTTCACCGTGATGTGGAAGCAACCCTGGTTCACCTCATACTTGATATAACAACGATTCCGCTCACGGAAATCGCGCAGCACCTCGCTGAGCACCCACTTCAAGGTATCGTTCTGCACCTGTCGGCGAGGCTCCTTGCGAGTCTGAATCTGCTTATATCTGTTGTAGCACACATCAAAGGTGGTGCCATAGAGATGGCAAGAGTTCTCGGTGGCATTGCCATTGCGAATGCGGAGCTTCGACACATCGTCCTTTGTGCGGAGGATGCTCGTCACGATAATCTTGTGCAACGGGATGCCCTTGATCTGCAACGAGTCGAAATAAGCACGCCCGATGTCCTGGAGCAGCACCGAGGCACGAGGCACGAGATAAGGAATGCTATTGTTCAGCTTGTCGACATAGAAGAAGGGATTGCTGCCCACATACACCAGCTTGCCCTTGCTGTGCTCAGCCTCCTCTCGGTTTTGCACCGGAGCCACGCCATGCTTGTTGGCGGCAAGTATCTGCACATCCTGCTGGTCGGGAAAGGTGTTGCCGAAATGAGGCACCGAGAAGATGCGGTGCTTCACCTCCCTGCCCTCCTGGTCGAAGAAGATGCTAGGCTCGTTGGCCTTCGCCGTGTCGGGCGTTATCGACAGCTCGTCTTTCGCCGTATCCTCCTTCGGGTCATCCGCCTCGTCTTCCATCTTGCCTGCATCCTTACGGGCCGTCATCGTGGAGCCGCCTCCGGCAGCAGCCTGCGCCATCCTGGTTTTCGCCACACTGGGGAAAATCAACCTCACGAGGGCGAGCACCAAAACCACGATTACAAAACCTTTCAAATATTTATTTTTACTGATCTTCATTTTCTTTTCTATTAAAACGGTCGCAAAGGTAACAAAAAGTATTGAAAAAAACGCTTTTTTATTATTTAAAGAATGTTTTCGCACCTTAAATTTGCTCATTTCGAGGAAAAGTAGTAATTTTGCAGCGTTATATAACATTTTAAGTTTAAACAGTTAGAAAGAAAAGTTTTGATAGAGAAGCATATAGTACTCGAAGATATAGATCCAGTGATGTTCTACGGAGTGAACAATGCTCACCTGCAGATGATTAAGTCGCTGTATCCTAAGTTGCGTATCGTGGCACGTGACAACGTGCTTCGTGTGCTCGGCGACGAGGAGGAAATGGCGAAGGCCGAGGAAGACATCGAGCAGATGAGAAAGCACCTCGCCAAATACAACATGCTGAGCGAAGAAGACATCCTTGATATCGTGAAGGGCAAGCAGACCAAGGCCGACTCGGTGAAGGGAGTGCTGGTGTACAGCATCAGCGGCCGCCCCATCAAGAGCCGAAGCGAGAACCAGCAACAGCTCATCGACGCCTACGAGAAGAACGACATGGTGTTTGCCGTGGGTCCAGCCGGAACGGGCAAGACCTACCTGAGCATCGCCCTCGCCGTGAAGGCGCTCAAGGAGAAAGCCATCAAGAAGATCATCCTCTCCCGCCCTGCCGTGGAAGCAGGCGAAAAGCTCGGTTTCCTGCCGGGAGACATGAAAGATAAGATAGACCCATACTTGCAGCCACTCTATGATGCGCTGGAAGACATGATACCAGCCGTCAAGTTGCAAGACATGATGGAAAAGCACATCATCCAAATCGCACCGCTCGCCTTCATGCGCGGTCGAACCCTCAGCGACGCCGTCGTCATCCTCGACGAGGCGCAGAACACCACCTCCCAACAGATTCGCATGTTCCTCACCCGTATGGGCATGAACACCAAGATGATTATCACGGGCGACCTCACCCAGATAGACCTGCCTCGCGAGCAGCGCAGCGGACTGAAGGAGGCGCTCAAGATACTCGACGGCGTGGAGGGCATCGGCGTGGTAAGGCTCGGGCAGAAGGACATCGTGCGCCACAAGCTCGTAACCCGCATCGTCAACGCCTACGACAAGTACGACAAGGAAAGGGCGGAAGCAAGGGAAGCCCAGAAAGCTGAAAAGAAAGACTAACAAGTTTTAATTTTTCAAAGTATAAAAAACAATGAAAGCATTAACAAAGACAGATTTCCATTTCAATGGACAGAAGAGTGTTTACCACGGTAAAGTACGTGATGTGTATAACATTAACGACGACATCCTCGTGATGGTCGCTACCGACAGAATCTCAGCGTTCGACGTTGTGCTGCCTAAGGGTATCCCATTCAAGGGCCAGGTGCTCAACCAGATTGCAGCCAAGTTCTTGGATACAACGACCGACATTTGTCCTAACTGGAAGTTGGCCACTCCAGACCCAATGGTTACCGTGGGCTTGAAGTGCGAGGGTTTCCGTGTCGAGATGATCATCCGCTCCATCCTCACCGGTAGTGCATGGAGAGAGTATCAGAAGGGCTGCCGTGAGCTTTGTGGCGTGAAGTTGCCAGACGGAATGCGCGAGAACCAGCGTTTCCCTGAGCCTATCATAACCCCTACCACCAAGGCAGACGAGGGTCACGACATGAACATCTCCAAGGAGGAGATCATCGCCCAGGGCATCGTTAGTGCAGAGGATTACGCTGTGATGGAGGACTATACCCGCCGCATCTTCAAGCGTGGACAGGAAATCGCAGCCAAGCAGGGCTTGATTCTCGTAGACACCAAGTACGAGTTTGGCAAGCGCGACGGCAAGGTTTACCTCATCGACGAGATTCACACTCCAGACTCTAGCCGCTACTTCTATGCCGACGGCTACGAGGAGAAATTCGAGAAGGGCGAGCCACAGCGCCAGCTCTCCAAGGAGTTCGTTCGCCAGTGGCTCATCGAGCACAACTTCATGAACCAGCCTGGGCAGGTGATGCCAGAGATTACCGACGAGTATGCCGAGAGCGTAAGCGACCGCTACATCGAGCTCTACGAGCACATCACCGGCGAGAAGTTCGACAAGGCTACCGAGGAGGGCGACATCGCAGCCCGCATCGAGAAGAACGTGAGCGAATGGCTTGCCACACGTAAGTAACAGCTAGTATATTGCTCGACAAAAAGCAGCTAGTATATTGCTCGACAAAAAGCAGCTAGTATATTGCTCGACAAAAAGCAGCTAGTATATTGCTCGACAAAAAGCAAGTAATATATAATAATGTATAAGCAAGAACAAATCAAGCCCTACGAGGGCACGGGAGACAAGGGTAAATTGGTAGAGGAGATGTTCAACAACATCGCCCCTACCTACGACACCCTCAACCACCGCCTCTCGTGGGATATAGACAAGGGATGGCGCAAGAAGGCAATCAAACGTCTTGCGCCCTTCTCTCCCAAGAAGATGCTCGACATCGCCACAGGCACTGGCGATTTCGCCATCCTCGCCGCCCGCATGTTGCATCCCGACCAACTGGTGGGAGCCGACATCTCGGAAGGCATGATGGAGATAGGCCGACAGAAAGTGAAGCGACTCGGACTGGAGAAGACCATCTCCTTCGCCAAGGAAGACTGCCTCAACCTCTCGTTCGAAGACAACACCTTCGACGCCGTGACCGCCGCCTTCGGCATCCGCAACTTCCAGAACCTAGACCAAGGTCTGCGCGAGATGTGCCGCGTACTGAAGAAGGGAGGACACCTCTGCATCGTGGAGCTCACCACGCCGGTAAGCTTTCCGATGAAGCAACTCTTCCACATCTATTCGCACACCGTACTGCCGATTTACGGCAAATTGATTTCGAAAGACCAGAGCGCCTACAGCTACCTCACCAAGACCATCGAGGCTTTCCCCCAGGGCGAGGTGATGATGGAGGTGTTCAAGAAGGCAGGCTTCGAGAAGGCAGAGTTCAAGCGACTCACCTTCGGCATCTGCACCCTCTATTTTGCAACCAAATAAAAACAAAGATATTATGGACAAGTATGGACTCATAGGCTACCCTTTGGGGCATTCGTTCTCCAAGAACTACTTCAACGAGAAGTTCCAGAACGAGGGCATCAATGCCCAATACATCAACTTCGAGATTCCTAGCATCGAAGGTCTCACCGAAGTGCTCGACTCCAATCCCGAGCTCAAGGGACTCAACGTCACCATCCCTTACAAGGAGAAGGTAATAAGTTATCTCGACTCTGTAAGTCCCGAGGCCAACGCCATCGGAGCCGTCAACGTAATCAAGGTAGACCACAAGGGCAACGACACCATCCTCACAGGATTCAATAGCGATGTAATCGGCTTCACCCGAAGCATCGAGCCATTCATCGAGTCGTTTCACAAGAAGGCACTCATCCTGGGAACAGGCGGTGCGTCAAAGGCTATCAACTACGGTCTGAAATCACTCGGACTGGAAACAGTTTTCGTGAGTCGATACGAACGCCCAGGCACCATCCAGTATGACAAGGTTACCCCCGATGTCATCAAGGAGTACAATGTCATCGTAAACTGCACCCCTGTGGGCATGTACCCACACGTAGACGAGTGCCCAGCCCTGCCTTACGAGGCGATGGACACCCACACCCTGCTCTACGACCTCATCTACAATCCCGACGAGACCCTCTTCATGAAGAAGGGAAAAGAACACGGAGCCACGGTGAAGAACGGTTTGGAAATGCTGCTCCTCCAAGCCTTCGCCAGCTGGGATTTCTGGCATGATGAAGTGGCTAAATAATATGGAAATAAAGAGAATCATCATAAAAAACAAATATTGAATTTTGATATGAGTAACAATCGCTATATGATGCGCGGTGTAAGCGCAGCCAAAGAGGACGTTCACAACGCCATCAAGA
>ERZ808240.5017-NODE-5017-length-11106-cov-4.649986_pt1 | contig 11106 bp, 4 predicted proteins | sample MGYA00521084_ERZ808240 | MGnify/ENA primary metagenome ERZ808240 (study PRJEB31516, sample SAMN03275571) | gut metagenome | biome: mammalia-associated habitat; material: feces | host: Papio cynocephalus | place: Kenya | collected 2012-08-06 ... | reverse complement strand
ACTATAAATCATAAGACGAAGTAAAGGAGTGCAACGAATGACAAGATTTGAGAAAAAAATCTTTGCTGGAATACTTTCTGCATTAATGCTTGTTACAAGTGTAGGAACATCAGGATATGTAGTTTCAGCAGCAGAAGTCAACAATGATAAGTCTATGGAAGCAGTTAATGGAGCTTTCAGTGATACTAATGAAGAGTACAATTATGAAGAGTCTGAAAATAGTGGTATAACATCAGGTGATATAACTGTTGAAGATAACATCGTAGGTGCAGATAAAGATAATAATGCACAGGAAGAACCGGCTGCAACAGAAACTGGTGTTGTTTCTGAGGATGGTCTTTATGTTTACAATGTATACGGAACAGATGGAATAGGTATAGCTTCATATAATGGAACAGATACAGACATAACACTTCCATCACAGATAGATGGTAAGACAGTTGTAAGTATAGACAAAATGGCGTTTATGAATAATAAGACTGTGACAAAAGTAGTTATTCCTAATACGGTAACTAATGTCCAGTATAGTGCTTTTGAAAGAACTACTAATCTTAATACAGTTGAGTTTGCAGAAGGCAGCCAGGTAAAGACGATTGATAAAGCAGCATTTTATAAATCAGGTGTTACACATATAGGTATTTTGGACGGCACATTAGAATCACAGGATGAGGCTATAGAACATATGGTTATGCCATCTACAGTAACACAGATTCAGTATGCTGCATTTGGTGGAACTAGTAATCTTAAAAAGATTGAGTTTGCTAAGAATGGTGAATTAAAGACAATTGGTGATTCAGCATTTGCAAATTCAGGTATTACATATGTCAATATTCCAGATAGTGCAGAGACAATTGGCGATTTAGCTTTTTTGCATTGTAGTAATCTTGAAAGTGCAATAATTGGTGCAGGAGATATAGGGTACCGTGCATTTTATAACTGTAAAAGCTTAGAGGAAGTAGAACTGTTAGATACAGTTGTTTCGATAGGAAATGGTGCTTTTGCTAATTCTCGTTCTCTTAGTAAGGTGGTATTAAGCAATAATCTTGTAAATATTCCGTACTGGGCTTTTTATGATTGTCCTATAGAAAAAATATATATTGGTGATAATACTGAAGTGATTGATTCACTTAGTTTTGCTTATGATAAAGTAGTTAAAAATATAATACTTAATGATGGATTAAAAGAAATAAAAAAAGACGCCTTTTTAAGTTGTGAGTTATTAGATTATATATATATTCCGGAAAGTGTAACTACTATTGGGGAACGTGCTGTTGGTTATATTAAAAACCAAGTTAATTATAAATATCAATATGATAAAAAAGATAATTTCATCATATATGGTGCAGCAGGTTCAGCAGCAGAAGAGTATGCTAATACAAATGGTTTTACATTTATTGCAGCTACAAGAGATGAGCTTATAGCTAATGGAATACTTGAGGCTGATATAAATGGTTTACAACAGGCAGAAGATGGCAACTGGTATTATTATAAGCATGGTGAGGTAAGCAGCTCATATACAGGGCTTGCTTCTTACAATGATATGTGGTTCTATGTATCAGATGGAATGGTAGATTGGGGTTATACAGGCCTTGTATACTACAATGATGTATGGTTCTATGTATCAAACGGAATGATAGACTGGAATTATGCAGGACTTGTATACTACAATGATATGTGGTTTTATGTATCAAATGGAACGATAGACTGGGGTTATACAGGCCTTACATACTACAATGATACATGGTTCTATGTATCAAACGGTATGCTTGACTGGAACTATACAGGACTTACATATTACAATGATATGTGGTTCTATGTATCAAGTGGTATGGTAGACTGGGGTTATTATGGTCTTGTAAACTATAATGGTGCATGGTTCTTTGTATCAGACGGAACAATCAACTGGACAACAACACTTGTAGAGTACGATGGAATGTGGTTCTACGTATCAGGTGGTGTTGTAGACTGGAATTATACAGGAACATATGAATTCTACGGTAACACATTTAACATTGTTGGTGGTGTTGTAGTGTGGTAGTTGTGGATTAAAATGTTAACTGGCATATGTATGCAGTAGAAATACACATATATATGCCGTTTTTTTATAATATAAAAGAATAAGAAATTTGATAAAAGTATTGAAAATATTCATATACTATGATATTATTATATCATAGTATACTAATAAAAAATATTACGAATTATACGTTGATTAAATGTTTTTTATATTGCAAGTAATATACATTGATATCGTTGTTATGTATATTATTTGAATTATAATCGATTATCTATAGTCTAAACTGAATTCGGTACCAAGAAAGATTTCCCAAGAAAAAGTAATTTAATATGTGATGTGTTAAAAAGCATATATACAGAAAGGCGTTATATGAGTTATAGTACAAGAAAAAAGATTTCTGATGATATTATCATTAAGGAATTCTGGAGAAATAATGAAAGATTTGCTGACCTTTTTAATGCGGTATTATTTAATGGTAAAAAGGTGATTAATGCAGAAAATCTGCAGGAGATAGACACAGATGTATCGGGAACAATCAGGGTTCAGGAATATAAGGAAACATTAAAAAGAGCCAGAGATGTTGTCAAGAAATATTATAATGGTGTAGAATTTAATATACTAGGATTAGAAATGCAGGAAAAAATGCATCTTGCAATGCCATTAAGGACAATGGTGTATGATGCACTTGGCTACATAAAAGAGTATAATGAAATAAAGAGTAACAATACTAAGGATAATATTAAGAGGAAGCATAAAGCTTATATTGATAACAAATATAAGGATGATGATAAAACCAATACTGAATACAACAGAGATTTCAATAACATATCAAAGAACTATTCGGAAAAATCATTATCAGCAGAGCTTATTGACATGATAAGTGAGATGACAGGAACTAAAGAACTTGCAAAGATAGTGAATAAAGGAAAGAAAGATAAGGAGGATGATGTTCAGATGTGGAGTGCGATGAAAGAATTCAGGGATAGTGGTGTACAAGAAGGCAGACTTGAAGGAAAACGTGAAGGTAGGCTTGAAGGTAAACTCGAAGGTAGGCTTGAAGGTAAACTCGAAGGAAAACGTGAAGGTCAGGAAGAGGCACGCTTAGCCAGCATAAGGACAATAATGAAAAAATTGAACCAGACTGCTGATGAAGCCATGGATACACTTGATATAGAAGAAAAAGACAGAAAAAAGTATCGTGAGCTGATTAATTCCTGATAATGATAATAAGGAAAGAGATAAACCTGATACATCAGTGAGCAACAAAATTTCTCTTTGACATTTACGTCATAAATATAAAATATGGAGTAAGAATATGAATAACAGTAACAGATTAGTGTTTCTTGATGATTTAAAGGGGCTATGTATATTATTGGTGGTATTCTGCCACTATGTTTTACTGCCGGCAGATTCTGTGGCAGGCAATATAGTTATGAGTATATGCTGGGCTGCGGTGCCATGCTTTATTATGACAACAGGATATCTTTTACATAAGAAAGAAACATTTGACTGGAAGAGATATTTTACGAGACTTATAACTACATATATAGTTTTTGTTATATGGAGATTCATATATATGTGTGTTGAAAGTAATATATATGAAGAAACACATACTATAAGAGAATATATTATGGCAACGTTGTTAGCAGCAGATATTGGCGGGATAGATTTCGGAGCGTTGTGGTACATGAAGGCATATATTGTTATTTATCTTATCTATCCGGTCACTTGGTTTATGTTCAGGAATAATGGTAAGAAGTTTGCACTAGGCATGCTCATAGTAAGCTTCGTAGGAGATATAGGAGTTGGCTCGGTTAACATATTACTGTCATATTTTAGCAGCCTTGATATAAGTTCGGTCAGTACACTTACTCCATATATGAATTATGGTTTTATGCTTACATATTTTCTTATAGGCGCATTCTTGTACGAATACAGGGATGATATTAAAAAGAAGATTAACAGATATATTCCCATTATTCTGTTTATTGCAGGAGTACTGCTTATTGTTCTTGAAAAGTATATAGAAACTAGAACTATGAGCTGGAATAACATATATCTTAATAATGGATATAAGAGAATATCAGTTATGATTGCGGCAATAGGGCTGTTTATGAGTTTTGATTATTACAGTTCCAATAAAGAAAATGTGTTTGGAAAATATTTAGGTCAGTGTACAATGGGGATATATTATATGCATTATATTTTATTGATTATATGTACCAAGTACATATATCCGTATATCAATATAGAATATTATTCGCTGGCAGCTAATCTTATAAAAACGGCAGTGCTGGCAGCCGCGTGTATGGTGATAACTATTATAGTAAGAAGAATTCCATTATTAAAGAAAATGGTTATGTAATTGGAAGTTTGTCTATTATATCATTACTTATATTATTTATATATTTGTATAATTAATTAAAAGTACTGGATATATAGCATCTAAAGTATTATACTTATTGCAGTATTCTTAGTGGCTTACCACTTTGAAGATAAAGCAACAAAGCTTACATTTTAATGTATGTGAGCGTTGTAGGAGAAAAAGGAGGAAATATGATTAGGGAGAAGTTCGTAAAGAACAAAAAAGTTAAGAAATTGCTTGCATCGGTGGCTGTATTTGTCAGTACAGTATGTATAAGCACAGCAGCATCTGGCTTTACTACACAGGTTTATGCTGAGGCAACTATTGGTACTAATATTTCAGTAGCAACTACAGGCAATAATTATAGCAGATGGGCATCACCGGTGAAAGCATATCTTGTTAATACAGGTGAAGGCAATCTTATGAGAGTGCAGTCTGATGGTTCTAATGTTTATGTAGAATACTACAATCAGGAATTAAGAATCACAGATTACAGACAGATACCTACAGAGCTTTCGGAGTTTGGTGGATTCTATGCGGGTTCTGATGCTTATTATATAGTAAGTGGACAGAATAATCCATCAGAGTCAGCAGATGTGGAGTGCTTCAGAATAACTAAGTATGATAAGTCATGGAAAAGAATCGCATCTGCAAGCTTATATGATTGCAACACAGTAAGTCCGTTTGAGGCAGGAAGTCTTAGAATGACAGAGGCGGATGGATATCTGTTTATAAGAACATGTCACACTATGTATAAGTCATCAGATGGTTATAATCATCAGGCCAATGTAACTATACAGGTTGATGAGAAAAATATGAATATTACAGATTCATTTACTGATATTATGAATTCTTCATATGGTTATGTAAGTCACTCATTTAATCAGTTTATTAAGACAGATGGCAATCATCTTGTAGCAGTGGATCATGGCGATGCTTACCCTAGGAGTATAGCACTTATAGAGTATCCAACAGATTTTACTACTGGTCAGTTTATTTCTAATATGAATAACAGGGAGTACTGTAAGTGTACTTCTTTACTTAATATAGCAGGTACTACAGGTGATAATACTACTAACGCATCTGTAGGTGGTTTTGAGGTTACAGACAGCGCATACATAGTAGCAGCTTCATCTATAGACCAGGATAACAATGGTGGACTTAGAAATATATGTATTCTTTCTAATTCCAAGGCAGACGGAACGACTAAGGTAAACTGGATTACAGATTATACAGGTGATGATTATTCAGCAACAACTCCACATCTTGTTAAGATGACCAACAACAGATATCTTGTTTTATGGTGCAAGGGCAGTGATACAGAAGGAACTGTATATTATACATTTGTAGATAATAATGGCAACCAGACAGATAAGATAAGAACTATGTCAGGTAAGCTGTCACAGTGTGAACCGGTTATGTATGGAGACATGGCTATATGGTACACCAGTGATAAAGATAGTGTAAGCTTCCATGGTATATTCAAGGATGGTTCAGCTTATGGAACTGAAAGAGGTCTGTTACAGGAGCCTGATGGAACATGGAAGTATTATGTTAATGATGAAGTTGACTATGACTACACAGGCCTTGCCAATAACGAATATGGCTGGTTCTATGTAAAGAACGGAGTATTAGACTGGAGCTATACAGGCCTTGCCCAGAATGAATATGGCTGGTTCTATGTGAATAATGGTGCAGTAGACTGGAGTTATACAGGTCTTGCCCAGAATGAATACGGCTGGTTCTATGTAAAAGATGGAATGATAGACTGGAGCTATACAGGCCTTGCCCAGAATGAGAATGGCTGGTTTTATGTACGTAATGGCGCAATAGACTGGGGCTACACAGGCCTTGCCCAGAATGACTACGGCTGGTTCTATGTAAAGAACGGTATAATAGACTGGAGTTACACAGGCCTTGCCCAGAATGAATATGGCTGGTTCTATATTAAGGACGGAGTATTAGATTGGAACTATACAGGCCTTGCCGAAAATGAGAATGGCTGGTTTTACATAAAAGACGGAGTGCTGGACTGGAGTTATACAGGCCTTGCATCCAATGACTATGGTACATTCTATATTCACAATGGAGTTCTTGACTGGAGTTACACAGGTGTAGCACAGGATACAGCAGGTGTTACATGGTATGTAGAAAACGGAGTAGTTAATAAGGATTATAGTGGCTATGTAAAATGTGATGATGTTACATATAGGGTTATTAATGGTGTTGCTATTAAACATAACCATGTATACACATCAGAGGTAACTAAGAAAGCAACATGTACTGAGGATGGTGAAAGAACATATACATGCTCAATATGTAATGATACTTACACAGAAACCATAGAAAAGACAGGACATAAGTATGTGGATAAGGTTGTTGAACCAACATATACAGAAAAAGGTTACACAGAACATACATGTTCAGTGTGTGGAGATACATACAGGGATAATTACACAGATGTATTATCACCAGAATATGAGGCTGTAAATATTACAGATGATAACTGGGAAGATTATTTATATATTTATGAATGTATAGTTCCTGAATATGATACTGAAAGTGATGGTATAAACAGTCTTACATATTATTGCAGATTAGCAGTAAAACCAGAGATAGCAGAAAAGCTTGATCCAGAAAAATATACTGTAATTAATTATGATGCAAGCTGCTTTACAAATAAAAATTCAACAATAACATATGATTTTTCGTCACGTGAAGATGAATATAATGCAGATGATGGCTGGACTAAGAAAACATCAATCGGAGTCAGCTTATCTGAAAGTCAGACAGGTAAAATAAACGTTGGTGGTTCTAATGCTGGTTATAGCTATATATATCATACATATAAAGATGTTGATGATAAAGCTTTATCAGGTGAAATTACTATGAATACAGTAAGCACTAATCTGGCTTTTATACGTAGTATATCAGGAAAGTTATATGTAAGAACTAACTAATATATATCTGTATATTATTGATTTAACAACAATATTAAAATACGTCAGAACAGCATAAAAGCTGATTTCTGACGTATTTTTATTTACTTAAGTATTTATATAATATGATGTGAGTGTCAAAAGTAAATTTTGCCACTCACTGATGTATCAGGATTGCTACATTGCTATGCAATTCACACTTACATCATAATATACTATTAACAAGATTAGATTTACTTGTAACCATGAACAGTATAATTTTGTTGGAGTGTATACCACAAAATGCGATAAATTAAGCTTTATGTATTATTGTCAGGTAAGATTCTATGTAATATTTGCCGATATAATATGTGTATATATGCGTGGATTATTATATATGTTAACTTATACTATGATGTTTATGATACCGGAATAAAATGCAATATAGATATTTAAGTATTTTTTATTCGCGAATATTGTAATATTACCATTGCTGGTAAAAGATGGTAAAGTAGTCCGTGAATATGCGGTTATATACTTTAACTTGTGGAACGTATAACATTATATTATTAGAAGGCATAAGGACAAGTATATATTAATCATGATACGAAAAGGAGGAAGTATATGAGAGGAAACTATATCAAAAGAGCAGCTTCGGCATTGTTAAGTGCGTTGCTTGTGCTAACATCGGTTAGTATAGCACCAGCAGCACAGGTGTCAGAAGATACAGCAAAGACACAGAGCGTATCGACAAGTAAATACGCTAACATAGTTGTGTTTGTAGATTTCAAGGATACAACACATGAACATGAGGAAACAGCTCTTGGAAAGTGTTATAAAGAAGATCCTAAGATTACAGAATATTTTGAAGGAGATGAGGAGCATCCAAGAGCACTTAAGCAGTATGTTTCTAACATATCTTATGGACAGCTTGATGTGCAGAATATTATTCCACAGTATGATAGTGAGAATAATAAGATAGAACCATATGTGTTAAGCAATGATGTATCATATTACGGGGACAGGACTGTTGGAACTTCAGGACCAGCCCTTGGAGATACAAGAATGGTTAAGGAGATATCTGCATTACTTGCTAATGACAGCAGATTCCCTAAGGATGCAATAGTAGATTATGATGGTGACGGATGTGTTGATAATCTTATGATTATAACAGCCTGTGAAAAAGGTAATTCTAATTCACAGATGTATGGCCATAAGTCAACATATGCAGGAACAGAAGAGATTAATTCTAAGAAAATAGGCAGTTATACAGTTATTCCAGAAGGTTCAGCATACTTTGGATTAACTGAGAGTGGTGTTATCATACATGAGTTTATGCATACACTGGGTTATCCAGATCTGTATGTTAATACGAATGTTTCTGGTGTTGTACCGGTAGGACAGTGGGATATCATGGCGATGGAAAGCAAGTTCCTTCAGTATCCTCTGGCATATTTCAGGTCAGCATATTCAGGATGGTTTGATATACCTACAGTAACAGAGTCAAAGAAGAATTGTTCGATATATGCAGCTTCTTCTACTACATTAGATACAAGAAATAATCAGGCAATTATACTTAGAACAGATTATTCATCTAATGAATTCTTTGTTGTTGAATACAGAAAGCAGAGCAGCAACTATAATGTAGCATCTTATGATAATAAGTCTTATGAAAGTAAGATATATGGTTCAGGACTTATCATATATAGAATCAATGCTTCTCTTACAGGTGGCAATATGTATGGTCCTCCATATAAGGCATATGTATTCAGACCGGGTGATTCTATACATAATGGTTATGAAAAGGCCGATGTTCAAAACATAGATAAATCTTTCTTATCAGCAGAAAGCGGCCGTACATCTTATGGAACGCATGATAAGAGTGCAGGCATAGCAGAGAATGCTATTACATATTCAGATGGAACTAACAGCGGAATTGTAATAGAAAATGTAGGCAGTGCATCTGGCGACACAATAACATTTGATATATCATTTGCGGATGACGGACAGGAAGGCCGCTGGATAACAGAAAGTACAGATACACTTGGACTTTCACTTAAAAATGTGGCAACATATACAGATAGTGAACAGAATAAGTATTTTATATCTAATGTAGGTGATGATTACAGTTATACTACAGCTACTTCATTATTTAAGTATAGTGATGGAGCGTGGAGCAAGCTTACGGATGGACCTAAGGCGGCTAGTGATAGTGCATCTGTAGTTACTTACAATGGTGATGTATATATTTCTTATGTAGGTAGTGATTATCATGCAAATGTTGATAAATGGAATGGAAGCAACTGGCAGAATATACATAAATCATCAGGTGAATCCAATGAGATAAATATAACATCAGATACCACAGGTGTATATTTCACATATGCAGATGCAGTGGGAAATGAAGTATATGCATATAAGTATGATGGAAATAATGTAAGTAAATTATCAGATAATGTATGCTATTCTGCTGGAAAGTATCCGTCTAATCCGGTAATTACAGCAGATGGAGGTAGTATATTTGTCGCCTATAGAGAAGCTTTTAATGATGATAAGATATTTGCTAGAAAGTATAATTCATCAGATAATAGCTGGAGTACTGTATTAGATGGTTCAATACAGGCTAATAAAATTATATTAAAAAATAGCAATGGAAAGTTATATTTGCTAAAAAGTGGAACGACATCATCAGATGCAGCAAAGAGTTATCTATACAGCCTTGACTACGCCAACTCTGCTACAGAGTGGACTCAGGTAGGTTCTAATAGTGTAACAGATAAGGGTGTCAATAACGCAAGTTTGTGTTTTAATGGTGATAATGTATATGTAGGAACTACTGCAAGTGATAAGATTACATTTGTAAGTGGACTTGTAGATGGCGAGTGGCAGCAGCTTGGAACTAATGTGTCTATTCAGGATATTAGTGGTCTTAATATAAGCTATGGTAATTCTAAGATATATGCGACATATCTTGACAGTGATACTGGTAAAGTCGTTGTTCGTTCTTATGAAGTAAAATCTGCTGATAAGCCGGAGCAGCCGGTAGAGGTTCCTATAACAGAGGTTCAGCTTGGCAGAGAAGCACTTGATATGTATGAGGGAGATACTTTCAAGCTTACAGCAACAGTTCTTCCGGTTAATACAACAGACAGCAAGGACATAAGCTGGAGCAGCAACAATGAAGCAGTAGCGACAGTGTCCGAGGATGGAACAGTAACAGCCAAGAGCGCCGGAACAGCTATAATTACAGCGACAAGTACAAACGGAAAGACCGCAGACTGTACAATAACAGTAGAAAAGAAGCTTATACCAATCACAGAAGTACGTATTGATAAGAGCAGTGCAACACTGACAGAAGGTGACTCAACAACACTCACAGCAACAGTCCTTCCAGAGAATACAACAGACAGTAAGAGTGTAAGCTGGAGCAGTAATAATGAAGCAGTAGCGACAGTATCAGAGGATGGAACAGTAACAACCAAGAGTGCCGGAACAGCCGTAATCACAGCAACAAGTGAGAATGGAAAGACCGCAAGCTGTACGATAACAGTAGAAAAGAAGCTTATACCAATCACAGAAGTACGTATTGATAAGAGCAGTGCAACACTGACAGAAGGTGACTCAACAACTCTTGTAGCAACAGTACTTCCAGAGAATACAACCGACAGAAAAGATATAAGCTGGGGCAGCAGCAACAACGACATAGCAACAGTAGATACAACTGGACATGTTGAGGCAAAGAAGGCTGGAACAGTTATAATTACAGCGACAAGCATAAACGGAAAGACAGCAGACTGTACAGTAAC
>ERZ808240.5016-NODE-5016-length-11108-cov-6.526554_pt1 | contig 11108 bp, 9 predicted proteins | sample MGYA00521084_ERZ808240 | MGnify/ENA primary metagenome ERZ808240 (study PRJEB31516, sample SAMN03275571) | gut metagenome | biome: mammalia-associated habitat; material: feces | host: Papio cynocephalus | place: Kenya | collected 2012-08-06 ... | reverse complement strand
AGCAGTACATGGCCTCCGCGGCCAAGGCTCTGGGCGGCAAGGTCACGTTCGTCGACGCCGTTCGCTTCGAAAAGGGCGAGGGCATTGAGAAGAAGCAGGAAGACTTCGCTGCCGAAGTCGCCGCGCAGATGAACGCCGGTCACTGAGCATAAAGATAGAAAACCCGCTGCTGTAAGGCAGCGGGTTTTTTGCGCGGATTTTTACAGATATTCCGCGTCGTAATTGTTGATGTAGCGGTCATGTCTGGCCTGGCGCCTGACAAGGATGAAGGCGAGCACGAACAGGATGGCCACGAAGGCTGCGAACAGCCAGCCGTAGTGGACCGACTCGATGGAGGCGATGAAGTCGTAGCAGCCGTGCAGAAGAGCGGGCAGCAGCAGGGCGAGCCACCGGCAGAGCCTGGACGCGCCGTCTCTCCCCTGTCCGTGCAGCCGCTTGGCAAGGCCGTACCACACGCCCATGAACACGCCGAAGCAGGCGTGGCCCGGCACGGCCGTCACGGCCCGCACCAGCGCGGTGGACAGGCCGTACATCAGCACGTAGCTGATATTCTCCCACAGCGCGAAGCCCAGCGCGACGAACACCGCGTACACCACGCCGTCAAACTGGCAGTTGAACGCGGCGGAATGCCACGTCCGGCGGCGGAGCAGGAAATACTTCGCGCCCTCCTCGGAAAAGGCGACGATGCCGAAATACAGGATGGCGTTGTACGCCACGCTCCCCTCCTCGAGCCACAGCCCGAGCAGAAAGCTCCCCGCGCGCTCGAGCACGAGCGCGATAAAGGTGGCAGCAATGCCGTAGAGCACCAGCGAGATGAGCAGCGGCGCAGGCTCCTTTTCCAGCTTGTCGGCCCGGTAGACGTGGACGAGCAGGAAGATGGCCGGCAGCACCGCCGCGGCAATGAGGATCGGGTTGGTATAGAACAGGAACATGGATCCGCCTCCGTTTTTTATTTAGAATATTGAACCACAAAACAGGATGAATGTCAATGCGTCTCACACTTGCTCCGGCCGCCGGAGCGTGATATACTAATAGCCCAAAGAAAAACCGTCAGGAGGTGCGCACGTGCAGGATACGGATCTGATGCTCCACACGCTGTTGGAGCTGGGCGAAAGCATGCTGGCCGACGGCGCGGACGTGCGCCGCGTCGAGCAGACGCTCTCACGCATGGGAAAGGCCTACGGTGCGGTGCGCATGGACGTGTTCGTGATCACGTCGAGCATCGTGCTCACGATGTGCTTTGCCGACGGCTCGGCCGCCACGCAGACGCGGCGGATTGAAAAATCCGCCGTGACGGACTTCGGTAAGCTCGAGGCCATCAACGCCATCAGCCGCAGCTACTGCGAGCATCCCTTCCCCGTGCCGGAGCTCTATGACCGGCTGCAGCTGGCCAAGCGCTGCGAGCCTGCGCGGTGGAAGCTCTTTGCGGGCAGCTGCCTGGCTGCGGGCGCGCTCGCCGTGTTTTTCGGCGGCACGGCGCTCGATGGGCTGGCCGCGGGGCTGTTTGCGCTGGTCCTGTGCGTGCTGCAGATCGCGCTGCCGCCGCTGTGCAAGAATAAAGTGCTGTTCAACTTTCTTTCGGCGTTCATCGTCGGCGGGCTCATCTGTCTTGCGTGCAGGCTCGTGCCCGCGCTGCACAGTGACAAGGTCATCATCGGCGATATCATGCTGCTGATCCCGGGGCTGGCCTTTACGAACGCGGTCAAGGATATTTTTATCGGCGACACGATCTCAGGCGTCATGCGCCTGATCGAGACGATCTTGTGGGCAGCCGCGCTGGCGCTGGGCTTTGCGCTGGCGGGCTGGCTTCTGGGGGTGTAGCGATGTCTGATTTCATGACGCTCTTGACGGCGCTGCTCGGCTCGGCGGGCTTCGCCCTGCTCTTTAACGTCCGCAAGCAGCTGCTGCCGCTCGCGGCGCTCGGCGGCGCGCTCTGCTGGGGCGCGTATCTGCTCGCGGGGGTCTGGACGCAGTCGGTCTTCGTGCAGTCGTTCGCGGCCAGCGCCGTCACCGCGGTCTGGTCCGAGATCCTCGCGCGCGTCAAAAAGACGCCCGCGCAGCAGTATCTGATCGTCGGCCTCATCCCGCTGGTGCCGGGCGCAACACTGTATTATGCCATGAGCGCCGTCGTCCAGCAGGACTGGGCGCAGGCGCAGCTCTACGGCTACCGGGTCACGGCCTTCGTGCTCGGCATCGCGGCCGGCGTCAGTCTGACGCTGAGCCTGTTTGAGATGCTGCTGCACGCCGTGCGGCATGCCCATGCGAAAAAACAGAGGTAAACAAGATGGAAAAACGCTGTATCATCGTCTCCGGCGGCCGCCCCGGCCCCGCGCCGCATCCGCAGCCCGGCGACTTTGTCATCGCCTGTGACCGCGGCTACCGCTACTGCGCGGGGCTCGGCCTGCAGCCGGATCTGTTCATCGGGGATTTTGATTCGTATGACGGCGCGGTCGACCCCGCCGTGCCCGTTGAGCGGCTGCAGCCGGAGAAGGACGACGCCGACACCGGCCACGCCATCCACCGTGCGCTGGAGCAGGGGTACCGGACGCTGGTCCTCGTCTGCGCGCTCGGCGGGCGGCTCGACCACACGCTGGCAAACATCCAGAACGCCGCCGCGGCTGCGGCCGAGGGCGCAGACGTCACCATTCTCGACGAGCGCGAGGAGATCACCTTCCTGACCGGCGGCACGCTGCGGCTGCCAAGACGCGAGGGCTGGGGCCTGTCGGTCTTTTCGCTGACGGACCGCTGCACCGGTGTCTGCCTGCGCGGGGTCAAATACCGGCTGGAGGACGCCGTGCTCACGAACCGCGTCCCCCTCGGCGTCAGCAACGAATTCGCCGCCCCCGAAGCCGAGATCAGCCTCACGCAGGGCATTTTGATGATCGCGCAGACGAAGAAATGAACGCCTCCATGCCTTCCCCTATGAGGGGAAGGTGGACCGGCGATAGCCGGGACGGATGAGGTGGAGGCAGTTGCGCTTACGTGACGCTGTCCACCTCATCAGTCAGCCTTACGGCTGACAGCTTCCCCTCATAGGGGAAGCCTTTGGTGCGTGCACATATAAAAGCCTCCCCTCCCAGGGGAGGTGGCTCGGCGAAGCCGAGACGGAGAGGTCGTCGCAGATTTGCAGCAACCTCTCAGTCAGCCTTCGGCTGCCAGCTCCCCTAGAAGGGGAGCCTTTGGTCCGCTGCGGCGGGGTTCACCCCTCAGGCGCTTCGCGCCAGCTCCCCTTGACAAGGGGAGCCTTGGTGCGTGCAAATCAATAAAACCCTCCACGCAAAAAGGTGCAGACCAGCAAATCTGGTCTGCACCTTCTATTGATGGCAGATATTCTGCGGCAGCTAGCTGCAAATCTGCGGCAACCTCTCAGTCAGCCTGCGGCTGACAGCTCCCCTGAAAGGGGAGCCTTCGGGCGGTCTTTTATCTGTGTGTGCCGACGAAGAAGATGGAGATGACGCCGGGGCCGGTGTGGGCGCCGATGACGGGGCCGACGTAGTTGATGATGATGTCCTTGACCGGGACCAGCGTGCGGATCTGCTCGGCAGTGTATTCCGCGTCCTCCAGGCAGTCGCCGTGGCAGATGAAGACGGTCTGGTCGGCGGGGTCGGTCGCGGTGTCGGCCAGACGCTGGGCTAGGGCCTTGAGCGCGGCCTTGCGGCCCCGGGCCTTGGTGACGTTCTTGAGCGTCCCGGCGTCGTCCATGTGCATGACGGGCTTGATCTGCAGGACGGTGCCGACGAGGGCCGTCGCCGCGTCGACGCGGCCGCCGCGCTTGAGGAACATCAGGTCGTTGACCGTGAACCAGTGGCAAAGATGCGGGATGGTCTCACGGACGAAGTCCGCGACCTCGTCCATAGACGCGCCGGACTGCTGCTTTTTGGCGGCAAGGTAGACGAGCAGCCCCTCGCCGATGGACGCGCAGAGCGAGTCGATGGCGACCAGACGGCGCTCGGGGTATTTTTCCTGCAGCTCCTGGCAGGCGATCGCGCCGGACTGATAGGTCGTGCTGAGGCCGGAGGAGAAGCCGATGAAGAGGATATCCAGCCCCTCCTGCAGCTTCTGCTCCATGACGACCTTGAATTCCTCGACGTTCACGGCGCTGGTCGTGGCCTTCTCTCCGGAGGCGATGCGGGTAAAAAAGTCATGGAAGCCGATCTCGCGGCCATCCAGATAGTTGGCATAGGTCTCTTCTCCGATATGTACATGCAGGGGCAGGACGGCAAGATCCAGCTCGTCCGCCATCGCCTGCGGCAGATCGCAGGAGGAATCCGTTACGATTTGAAAGCGTTTTTCCATAAGTACCTCCGGTTTGAATTTGATTTTATATCGGTATTATACCGCATCCGGCCGCAAAATGCTATCTAAAAAACCGCGCGCGGGCTCTACCGCCGGTAGAGCGACGCTTTGCCTCTTTTCGCGGCGGAAAAAATGTGGTAAAATAGGAAAGATATCTGAATCGCAGGAGACCTTGCCATGAACCATGAACCTGAATCTGATTTTTCTCCCGAGGATGCCCCGGCGTTCCGGCGGCTGCGTGACCGGCGGCTGGCCAGGCGCCGCCGCGTGCTGCGCATCGTGCTGCTCGTGACGCTTTCGGCCGCGCTGCTGGCCGGGGCGGCATTCTACGCGCACCGGCAGCTCGTAAAGCCCTACCTCGATACCCCCATCACCGCGCCAGAGACCGCCGAGACGCCCGCGGAGCCGCAGACGTCCGCCGATTCCGAACCCGAGCCTGAACCCGAACCGGAACCCGCTCCGGAACCGGAGCCTGAACCTGCGCCCGAACCCGAGATGGAGCCGGAAACGCCCGCGCTGACGCTCGCGCAGTCGACCGAGGCGACAAAGGTGCTCGATCTGGAGCTCTATTCCTCCTCCGCGGTGCTGGTCGACGTGCAGAGCGGGACCGTACTGGCAGAGAAGGCCCCGGACGCGAAGATCTATCCCGCATCCATGACGAAGGTCATGACGCTGCTGGTGGCGGCGGAAAATCTCCCGGATCTGGACGCGACGTTCACCATGACGCAGGCCATCATCGACCCCATCTATCTGGCCGGGGCGTCTATGGCCGGGTTTGTCGACGGCGAGACGGTCTCGATGCGGGATCTGCTCTACGGCGCGGTCGTCCCCTCCGGCGCGGAGGCAACGGAGGCGCTGGCGCAGGCCGTGGCCGGGAGCGAGGAAGCGTTTGTGGCCATGATGAACGAAAAGGCCGCCGCGCTGGGGCTTACCAGCACCCACTTCATGAATACCAGCGGCCTGCACGACGAGGACCACTACTCGACCGTGCGGGAGATCGCGCTGATCCTGCAGGCGGCTTTGCAGAACGAGGTCTGTGCCGAGGTCCTCAGCGCGGAAAACTACCGCGCGAGCCAGACGGAGCAGCATCCGGACGGGCTGGCCATGACGAATAAATTCCTTTACCGCGTCCACCACGAATACAGTCTCGGCGGGGCGGAGATCACGGCCGCCAAGACCGGCTACACCGCCGAGGCCATGAACTGCTGCGCGAGCGCCGGAAAAACGCCGGACGGCCGGTCCGTGATCTGCGTAACGGCGAACGCGTGGACGGGTGAATTCTGCATCGAAGACCATATCGCGCTTGACTCCAAATACTGCGGCAGCGCAGAATCTGAATGACCGGAGGGAATCGGATATGAAAAAGCTTTCCCCGCGCGTGTGGCTGACGCTCGTTCTTGTCGGCCTGGTCGGCCAGTTTGCCTGGACGATCGAAAATATGTACTTCAACGTCTACCTCTACAACACCATCTCCACCGATCCCGGCTACATCTCCGCCATGGTCGGCTGGAGCGCGGCGGCTGCCACGCTCACGACGCTTCTGATGGGCGCGCTGTCTGACCGGGTGGGCAAGCGGAAGCTGTTCATCTGCGGCGGGTATCTGCTGTGGGGACTTTCCACGGCGGCGTTCGGACTGGTGACGGTCGAGAACGCGGCGAAGCTGTTCCCCGCGGCCGCGGCCACGGCGGCAGCCGCGGTCATGATCGTGGTGCTCGACTGCGTGATGACCTTCTTCGGCTCGACCGCCAACGACGCGGCCTTCAACGCCTGGATCACCGACACCGTGCCGAACGAGGCCCGGGGCAAGGCCGAGTCCGTGCTGGCCATCCTGCCGCTCATCTCCATGCTCGTTATCTTCGGGCTGTTCGACGGCATGACGCAGCGCGGCGAATGGCAGAAGTTCTTCGGGATCTTCGGCGGGCTGGTGGTGCTGACGGGTCTCGTGTCCGTCTTCCTCATCCCGGAGCCGAAGCTGGAGCCCAGGAAGGAGCCGTATCTGCCGACGCTCGTCTATGGCCTGCGGCCGTCGGTGGTGAAGGAAAATCCGGCGCTGTATCTCTCCTTCGCGGCCTTCTGCCTGTTCTCCGTAGCGGTGCAGGTCTTCTTCCCGTATCTCATTATTTATATGCAGAACTATCTGCACTTTGACGGCTATGCGCTCGTGCTCGGGATCGTGCTGATCTTCGCGTCGGTGGTGAGCGTGCTGTCCGGCCGGGTGATCGACCGGCTCGGGGAGCTGAAATGCGTGCTGCCGGCGGCAGGCGTGATGTTCGCGGGCCTCGTCGGCATGTTCTTCGCGCGGTCGATGCTGGCCGTGATCGTGACCGGATGCGTGATGATGTCGGGCTACATGCTGGTGACGGCCATCCTCTCCGGCGTCATCCGCGACCATACGCCCGCCGGCAAGGCCGGGCATTTCCAGGGCATCCGGATGATCTTCGGCGTGCTGCTGCCGATGATCCTCGGGCCTTCGATCGGCGCGGCCGTCATCCGCGGCAGCGACTCGACATACGTGGACCTCGGCGTGGTGAAGACGGTGCCGACGCCGTCTATTTTCCTGGCGGCGGCCGTGGTTCTGCTGCTGATCCTGCCGCCGGTGCTGGCGCTTCGGAAAAAGGAGGGCGCGGCATGCTGACACGCTGGGGCGAAACACTGGACAAGCAGCAGGTGCTGCAGGAATATCCCCGCCCGCAGCTCGTGCGGGAGAGCTTTTATAATCTCAATGGCCTCTGGGACTACGCCATCACGGCCTCCGACGCCTGCCCCGGCGCGTGGGACGGGCAGATCCTCGTCCCCTTCTCGCCGGAAGCGCCGCTGTCCGGCGTGGGGAAGACGCTCCGGCCAGGGCAGGTGCTCTGGTACCGGCGGCCGCTGCCGCTCAAAAAACAGGCGGGCATGCGGACGCTGCTGCACTTCGGGGCCGCAGACCAGCGGGCGTGGGTGTACGTCAACGGTCTGCTCGCCGGGACGCACACGGGCGGCTACACCGCCTTTACCCTTGACATCACGAAGCTGCTGCGGGAGGGCGAGAACACCCTGACCGTCGCCGTGCGCGACGACACGGACACCGTTCCCCTCGCCCGCGGCAAGCAGAAGACGAAGCGTGGCGGCATCTGGTACACGCCGCAAAGCGGCATCTGGCAGACCGTCTGGGCGGAGCTGGTGCCGGAGCGGTATATCGAGTCTCTGCTCTTCACCCCGGAGCTGCCGGAGGGGCGCATCCGCTGGCGGGTCTTCTCTGCCGCGCCGCAGGGCGCGAAGGTCTCCGTCACCTATGAGGGCGAGCCCGTCGCCGAGGGCGGGACGGACGCAGACGGCTGCGGCAGCGCCGTCATCGCGCCGGAGCAGCTGCACCTGTGGACGCCGGAGACGCCGGAACTCTACGACGTGACCGTCACGCTGGGGGCCGATACCGTCAAAAGCTACTTTGCCATGCGCACCGTCGGCACAGGGCGGGACGCGGCGGGGCATCCCTGCCTGCTGCTGAACGGCCAGCCGTATTTCCACCACGGCGTCCTGGACCAGGGCTACTGGCCGGACGGACTTTACACCGCGCCGTCGGACGAGGCGCTGATCTATGATATCCAGCTCATGAAGCGCCTCGGCTTCAACATGCTGCGCAAGCACATCAAGATCGAGCCCATGCGCTGGTACTATCACTGCGACCGGCTGGGCATGCTCGTCTGGCAGGATATGCCCTCCGGCGGCGGGCGATATCACCTGCTGACCATCTCCGCCCCGCTCATCACCGGCATCCACCTCAAGGACAGCCATTACCGCCTCTTCGCCCGCACCGACCCGGACGGCCGCGACAGCTTCCGGCAGGAGCTGGAGGAGATGATCCGGCAGCTGCAGAACTGCCCGTGCATCGTGCTCTGGGTGCCGTTCAACGAGGGCTGGGGGCAGTTCGACGCGAAGCAGATCACGCGTCTGGTCCGCAAGCTCGACCCCACACGCCTCATCGACCACGCCAGCGGCTGGCACGACCAGGGCGTGAGCGACGTCAAGAGCCTGCACGTATATTTCAAGCCCTACCGCTTCAAACCGGATAAAAAAGGCCGGGCCGTCGTCCTCTCGGAGTTCGGCGGGTACAATCTGCCCGTCGCGGGCCACACATGGAACGAAAGGAACTTCGGCTACAAGGGCTATCAGACGCCCGAGGCGCTGGGCGAGGCCGTGCGGAAGCTCTATGAGACGCAGATCATCCCGGCACGGCAGGCGGGCCTGGCCGCCGACGTCTACACACAGCTGAGCGACGTAGAGGACGAGGTCAACGGCTTCGTGACCTATGACCGGCGCGTGGAAAAGCTGCCAGAGGCGCTGATGCAGGCCATCGCGCAGGAACTGAAAGGATAATGACCATGAAGAAAAAACTGCTTGCGCTGCTGCTGGCGCTGGCCTGCCTGCTGGCGCTGACCGGCTGCCGGGTCGTCGACACCGCGAAGATCGTGGAGACCGGCGTCACGACGCTGCAGGAGCTGGCGGACGCCGCCCTGTCGGATGAGACCGAGGCCCCGGGATCCGGTGACCAGTTCGTCACCGCGCAAAGCCCTGAAGAAGCGCCGCAGGACGAAGATGCCCCGGCGGACGAGGTCTACGAGACCACGGACACCGTCGGCGAGCATACCTATTATTATGACGTCGACCATGTCGTTTTGTATCTCGACACCTACGGCCATCTGCCGGAGAACTATATCACGAAGGACGAGGCCCGCGCGCTCGGCTGGGAGGGCGGCAGCGTCGAGGTCTATCAGGCGGGGGCCGCCATCGGCGGCGACCGCTTCGGCAACCGCGAGGGGCTGCTGCCCGAGCAGACCGGCCGGAGCTATACCGAGTGCGACATCAACACCGACGGCGCGGATTCCCGCGGCGCGGAGCGGCTGATCTTCTCGAATGACGGACTGTATTTCTACACGTCCGACCACTACGCGAGCTTTACGGAGCTCACCGTCGACGGAGGGACGGTCGTATGGGACCGCTGAGCTTTCCGATCGACTGCCGGGAGCTGGTCTCCCGCGCCGCGGCGCACGACTGCTTTGCGCGCGTATTCTCCCTGCCGGACAGCTACGGGCGGAATCTCGACGCGCTCTACGACGTGCTGACGAGCCTGCCGCCGTGCCGGATCACGCTTGCGGGCACGAGCTGCCTCTATCCTCTGCTCGGCACGTATGCAGAAAAGCTGCTGGCCGTCTTCCGCGACGCAGCGCAGGGAAACCATAATATCCATCTTGAGGAAATTGTATAAAATTTTTGAGCATTTTCTACTGTTTGTCTATATTGTGAAAAAGCGCCCAAATTTCCTTGTGGAAATCGTCAATTTACAAAGTACGGCGTCGTCGGATAAAATACGCAATATGAACGAATTGTGAATTTTATCGTTCAGGAAAGAGATTAAGGAGGAACTATATGGAAATTCAAACCGGCGCACTGGTCATCGTCCTTGCGTACATTGTCGGCATGATGATCGTCGGCTTTGTCGTCGGCAAGATCAACATCAAGGGCAGCGCGGACTATCTCGTTGCAGGCCGCAGAATGGGCCTGTTCATGGTCGCGTTCTCCCTGTCCGCCAACAACATCGGCGGCGGCTGCACCACGGGCCTGGCCCAGAAGGCCTTCGGCGCGTGGGGCGTCAGCGCGATCTGGTACGTCCTGGCGGCGTCCCTCGCCATGATCCCGCTGGCCTACTTCGCACCCAAGATCCGCAAGACCATGGCGATCACGATCCCCGAGGTCGTCGGCCGCCGCTTCGGCAAGCTCTCCAGCAACTTCACCGCAGTCCTCAGTGTTCTGTCGCTGTTCTGCCTGACGTCTTCCCAGATCGCCGCGTCCGGCGCGGTCATCAACGCTCTGATCCCGACGATCCCCCTGAACGTCTGCCTGCTGCTGGCCGGCTTCGTCACCATCTTCTACACCACCTTCGGCGGCATGATCGCGGACGAAGTCTCCGACCTTATCCAGTTTGTCATCATCCTTATCGGCCTCGCCATCGCGACCCCGATCGTGCTGAAGCACGCGGGCGGCTGGGCTGCCATCTCCGCGGCTCTGCCCGGCGAAAAGCTGAACTTCACGCAGATCGGCTGGGCCTCTATCATCGGCTACTTCTTCAACTACTTCTGCACTTTCCTCTGCGGCCCCGAGATGGTCTCCCGCTTCGAGACCTGCAAGGACGAGAAGACCGCGGTGAACGCTTCGTTCCTCTCCGCGATCCTCATGGCTGCCATGGCCATTTTCCCGACGCTCCTCGGCCTCGCTGCCTTCGCGCTGAAGGATCAGCTGCCCGCACTGGCTGAAAATGGATCCAACGCCATGATGGTCGTTACCGGCGCCTATGCCCCCGGCATCGTGACCGGCCTCATCTCCGCCGCCATCATCTGCGCGACCATGTCCTCGGCAGACTCCAACCTGCTGTGCATGTCCACGATGATCATCAACGACGTCTACCCCGGCTTCGGCGGCAAAAAGAAACTCACCGACAAGCAGACCATCTTCTACACCCGTCTGTGCAACATCGTCGCGGCGCTCATCGCCATGGGCATCTCCATGTTCGGCGTTTCCCTCGTCGCCATGAACACCTTCGCATTCGGCATCCGCTGCGCAGGCCCGTTCGCGGCCTACGGCCTCGGCCTTGCTGTTCCGAAGGCCACGAAGAACTCCGGCATGATCTCCATCTTCACCGGCACCATCGCCTTCATCGTCTGGCAGCTCCTGTCCAACGGCGGCACGCTGTGGTTCATGATGCCGGTCGTCTTCGGCAGCCTTGTCTCCGTCATCACGTTCTACGTTGTGAACCTGATCGAGTGGAAGCGCGGCGT
>ERZ808240.5015-NODE-5015-length-11111-cov-8.788079_pt1 | contig 11111 bp, 8 predicted proteins | sample MGYA00521084_ERZ808240 | MGnify/ENA primary metagenome ERZ808240 (study PRJEB31516, sample SAMN03275571) | gut metagenome | biome: mammalia-associated habitat; material: feces | host: Papio cynocephalus | place: Kenya | collected 2012-08-06 ... | reverse complement strand
GTGCCTTGCCAGACCAATCGCTGCGCTGCTCGGTGCGGAGATTGAAGTAGTCCACAAGCAAGTCGGACAGCGTTGGCTCTTTTGCCTTTTCCAGCGCGTCCAAAAGAATTTGTTTCTTTTCGGTCAGGTCTGCAATCCAGTGTTGCAGACCACGGATTGCGCTGCGGATGGACTGCATCAGGCTATTGGCCGAACGAATGTCTCGGTTCAGATTGCCGAGAAAAGTTTCAATTCCGCGCTTTTCCATCTGGTGCGCGGCAGGACCGAGATGCACAGTCGGTATCTGCTGGATGCCCTGCCGCTCAAAGGAACGCAGGTCAACACGCTCCGGCCTGCCAGCCGCCTCCAGATAGCGGTTGGTGATTGTTTCCCAGCTATGCCGCCAGATTTCGGCATACTTCTGGTCGTTCCAATCCACCGTGTTTTCTTTGTGGCACTTCCAATTCCCAGAAGGAAGCTGGATACGCTCACCGTTTTCATCAAGGTCGTAAACCTTTCTGGCTTTCGGAAGCCATTTGCCCTGTTCATCCATTGCCCGGATCGTCAGCAGAATGTGGGCGTGTGGGTTGCCATCGCCCTTGTCGTGGATGGCGAAGTCGGCAATCATGCCTTTGGAAACAAACTGCTCCTGACAAAATTCTTTTATCATGGAGAGATGCTGTTCTTTCGGAACTTCCACCGGGAACGCTAGCACAATGCGGCGGGCAAGCTGCGAGTTCCATTGATTCTCTACGGTTTCCACGGCGTTCCAGAGCGTTTGCCTGTCTGCATATCCGGGCGGCGCATGGGATGGCAACATGATTTCGGCATGAACAAGTTCTTTTTTCTTGTTGTAGAATTTTGTTTTCTGGTCGTACTCGCTGAACAGCCGTTCGCCGCTTTGGTAGGCTGCACCAGCAACAGCAGATTGTCCTTGGCTGCGCTTGACGATGGTAATTTTGAAATGAGGACACGGAATAAGCATCACCCCCGATGACGTTTGAATCGCTCTCTTGTAAAAATCACGGACTTATGGTACTATTATCTTGGATAAGTAAGCAGAAAGCTGGTGAGCCAATGTCGGAAAGAAAAACACAACAGGAATTGGATTTTGAACGGAAACACGAAGAAGATTTGCAGAGGTTGCGTGGATTGCGTCTGATTGATGATGATTTTATGGCTGCGGTGTTTGAAGAACGTACCTGTGCAGAGTTCCTTTTGCAAATCATCTTGAAACGTGATGATTTGACCGTCAAGGAGGTTCACGGACAGTACAGCATCAAAAATCTGCAAGGCCGTTCCGTCCGTTTGGATATTCTGGCGGTGGATCGGGAAAACCGTGCATATAATATTGAGGTGCAGCGCAGTGACCGTGGCGCAAGTGAAAAACGTGCACGGTACAACAGCAGCCTGCTGGATGCAAACCTGACTGATGCAGGCGATGATTACAATGTGCTGAACGAAACTTACGTTATCTTTATCACTGAAAATGACGTGTTAAAGGCCGGTCTTCCAATTTATCATGTTGACCGTACAATTCGGGAAACCGGAACGGTTTTCAATGATCAGGCTCACATTGTTTATGTGAACTCGCAAATCAAAGACGAAACTGCATTGGGAAAACTAATGCACGATTTTTTCTGTACGAACTCGAAGGATATGAATTATTCCATTTTGGCACAGAGAGTTCGTTATTTCAAAGAAGACACGAAGGGAGTGGCAACTATGTGCAGAGCTATGGAAAAGATGCGGGATGAGACCGAACATGAAACATCGGTCAAACACGCGTTGGCAATGTTGGCAGATGGTATGCCTTATGAAAAAGTTGCAAAGTACAGCGAACTTCCAATTGAAGAAGTCCGAGCATTAGCCGAAAAGAAATCTGCTTGATAAAAAGACAAGCCGATTGGAAATGTTGCTGTTTCCAATCGGCTTTTTTCGTGCGTATTTTATAGTAGTGAGCAAAAGGATAGCAGCGGCAGCAGCGCAAGGAAAATGCAGTTTTCCTTGGGATGGAATCGGGCTGGCGAACAAACGCCAGCTTCGATTTCATCGAGCCGTCTGCAAGACCGCAATTTCACCGGAACGGTGTATAATTGCGCCCTTTATTCTAAAGGGTTTTGGACGCTGCGGCGTTCCTGCACATCCTGAACCATCTGTGCAAGAGCCACCGCAACTTCTGGCTGACGGAACGAGATTTTCAAAAGCTCCATCACCTGATCGTCTGTCAGTTCTTCCGGGCAGACAAGAAAACTTTCCAGCATTCCAGCACGAGTGCAAAGACGATGCACACGCGCCTTGCGGGTCAACTCCGGTATCTGGTGTTCAAGAATTTTTTCTCTGTGCTGGTAGTAGCGTAGCTTTTGCTCCGCCTTGGCTTTTTCTCTGCGGAGATAGGCAAGGTCGGTTTTCGGTTGGGTCATGGCATCACACTCCCGCTACAGTTTGTATGACTATGAGATTCCATATTTTCTTTTCATAATATTGATTAGTTCAGACAGCTTTTCTGCGGCAGTTTTATATGTATACTTTCTCAATCCGTCACTCTCACACACGTATTGGTTATCAATCCACTTATCAAGTCTTTCTAGATTGTTCATAGTCTTAAATATTTCCCCCGTATTAGGTTGCCGGATTAATTCTGTCAGGTAAACATTTAAGCTATCAATAAGATGTAATCTTTTATAATTATCATTGCCGCCGAGCTTTTGCACAAACAAATCATATAAATCGTCATCAAATACGGCCAATCGATGAACATAGTGGTTTTCAAAATCGATTTGTGGACTTTCAAGATAATCGATGTATGCTTTACGAGAATTCAAATCAATTTTCTTGTTCTTTAGCATATCCAACTCATCATATATTTTTTTAGCCTCCGGAGAAAGTTCATCCGCCTTTTCTAGGAACTGCCAACGTTCCGGTTCAGATACTTCGCCTGATTCTACTTTTTCTTCACGTTGTGCAAGACCGCTATATATTTTTTCTTAATCAATTTTGACTGAAATATTTACGCCAATCTCTTTTAAATTCTCCAATCGTTGAATGAGAGTTATTAGTTCATCGCAAGTCAAACACCCATTATATGCTAATTCAAGCGTTAGTGGCAAAAATCTGTTTATTTTTTCTTGCGTCAGTGACCAAAACTCAGATTGAATAAAATAGTACTCATCTTTAATAGGAATTTTCTTATATGGCGCAGCAAGTGCCGTTTTTATAGATTCTTCATTCCACTCACCTGACACAATCCACTTCTCCAATATAGTAAATCCCCTATATCTAGAAAGACGCTTGTACTTATCTGATGTACGTTCAGGTTGAATATCAGTTCTTTTATGGGTGCTTTCCTTCGGCTTGAATTCAACAAGGCCATACTGGTCAAGTTCACACTGAGCCGATTTGTATTCAAACATTACTGCCCCGAAATTATAAAAGACTTGATCAATATCCTTTAACGGAAGATCCAACTCTATCCATAATTTGTAAACTCGTTCGAAATCTGTAAGCCAAATTTTAAGTGTTCTTAGATTATCCGACTTACTCTCGCCAAATATTTCTTTAATAGTATCCTGATGCTTTTCAAGAAAGGTACAATATCCAACGACAGTCTCTTTATAATCTCGAACAATACATTGAATAATCTCTGAATAATTTGCAGCTATTTTTATGGTATGTGAAATTACTTTTTCTTTAAATTCTTTATAAACTTCTTCGTCAATGTGATTTTCATCCGCGATTAAAATTGTTTTTATTTTTTTGTTTTCACAATAATTATTAATTGTGCCTAGCAATATTGTCTTATCCTGTTTTGAACGCTCAAAATCATCAAAAACTAGGACAAGTGTTTTTGAAACCATTGTCTTTCCGTTTTTAGAGAAGCACAGTAGTTCTGATTTTATATCAAAAAAGTCATATAGATTAATTGAAAGAGCCGCATTGATTCCCCTAAATCCCTGCCAAACATCGCTTAGCTCACTCGATAGTTTCTTTGCGTTTTTTATCAAAGCCGACACCTTACTAGAAGAATCATTTTCTGATTTATTTATGGTTCTAACGTATAGGATAGCTTCTTTTACTTTTTTATCAAGTTCTTCAATGCTCTGCACTCCAAACAATGAAATAATCGCTACAGCATATTGGTCTTCTCCATTTAGACTATCCGCCAGTTGATGCATAATATATGATTTGCCGCATCCCCATTTTCCGGTTAAAAGAAGTGCTCCACATGTCTCTTTTAATTCAATATAGCTTTTTATTTCTGATGTTACATTCATAACACAACCTCACCTGCTAGTTATATAAGTATTCCTTCATCTGTAACTCTTGCATTTCCGTCTATAACCAACATAGGCCGAACAAACGGTGACTTGTGATTTTTCATAACAGATCTAGTGTTACTAACGAGTTTGTCATAATTGCTTTGAGATTCATAGAGTTCTCTCATAGGAAAGCGCAGTGGTATGTATCGTGGAATCAACAGCTTTAAGAAATTTTCAATAGGGATTGCGTAGGCAATATCTCTAATATTGCCAATTTGAAGTTTTACAGGTGCTAGATCTTCAACGATTTCCTTTGAAGTATCAGAATTGATACCCATTGCAAATTTGTTTTCTCTTAATTCACAAAATGCCATTCGAAGCTCATTCTGATATGAATATTTTTCATGTTTTTCAAACAGCGGATTCGTTCCTCTGGTTTCTCTAAAATTGTAAAATTTGACACGATTCATCATTGAAACTACAGAATCGTATTTCTTAAATAACGCCTTTCCAAAACGTTCGATAAATTCGTTATAGTCAGCTATGATGACAGCTGTATCTCCGAATTCGCGCATCTTAGGATTTGGCTTTAGAAAAAAATTTGTAGACGGATCATATTCCATACAATACAAACTAAAAATCTTAAAATATTTTATATCAGTATCATCGATATACCAAATTTGCTTTATATATTTCTTTACGTTTTCATCGAAGCTATCATAAATCGGACACTCTTCCACTTCGCCAAAGATGCCAGACATTCCCTCACAGAGATCTCCACGAAAGCTATTATTCAATTGTTTGTCCTCTTTTTTTAAATTCCATGCGCCAAATTCATACAGTGGACGCATAAACACTTCTCCATCTAAAAGTTTTTCGGCCCACTCTCGGTCTGTTACCTTTACCGGGATGAATTTCTTTTCTGCCATCTTAGCACCCTCTTTATGTGTTTTCTTAATTATAGTCGAACATTATCGATTTATCAATAAAAAAGCCTCGGTCTATCATTTTTACAGACCGAGGTTTCACTTATGTACTTATCTGGTTTTAGATCAACATCAAATACCCTTGCACGATTGCGGCAGGCAGCAGGAATTTCTTTTCCACACCGCCAAAGCGTACTGTGACCATATCAGGTTTGATGGCCGCTACGGTGCCAATGCCAAACGCCTTATGTTTGACTTTGGCACCGACTTTGATTTTAGATACATCCACATGAACAGGCGTTTTCGGCTGGGCGGCGGGCTGGCTGTTCAGGCCGAAACTCGGCTTTGCATTTCCAATACCGACACCCGTGCCGACTGGACGCGGCGTAAAGCTGCCGGGTGTGCTGGTCGTTGGCCGGGGCGTATAGCTGTTGCTCGGCTTGTGGATTCTACTGCCGGAGATTCCTGTACTCGTCGGGTTGCTTGCCGCTGTACTGGAACGTGTCGGCGTGAATCCACCAAAGCTGATAATCGGTTTGGCAGGTTGTGGCGTGGGCTTCTTTGCAGGTGCCGGCTTCGGTTCATCGTCCTCATCCGCAGCAAAATAGGGCTTTGCGGGCAGGTCATCCGGGGCAGGCGCAGGGGCTTCCATGGATGCCTGCTGCAAGGTAAACATCTTGTTGTAGTCGGCATCCGAAAGCACCGTATCCCAGCCGCCACGGTCTTCGCCCTCGTGACGGTCAATGCCGGTATAACTCAAGCTGGCATCTTCGTACCGCTTGAATTTGTACACGGCATCATTCATCAGAGAATCGTTGAACACGCCCAGCGAAACAAGAAGTTCAAAATCCTTTACGTCCAGACCGGTGACTTTCTTGAACAGCCCCGGTTCCAACTGGGTGATGACATCTTTCAGGCAGCGTTCCCGATAGTCGGTCAGATACATAAATACCGGGATGCGGGTCGCAAACTTGATAAGTTTTTCCTGAATCTGTTTACGCTTGGACTTGTACTCTTTTTCCTCGTCCGAAAGTTCTTTCTTTTGCTTTGGCGTGAGGTCTTTTGTGCCTTCCTTCTTTGCCTTTTTGACCTTTTCGGACTTGGCGATGATGGTTTCAATGTCCGTATTCAGGCTGCGGAAACCTTCAATGTGCATCAGGGCATCCATGGCAGCTTCGTTTGCCATCAGGCGGCGCAGGGTTTCGTTGTCCACATTGACCAGCAGAACACTCTCCCAGCGTTTTGCCAGCAGGGTGGCCGAAGTTCCGGCCATGGCAATATCGAGAATATCTCCGGCGTTGATCTGCCGCATGGAACTGCCATCGTAGGCAATGACTGGCAGAAAGTTGATGAACTCCGCCACTTTCTTTTCCGGGTTGCCCTCGTGAATGTTCAGGCGGCAGCTGTAATCGGAGATTTGCCGCAGGGCACGGTCGAGCGCAAAGTCAAATACATAGCACTCTTTTTTGATGATCTCCTTTTTGCCGCTGTCCGTGGTCACTTCCCATGGACTTTGCACACGGAATGCCGCCTGAAAGTAGGTTTCCGGACTGGACAGGTTGCGCAGCATGAAGATGCCTGTCCACGGTTTCACCGTCACACCGGTGGTCAGCTTGCCGCAGGAAAGCGTGATGGTCTTGGTTTCCAGTGGGTCACCCATGGAACGCTGCACAGGCTCCAGTGCTGCTGCACCGATGCCTGCTTCCGTACCGGCGCAGACATTGATTTTGTAATCGTGATAAAAGATGTTCTTCCGGTTTGCCAGCAGATTTGCCATGGCGTAGCAGGATGCCACATTGGGCAAGAACCACAGGGTGTGCTGCAATACATTCAGCAGGCGAGAATCCGCAAAAGGCAGGGCAGGCTTTTTGGCACCCAGTTTCAGCTCGTCCACGGTAGTTTCCAGATAGGAACCACGAATCAGGTCAAGCCACTTCTGCACATAGTCCTCATAGACAAAACGGCAGTCTTTGCCCTTGCCTTTGGCCGAAAAGAACACGTTCAGGTCAAATTCATCGTATTCGCCCTGCTTGGCGATCTGCTGGATGCTGTCCGGAATCTTGTAGGTCATCATCACCATGCGGGGCAGAGCGGCATAAGGATTGTTTTCACCCTGCCAGTTTTCCTTGGCGCGCTGTTCATCGGAATAGGTCCAGTTATAAATTTGCTCTTCGATGAACTCGCCGGAATTGAGCGCACGGAACGGCGTACCGGACAGATACAGATAGTGGTCGGTGGTAATGGGCAGCCATGTTTCGTCACAGGCATCGGCACGGCTGTACTGCTCCATGTTTTCGGAATCGTAGTCGTCCTCATCGTCCTGCTCAAACAGCTTTTTGGCATTTTCTTTCCATGCACCAAAGTGGTATTCATCAAAAATGACCAGATCCCAGTTGATGGTATGTACCCACTCGTTGCGGCCTTTGATGGTGCCGGTGGCCTTGTCCACACCGAGATAGTCTTGAAACGAGCCAAAGCAGACGATGGGGCGGCTCTGGTCGGCGGTTTCGTAGGTCAGCTTGGTGGTGCGGGAGATGAACTGCCAGCCCTCAAAATCCTTGTGGGTGTTCAAATCTTCCTGCCATGCGCTGACCACGGCAGGCTTGAAGGTGAGCACCAGCACCCGCTTAAAGCCCATCCGCTTTGCCAGCTGATAGGCTGCAAAGGTTTTGCCAAACCGCATTTTGCAGTTCCACAAAAATTTCGGGTAGCCCTCAGACGCAGCCGAACGGAAATAGGCTTCGGTCATGTCTACTGCTTTTTTCTGCTCCGGCCGCATGGGGAAATCATTGGTGCGGTTCTCCACATTGGCGGTGCGGTTCCGCACGGCATACACGGCCGCTTTTACATCGTTGACGGTGCAGCGGAACCACTCGTTCCGGTCTTCGCCCTCATTCAGCTGGCGGAAACCTTTTCGGCGCAGCACAGCATGAAGGTCTTTATCGGTAAAACAGCTGCCATCGCTGCGCATGGCAGGCCATGTTTCCAGCACCCGGTAGGGCACGGCAACGGTGTGGGTCTGCTCTTTGATGCGCACATCCACATCCCGCTCGGTGTAGCCGACTTTGATATAACCTTTATGGGAAGCTACACCAATCAACTCGTATGCGTAAATTTTAGGGTTTACCGGTGGACGCTGCGGGAAAAAGTCCATTGTGGGCATCAATCGTCACCACTTTCTTCATTCGGTTCAAAAGCTCGAATGTTTTTTTCAACAAAGGCGATTTCCGATGATGTTAGATGATATCTCTCATATAACTTATGGTCGTCCCACGGCTCATTGAAATTCAACAATGGAACAAACTTGAATACTTCGCGGTTTATATTAACTGATGATATCGCCTGTCGTAATAAAAACCGAGGAAGTTTGCTCTTTATATAACCGTCAAAATTTTTTGCTTGTTGGAGAGTATCGAACATATTGAGAGTGATGTAAGATTCAGTGTTTATCTCACCCGGAGATAAAATTCGGGTATTGGTCATAACACGATAACCGTCTCCGGGTTTTATATCTAACTCTCCATTACTCGGTACAAGTCGACCTATTATAACTTTCCACTTATCAATTCCATAACTGTTTTTAGTTACTTCGGATCTTTTAACATACCCAAAGCCCTTGCTGCTTAAAAGTTTTACGGAACCCGGAAAATATGTTTCCTCACCGCGTGCATAGGTTCTAAATCCAAATGGTTTTTGAGATAAGACAACACTGTCCATAAATTCTTTTTCCTGTGCAAGAACTTTTCTCAGAATTTTCACCGCTTCATTAGATCGGATAAAAATAGGATACTCGTTTAGTGAACGAGTGTCGGAGATGCGTGTTCCATTTGAGATGTTAGTTATTTCGCAATCTCCAATAGAATCCCTATCCCACAAAAAATAGCATATACCACCAGCGATGTCGACCCCTTCGAAACAGTCTTTGCTTGATTCGTAGTCAATGATTTTTCGAAGATGGTGGTCTGAGAGCATATTTGCTCTGAACTCATCAAGACCCTTTCCACCGGCAAACCATCTAGCTGGGATGATCATGGTCATATACCGAGGATTTAATTTTTTTGCTTGTTCCACAAACCGATTATAAAGGGGAATGGCACTAGGACCACTACCTCCATCACTCAACTGATACGGCGGGTTTCCAATAATTACATCGAATTTCATCTTAAAAATATCCTCAGGGCGGATGGTGTGGATGAACTCATAGGCATGAGTTTCCAATTCCTCTCCGCGTTCATATTCTGTTTTGGATGCGCCACAAAAGGCGCACTTTCCATCTTTCCAGCGGTGCTGAATCCGTTTGTATTCAATGTTGCCGCTGGGGTTTTCAAAGTAGGAAACAGAATATTTGCTATTAGGATATTTTGAGCAGTAGACGCTACGGCGGGAAAGCAGACTGGTCAGCTCCGTGATGGCAATGCCATACAGCTGATTGTGGAAGATGTGATCCACCCGCTGCTGCAAGTCGGGGATTTTATCTTCCAGACCTACCAGCAGCCGCTTGGCAATTTCCCGCAGGAAAACGCCGGATTTGCAGGCAGGGTCTAAGAATGTGGTGTCCGGACTGCGGAACAGCTCCTGCGGCAGCAGGTCGAGCATCCGGTTTGCCACTTCCGGTGGGGTGAACACCTCATCGTTGGACAGGTTGGCAAGACAGGACAGCACATCCGGGTTGTAAAGATTCTGATAAACGTCAGCCATTTTCCTGCACCCTCCTGTAATCCACCGGCTCAAATTCGGTCAGAGGACGCGGAACAGTTTCGCGGGTAATGGGGTCGATCATCCAGTTCTCCGTGCCGTCTGGTTCATCGGCAAACAGAGAAAGCTGGTCGGAATAGGCATCGTTATCGGTATTCTCTTTCAGCAGGACATCCAGCCGGTAGTCCCGCCGCTTAACAAAATTGCCGGTGACAAAGCTCCACTCCGCAAACACGATGGGGCTTCCATCGGCCTGCTCCATGGTCAGTGCGTCACCGCACAGGATGTTCTTTTGCAGGATATACCGCACGGCATCCCGGCACTGCTCGCTGGCCGCAGACTTTGTAATGGCGGTATATTCCTCGTTCCATAGCGCAAAAAGCCGTTCCCGGCACTCCTGCGCATTGTCGGCCAGAATGTCCACACCATAGATGCTGGTCACAGCCAGCACAGAATAACGCTCGTAGTCGCTGGGATTTTTCCCATAGCGGCTTTTCACTACCGCCAGCTTGCGGCGCAGTACTTCGGCCAGAAAATTGCCGTTGCCGCACGCCGATTCTAAAAAGCGGCTTTCGATGCGCTCGGTCTCGCTCTTCACGAGGTCGCACATGGCATTTACCTCGCGTTCTGCGGTAAAAACTTCGCCGTGGTCTGCCACCCGCTGCCGGGACTTGACCTGTTTTTCTGCCATTCGTTCCACCTCTTTGGAGGGCTTGCAAAAAAGTGTACCTTTTGACAAGCAGCCAAAGAGATGGAACGAATAGCCAAAAAGCTGTGGATTTAACCGAGAAATATGCTATAATTAGTACAAAAGCAAATCCAAGGGTATTTTGCAGGAAGGTACACATTCTTGTAAAATGAACTGTTTACAAAAAGGTGGCCTTTTCGTAGATTTTTGCGCGGTATCGGAAGGTAGACAGCGGCATTCCACACTCTCTGGCGGCTTCAGTTCCGGTGATTTTGCCGGATTTCCACTTCTGATAGATGCTGTGGAAGTTCTCCGGCAGAGGGCTGGGAGGCCGTCCGAAACGGACGCCCTTGCTTTTTGCGGCCGCAATCCCTTCTGCCTGACGCTGACGAATATTGGTGCGCTCGTTCTCGGCCACAAAGGAAAGCACCTGCAAAACAATGTCGCTCAAGAAAGTGCCCATCAGGTCTTTGCCGCGCCGCGTGTCCAGCAGCGGCATATCCAGCACCACAATGTCAATGCCCTTTGTTTGGGTGAGCAGCCGCCACTGCTCTAAAATTTCTG
>ERZ808240.5014-NODE-5014-length-11111-cov-14.943108_pt1 | contig 11111 bp, 14 predicted proteins | sample MGYA00521084_ERZ808240 | MGnify/ENA primary metagenome ERZ808240 (study PRJEB31516, sample SAMN03275571) | gut metagenome | biome: mammalia-associated habitat; material: feces | host: Papio cynocephalus | place: Kenya | collected 2012-08-06 ... | reverse complement strand
GTGCCGGCCGGCGGCGTGGCCATGATCTTGGGCGAGAGCGGCGCCGGCAAGTCGACGCTCCTGAACGCCCTGCTCGGCGCTGACGCCCTGGCGACGGGGGCGGTGCGCGAGCGTGACGACATGGGGCGCCACACGACGGTGGCGCGCATGATGGTCAAGCTGCCGGGTGCGGGCGTCATCTGCGACGCGCCGGGTCTCAGGAGCCTGCCGCTCGTGGGACACGAGCGCGGACTTGCCAAGGCGTTCCCGGAGATTGCCGAGCTGGCGGCCACGTGCCGCTTCCGCGACTGCACGCATGGCGGGGAGCCGGGCTGCGCCGTTCGCGAGGCGCGCGAGGCGGGCGACCTCGACGAGGTCCGCGTCGAGTCCTACCTTGCGCTCGCGGACGAGATGCGCGCCAGCGCAAGCACGCTCGACCCGGACGTGGTGCTGTAGGGCTCGAGCCGTTCGTGGCGGCGTGGGTTGCCGGTGCGTGGTGCCCCGGGCTTGATGCACTTGCAACCGCATAGGGCTGGTTCCAACCGGTCGGAGACGTTCTCCGGCCGGTTTTTTCTTGTGCGGCGAGGCGTGGGAGCGTTCGGGCGGCTGAGTTTTCAACATAGCCTTTGAGCTGCGGCGTTGCTGGTTTTCAACATCTACTTTGTGCGTTTGTGTTCCAAAGGGCCCCTTTTCTGTTTGATTCCTGCAAGGTTTGCGTTTGACCGTGCGGGACTTTCTCTCCAATGGCAAGCCGAGGCTCCCTCCGGCGGGCGATGATGCCCGCATGGATGGACGCAAAAGACGGGGAGGTGCCATGAGGAGAAGGGCCAGGATCGCGACGTCTGCCGTCTGCGGCGTGGCCGCGGCGCTGCTTGCCCTGGGCGGGGTGCAGTCGGCGCGGACGGACGCGCAGAGGGAGCGCTCCGAGCTGCTCGAGCGCTATGGCGGCGAGGTGGCGAGCCTCGTCATCGCGCGCAGGGAGCTTGCGAGCGGAAGCGTCGTCTCCGAGGCAGACGTCGAGCAGCGCGACTGGCTCGCGGACCTCGCGCCGGAGGGTGCCATCACGTCCGTGGGAGATATCGTGGGCAGCCGGCTCACGTCTCCCGTTGCCAAGGGCGCCCCGCTCACGCGCCTGTCGATCGCCTCCGGGGAGGGGGATGTCGAGGTCCCCGAGGGAAGGGTCGCCGTGTCAGTTCGTGCGGGCGAGCGTGCCGGCATCCCGTCCGATGCGGCAAGCGGGGCCCGTGTGCTCGTCTATGAGGCCGCGGGCGATGGCGTGAGGCTCGTGTGCTCGGACGCGCTCGTGCTTGGCGGCTCCTCGACCCGCTCGGCCTCGTCTGCGGACAGGTCGCTCACGCTTGCCGTCTATCCAGATGAGGTCTCGGCCGTGCTCACGGCCGCGGCCGCTGGGTCGCTGCGCGTTGCGCTGCCGGCAGACGACGTGGTTGCCCAGGCCCAGGCAACGAGCGGCGGGGCGCCCACGAGTGTGGCCCCCGAGACGGGAGGCGAGTCCTGATGGCAACGTGGGTGATCTGCGCTGGCGCCCGTGAGGGCGAGAAGATCCGCGACTACGTGTGCGCCTGCGACGCATCCGCGAGCGTGATCCTCGTGAGCGACCCTTCCCTGCTCAGGGCACGCCTGCGGCGAGACCTCGCGGGCTCGTGCGTCATCGTTGGCGCCGGTGCCGCTGGGCCCGACCCGGTGAACGTGGCCGCGGCCGTCGCGAGCGACGGCAACGCCGCCGAGGTGATGCTCGCGCTTGAGTCGACGTCTGGCTCCATGCGCTCGCGGGCAAGGCGCGCGGGCGTCACGAGGGTGCTCACCCATGCCGACCTCGCCGCCTGCTCGGGCGACGAAGCAGCTCGGGCGCGAGGGGATGGTCGCGCGAGTTCGTCTGGGCTGGCGACGAGGGGAGGGGAGCCCGCTTCCGGAGGAGCCGTGGAGCGCAGGGCAAACGTGCCCGTCATCGTGCTCGTCTCGGGCAGGGGTGGCGTTGGGAAGAGCACGCTTGCCGCGCTGTTTGGCAGCGTTGCCGCCGGATGGGGGCTTGACGTGGCCCTGCTCGACCTCGACCTCGCGTTTGGAAACCTCGCGAGCCTGTGCGGCGCGGAACGCCCGGGTGACCTTGCCGCCCTGGTCGAGGGCGCGGTGGGCGACGATGAGCTCGAGCGCTCGGGTGTGAGGGTCGCGGAGCGCCTGACGGTGTGGGGCCCCTGCCGGGCGCCCGAATACGCCGAGGCGGTGCAGCCAATCGCGGGCGAGCTCATTGCGCGGCTGACACACGCCCATGACCTGGTGATCGTCGATACGTCGAGCAACTGGGGCGATGCCGTGGCCTGCGCCGCCCAGATGGCGGACCGCCTCGTCATCGTCTCCGATGAGCGGCCCGGGGCCATCCCGGCGCTTGCCCGCTGCGGCAGCCTCGCCGTGAGGCTTGGGGTGGCTCGCACGCGCATCGTTCGCCTCATGAACGGCTGCGACCCGCGCAAGCGAGACGAGTCGTTCGTGGCGCGTGCCGCCGTGGGGCTCGAGTGCGCGCGAGAGGTGCGCGTGCTCGACGGCGGGCTCGACCTTGTGGAGCTGGCGTCTGCCGGCGAGTGCGGGCGGCTCTCCTCGTCTGACAACCCGGCGGCCCTCGATGCCTCCCGCGGCCTTGCGGGGCTGCTGAAGGAGCTCGGGGCGCTTCCCGAATGCACGGAGGCCCAGGCGGCCCTGGAGGGCGGGCAGCGCCGGCGCAGGCTCTTTGGCTTTGCCCGGGAGGCGAGCTAGCCATGGGCATGCTCGACCGCGTTCGCGAGCTGGGGATAGAGCGGGGCATGGGCGACCAGGCGGACGACCGGCAGCGCCAGCTCGAGCTCAGGGAGCGTCTCAAGCGGGGGCTCGTCGAGCGCCTGGGGCTGAGCGAGGTTGCGTCGCTCGTGGGTGACGGGACATCCGGGATCGTGCGCGAGGAGCTTGCCGTGGCATGTCGCGCCGTGCTCAACGACGATGGGTTTTCTGGGCTCGAGGCTGGGGAGAGGGACCGGCTCGTGCGGCGGGTCATCGACGAGGTGGTGGGGCTCGGCCCCCTCCAGCCCCTGCTTGACGACCCCACGGTCACCGAGGTGATGGTGAACGGGTGTGCCTCGGTCTACTACGAGCGAGACGGGCGCCTTCTGCCCTCGGCGACGGCGTTCGACTCCCCCGAGCAGGTCATGCTCGTCATGGATCGCATCCTGGCGCCGCTGGGCCGCCGGCTGGATGACGCGAGTCCCATCGTGAACGCGCGCCTCTCGAACGGCTACCGCGTGAACGCGGTCATCGCCCCTGTCGCAATGGACGGGCCGGCCGTGACCATACGCAAGTTCTCGGGCCAGATCAGGACGCTCGAGAGCCTCGTCGAGCTCGGGTCTTTGCCCGTCTGGTTCTCCCGGCTGCTCTCGTGGTCCGTGAAGCTCAGGCTAGACATCGCGGTGGCGGGCGGCACGGGCTCGGGCAAGACGACGCTGCTCAACGCGCTGTCTGCGGAGATTCCCCAAGACGAGCGCATCGTGACGATCGAGGACTCTGCCGAGCTGCACTTCGAGGAGGGTCTTCACGTGGTGAGGCTCGAGGCACGCGACGCCTCCATCGAGGGAACGGGTGCCGTGACGATACGCATGCTCGTGACCAACGCGCTGCGCATGAGGCCAGACCGCATCGTCGTGGGCGAGGTGAGGGGAGAGGAGTGCATCGACATGCTTCAGGCCATGAATACGGGACACGACGGCTCGCTCACGACGCTTCACGCGGGCACGCCCGTCGAGGCCGTCTCAAGGCTCGTGCTCATGGCCCGCTTTGGGATGGACCTGCCGGCCTCGCTCATCGAGGAGCAGGTGGCCACGGCGCTTGACCTCATCGTCATGTCGCGGCGCATGCCAGACGGCTCGCGCGTTGTCTCATCGATGAGCGAGGTCGGCTGCTCGGCTGTGGGCGGGGTCGAGCTTGGGGAGGTCGTGTCGTTTGATGCCGGAAGCCGCGCATGGCGGCTTGTCCGCGAGCCGGCGTTTGTGGGCCGGGCCGTGCGTGACGGCCTGCTGGAGGCGGGGGAGGTGGAGGCATGGAGACGCTCCTGTGCCTAGGGTCGGGCCTGTGGGCGGGCCTTGGCGCCTGGGTGCTCCTGGCGAAAGACGGGCACAGGGGCCTTGAGCGCGCGGGCGGTCGGCGCGTGCGCGAGGCCATGGGATGGCTGCGAGGTGTCTGCTCGGTCACGCTTGTGGCGGCGTTTGGCCGGACGTCCTACTGCCAGCGGCTTGCCCGCGAGCTCGAGAGGGACGCGAGGCTCGCGGCATTGGGCGTGGATCGCGAGCTTGCCCCGGCGCTCGTCGCGGCCTGGCTCACGGCCTGCGGTTGCGGCGGGGCACTGGCTGCGCTTTCCGCGCTTGGGGCCGTGACGGGCGTTGCCGTGGGCGCCGCGGCAACGCTTGCCTGGTGCGCCTCTCGGGAGACGGGCAGGAGACGTGAGCTTGCGCGGCAGGTTCCAGACGTCTTCCGCTCCCTTGCGGGTGCGCTCTCCGCGGGCAGGACGCTCACCCAGGCCATCTCGTACGTGGGCTCTTTGGGGACTGGGCCGCTCAACCGCGAGTTCGCTCGGGCCTCGCTCATGGTCTCGTGCGGAACGCCCGCGACGGAGGCCGTCGAGTACGTCTCTCGCGCAACGGACGCGCCGGGCGTGGAGCTCATGGTGTGTGCGCTGAACGTTTCGGCCCGAACGGGTGCGCCGCTGCAGGGGCTGTTCCTGAGGTCTGCGCGCCTTGCCGAGAGGCGCTTCGAGCTCGAACGCACGCTTGCGGCCAAGACGGCCCAGGTCAGGCTGTCCGCACGGATCGTGAGTGCCCTGCCGGTCTGTCTCGTGGCGGCTCTCGTGCTCGTGTCACCGGACTATCGCGCGGGCCTGGCGACGCCGGTTGGGCTTGGCTGCGTGGTCTTCGCGGCGATCCTTGACGTCGTGGCGCTCTCGGTCATCAGGCATCTCATGCGATCGGTGCTCTGATGTGGTGGCTTGCGTGCGGGGCGGCGGCTGCTGCCGGGTCATACGCGCTGCTTGGGGGTCATGGCGAGGAGGGCGGCCACGTCCGCGAGGCCCTTGCGGGGATTGCAAGGCTGCCGGTGCTGAGGCGCGCGCGGCAGCGGGAGACGAGCGCCCGAGTCGTGGCTGCGTGCGAACGGCAGATGCCCGAGATGCTCGACATCCTTGCGCTGGGCCTGTCTGCCGGCCTGTCGTTTGACGCCTCGCTTGAGCTGTACTGCTCGCGCAGTGACTCCGAGCTGGCCCAAAGGCTGCTTGTGGCCATGCGCGGCTGGCAGATGGGCCTTGAGGGCAGAAGGGAGGCGCTCGAGAGCCTGTCTGCCCAGGTCGATGCGCCGTCGCTCGTTCGCTTCTGCGCCTCGGTGTGCGAGGCGCTCTCCTTCGGGGCGCCGCTTGCGCAGACGCTCGAGCGCCAGGCGGACGCCATCAGGGAGGAACAGCGGGCAAGCGTGGAGCAGCGCATCGAGGAGGTGCCGGTGAGGATGCTCGTTCCCCTGGGGACGCTTGTGGTGCCGGCGATGCTCCTGGCGATCCTCGGTCCGCTGCTGTGCGCGGCGCTGGGTGGTTGAGGAAGGCGGGACGGGGCATGTGCCCCTGTCGAGAAGGGAGTTGTCATGGGTGTTTTGGCTTGGATGAGGCGGCGTGTGGGGATGGGCCTGTGCCTGGCGAGCAGGAGGGCGCGTGTGACCCTCGCGGAGGAGAGCGGCCAGGGAACGACGGAGTACGCAATCCTCGTGGGTGTCCTTGTGCTTATGGCAATCGTTGCCGTCGTGGCATTCAAGGACAGGCTCCAGGAACTCTGGACCTCGATCACCGATGGCATCAACTCGCTGTAGGAGGCGCGGGCGCGCTGCGGTGGTGGGCGCGTGCGCCGTGGTGCTGGCGGCAATGCTCGCGGGGTTCCTGGCGAAGGGCGCCTCCATTGGCGTGGACGTCTCGTGTGCGGAGGACTCATCCTCTGCGACCGGGGGCGCTGGGGCCGCCCCGGACGCAGCACAGACCGGTGAGTGGGCGTCCGAGCCGCCTGCCGGCCTTGGGGAGGCGCTGGCGTCCGAGGAGGGCACGCTCTCGGAGCGAGTCGTTGACGCCGACCTGCCAGATGCGGCGTCTGGGCTGCTTGAGGAGTACGAGCGCGAGCCGGGGACGCTCCTTGCGAGGAGCGGGTGGCTCGATCTTGCCGGACGCGTCTGGGGCTGCGTCGTCATGGGGCCAGGCTGGGTTGACGTGTGCCTGCTCTCCGACGGTCTGGCGGACGGGCAGACGTGCGTGAAGGCGCTCCGGATGGAGGTGTCCGAATGGAGGGATTCCCATGTGGAGGCGCAGGAGGTGCCCTGAGGGGCCGGGTGGGGAGGAGTCGGGCCAGTCGAGCGTGGAGTACGCGCTGGTGCTCGGGGCGTTTCTCGCTCTCGTCCTTGCCCTTGGCCTTGTCTGGCGCGTCGTGGGCCAGGGCGGGCTGCAGCGGGCGTCGGAGCGTGCCGCATCGCATGCGATCGAGGGCGATGCCGCGGTCGACGGCATGCGTGACCTCGTGCTGTTCTGAGCGGCTGGGGCAGGCGAGCGTTGAAGCGGCGCTGTTTCTGCCGGCGATCATGCTGCTGCTCGCCCTGCTGCTCCAGCCGGCGTTTCTGCTCTACACACGTGCCGTCATGCAGCAGGCGGCGTCCGAGGGGCTGCGCGTGCTCGTCACGCGCGAGCAGCAGGGCGTGGCAACCGAGGAGGCGTGCGTCTCCTATGTGAGAAGGCGTCTCCGAGCCGTTCCCGATGCGGAGGCGTTTCACGTGGGCGGCGAGGACGGCTGGGAGATTGCGTGCGAGGGAGACGCGTCCTGCGCGGTGGTGAGCGTGGAGGTCGTGGGACGCCTGAGGCCGCTGCCGCTCGTGGGCGTGCTCGCGTCTTCGCTGGGCGAGGTGGACGGCGAGCTGGTGGTGGTGAGGGTGCGGGCAACGGCAAAGGCAAGGCCGGATTGGTTGGAGGGAAGCTATGCAGACTGGGTGTCCATGTGGGGATAGGCGGCGCTCGCAGTCGCCCCTGGGCCTCGATGCCTTCATTGGGGAGGATGGTGGCTACACGTCCGTTGCCGTGGCGCTTGCCCTTCTCGTGAGCCTCTCCCTCACCTGCTCGCTCGTGTCCGTCGCCTGGCTGCAGAACAGGTCGGCGGACGTTCAGGCGGTGGCAGACTCCACGGCTCTTGCCGGTGCGAATGTCGTGGCCTCGTATGCCACCGTGGCCACGGTCCTCGACTCGTGCGTGCTCACGCTTGGCCTTGCGGGCATGGTGACGCTCGGCGCCGGCCTCGTGGTGTCTGCGATTCCGGGCATGGCTGCCGTGGGTGCGAGCACCGTGGAGGCCGCGGGAAGGGTCCTCGACGCCCGCGGCGGCTTTGCGCGCTCTGCCGCCAAGGGCCTGAAGGCGCTCGAGGCGACGCTTCCGCTTGCCATTGCCTGCAGGTCTGCCGCCGTTGCCCAGGCAAACGAGGAGGGTCAGGCCGAGTATACGGGCGTGGCCATACCGTTTCCCACTGAGTCGCAGTCCGACTTCTCCGGGCTCGATGCCGAGGTGGACGCAAGCGAGGCCGCGTCCAAGGCATCCGAGCTCCAGGAGGCCTCGGAGCGCGCAAGGGAGGCAAGTGAGCGTGCCGACGAGGCAAAGCGAGCTGCGTGGCAGGCAGACTGCGTGGCGCGTCCCCGGTGCCTGCGCGAGCGGGCAGACGTCCTGGCAGGTCTTGCCGTTTCACAGAACCCAAGCTACGCACTAGAGGGCTGGACGTTTGGTGCGGCGCTTGTGCGGGCGCGAGCCTACTACGCCGCTCGTCTCGCTGCCGAGGCACCTGCGTCGTCCTCTCCCGACGAGCTCACGAACTCGGCCGCGCGCCGTGCCTTCTACGAGTATGCGCTCGGCCAAGTCCGGCATGGGCGCTACGAGGAGCTCGAGGATGGAAGGGTGTCTCTCGAGCTGCCGGCATTGCCGGCCAATACGGACCAGATGCGGCAGACGACGCTGTACTCGGACGCTCACTGGCCATGCACGAGCGAGCAGGCGGGCCCCACGCTCCACTCGGACACGGGCTGCCCCGGCGCGACGGGCGCCGCGGCAGGGGCGGCATCGCTCTCCCAGCTCGATGCCGGCGGCGTACGGCGGTGCGACGTCTGCTGCATGGACTCCGGGGCTATGGGCTCGGTCGCGGCCGCCTCGACGAGCATCGACAACGGCTTCGAGCACTACTGGAAGATCATCGTGGACGAGTCCGAGAAATACGAGGCCGCCCGCGAGGAGCTTGCCGAGGCGCAGGAGCGGATGGGGGAGCTTGCCGACGAGGGCGCGAGCGCCTTTGACAGGGCGATGCAGGCCCTAGCCGTGCCAAGGCCCAAGCTCTGTCCGCCCGGGGCCTGGGGATGCGTTGCCGTGGTCACGCGCGGCAGCGAGGCGGTGCCTTCCCAGATCACGAGTGCCTTCCTCGAGGATTCAACGGTGCCCGCTGGCGCCGCGGTCTCGGCGGCGACTCTCGCGCCGGACGGCAACACCGAGGGCAATGACGTGCTGGTGCGCTCCTTTGAGGCATTGTCAGACGAACTGCTCGATGGGGACGCCGGGGTTCTGGGATCTGTCGGCAGCCTCTGGTCGCGCCTGCTTGAGGGCTACGGCGCGGCAATGGGAAATCTCGATGACGCGGCGGGACGGATTCTGGACGGCATCGACGGCGTGTTCGGGACCACGGTCGGCTCGTGGCTGCGCGACAAGATCAAGCAATCCATACGCGACGCCGGGCTCGAGCCGGCCGACCTGAGGCTTCGAAAGCCAGCGCTCACGAACAGCCAGAACGTGCTCGACAAGGCGGGGTACGACCACGTTGCGACGGCACGCGAGCTTGTCGGAAAGCTGCCGGACTCCACAGACCCGGAGACGCTTGCGCGGGCGCTGGGGCAGGAGGTCGTCAACGAGCTCGGTGACGGAGAGGTGACGATTGCCGAGATTCCCATCCCTGGCACGGAGCTCACGGTGCCCCTCACGATCGACGTGGGCCAGCTTCTGGGGGCCGCATGAGAGCCCGGCCACGCGGCGACTCGGGACAGATGGCCGTCGAGCTTGCCGTTCTCGTGCCGGTGATCATCGTGGTGGCGCTCATTGGCCTGAACGTCTCGCACTACGCGGAGCTTGTCGCGCGCTTTGACAGGGTGGCGCCCGATGCGGTCAACCTCCACGGCGTATCTCCATCGGGTGCGTCAAGCGAGCTTGCGGGCGTGGACGAGGTAAAGACGGCCATCGAGCAGGCAATGGGCGACGCTTCCTGCGACGTGGCTGTGAGGGTCGAGGGGCTGTCTGGAGACGGCGCCGTGGCGCGCATTGACCTCGCTGCGGGAACGACGCGCTTTGTCTGCGAGCTGGCCTACAGGCCGTGGCCGTCGTCTGTGCAGATCGCCGGTGTGGGCTTTGAGCTGCCTGCCCTGGCACGGCACGAGAGGAGCCTTGTGGTGGACAGGTATCGAGCGGCGGTGATCTCGTGAGGAGGCGGACCGGCGACGATCGGTGGGCAAGGGTCGAGTTCGATGCGGGCGATGGCCGTGGCTGCTGGAGCGTACGGGCCCTCGTCATCTCGAGCTTCATGGGTAGGCTCAGGGGCCTGCTCGGCACAAGGCGTGGCGACGCGCGGTCCGTGCCCCTGCTGCTCGCCAACTGCCCGTCTGTCCACACGTTTGGCATGCGCTATCCGCTGGACGTCGTCCTCGTGGACGAGCGTGGCCTCGTGGTTGGCTCGTGGCGCGAACTGCCGGCCGGGCGAATCGTGAGGAAGGCCGGGGCACGGCACGCGATCGAGCGGCCCAGCAGCGCAGAGCCGTGGCCGGTCGTGGGAAGCCAACTTGAGCTAAGGGACGTATGGCACGTGATGGGAGGCCAAGATGAGTGAGACGTATGGGCGCGGGTCAACCGTGGGGACCGGTGACGGGGGAGGGCTCAAGACCTGTCCGAGGTGCGGTGCCAAGCTGTTCGCAGACATGGACGTGTGCTACGGATGCCTGTATGACTTCACGTCCGAGCACGAGCGCCCGGTGGACGTGGGTGGCGGTGGCGTGATGTCCGAGTTGCTGGCGGCTCTCGACGAGCCAGACCTGTCAGGTGCGACCGCCCTGGCGCCCGATTCGAAGTCGACCAAGGCTCGCGTTCCGCGGGGACTCGAGGTGGAGGGAGCGGTGGAGGCCCGCGCCGGCGTCTCCGATGAGGCGCTCGAGCAGGACGTTCACCTCGAGCCGGTGGCTCGTCTCGTGCCTCCCACGCACGTGCGTCTCGATATGGGCCAGGTCTCCCTATGCGTCCGCGTGCCAGACACCGGCCTCTCGTTTGGCCGGAGCGCTGACAACGACGTCGCGATTGACTGCGCGTCCGTCTCGCCCAGTCACCTCGAACTGCGCATGGAGCAGGGCGCAATGGTCGCTCGCGACCTTGGGGCATCGAACCCGGCACTGCTCAACGGATGGGCCCTGGCGGGTCCATGCTCCCTGCGAATGGGTGACCGTCTCGAGGTACGCGGGGCCGGGCTCACGATCTGCCCGGTGGGGCGGGGCGAGAGGGGAGGCGAGGAGTCGTGATCTCCTACACGGTGCTCTCTGACAAGACGGCGCGCGAGACGCACCCAAAGACGGGCCTGCCCGTTATCCACAGGACCTGGGTGGTGCTCATCGACGGGGCGTTCTACTACCTCTCGTGGCTCTCTTGCGCACCCGACCACGGGCTTCCGGAGTGCATGGCCTTTGCGTGCGACGAGACGGGCCACGTTGACGAGTGGGTGAGCCTTGCATGCTGCTACTGCGTCAACCCGCACGTGGCCTTCGCGGAGGTCATGGACCAACTGCTTGGCATGGAGGCGGCATAATATGGAAACGCCGCAGCTAGATGCCTTAGTCGGTAACAGAAGTCAACATTTTTTCAAGAAAAGGCAAATTTCTTGCTTGACCGGCGTTCGCGGTTTGATATAGTAATCAAGCCCGCAAGGCGGGTACACATTTCGGCTGGGTAGCTCAGTTGGTAGAGCAGGGGACTGAAAATCCCCGTGTCAGGGGTTCGATTCCCTTCCCCGCCACCAGAAAAGATG
>ERZ808240.5013-NODE-5013-length-11112-cov-3.168852_pt1 | contig 11112 bp, 7 predicted proteins | sample MGYA00521084_ERZ808240 | MGnify/ENA primary metagenome ERZ808240 (study PRJEB31516, sample SAMN03275571) | gut metagenome | biome: mammalia-associated habitat; material: feces | host: Papio cynocephalus | place: Kenya | collected 2012-08-06 ... | reverse complement strand
TGCAAATTCCCGGATAAGACCGGCATCCGCATACGCTGCGGGCATCGGAATATCAATTTTGATCTTCGGAATCAGGTCATCCTCCGTGAGATTTGCACAGGCATTGATTTTTTCACGGAACTTATCCACGTTTTCTTCCGGGAGAGATAATCCTGCCGCCATCGGATGTCCGCCGAATTTTTCCAGAAGTTCCCTGCACTTACATAGTTCCTCATACATGGAGTACTCCTCGATAGAACGCCCGGAGCCCTTCACGCCCTCCTCCGCCTTCGTCAGCACAAATACCGGCTTATGATAAGCCTCCCGGATACGGCCTGCAATGATTCCTGCAAGACTTTCGTGCACCTGTGGCAGATAAATGACAAGCACTTTATCCGACATGTAATGTTCTTCCACCACACGTTTTGCCTCCTCGACGCCATCTGCTGTCATATCTTTGCGCTGCTGGTTTAACTCTACAAGCTCCCTTGCCGTTTTTGCTGCCTCTTCCTCTCCCTGTAAAAAAAGAGACAGAGACAGTTTTGCCGTATCAAGTCTGCCACTCGCATTGATGCACGGTCCCAGCACAAAACCAAAATGATATGCATTGACCTCTTCCGGTTCTAAATGATTCTGAAAGATCAGGGCGCGCATTCCCGGATTTTTTGTGCGGTGAATGCGTTTTAATCCCTCTTTCACCAAAATGCGGTTTTCGTCTGTCAGATCCATGACATCGCCAACGGTTGCAAATGCAACATTTTCCAGAAATTCATAGGTCTCTTCCAGCGCAAAACCCATTTTTTCATACAATACCTGCAGCACTTTCCATGCGACTGCTGCTCCACATAACTCTTTAAAGGGATACGCACATTCCTGCTGCTTTGGATTCACGATTGCATCGGCGTTGCTGCGAAGGAACTGTTTTTCCCCCTTTTCCTCTGTATAGGGAATCTCGTGGTGATCGGTCACAAGCACGGTCATCCCAAGTTCTTTGGCATGCGCAATCTCTGAGATTGCAGCAATTCCGTTATCGCACGTAAGAATGGTATCCATTCCGTCTCTTTTTGCCTGATCGATCAGATTCTCATTGATTCCATAGCCATCCTTCATGCGATCCGGAATCTGCGTGGAAGCATTTCCACCACAGTGTTGGATTCCCCTGTATAAAATATAGGTTGACATAACTCCATCTATGTCATAATCACCAATAATACGGATCGGCTTTTGTTCTTCTATTTTTGTTTTTAAAATTTCCGTCAGAATTTCTACGTCTTTTAGTAAATGTGGATTATATAAATCCTTTAAAGTACCATGCAGATACTTCTCAAATGCCGCCTCCCCGATCACCTCACGGTTTCGGATAAGACGCGCCGTGACAGGGCTGATTCCGAACTCTTTTCCAAGCCTTTCGAAATCAGCCCCTTTGTTAATTACAAACCATTTTTCCATGTAACACCTGCTGCCTGTTTTTTCTACGAATTTATCTCTTGATTCTATTTTAATACCGCACTTCCATCAGCATCAGTCCACATGCCGGTGCTGTATAACCTGCGTTCTCCCGGTTTTTGCTCTCCAATATCTTTGGCAGTTCCTCCGGCGATCTTCTGCCGTCGCCAACCTCGATCAGTGTACCTGTCAGGATGCGCACCATATTTTGCAAAAATCCATTGCCCCGATAATCAATCCAGAGATCATTCCCTTTCTTTGTAAAATTGATCTCATAAATCGTGCGGACCGCCGACTTTTTCATTTTCTTGTTTCCACAAAAAGAAGTAAAATCATGTGTTCCGATCAGATAGGAAGCGGCTTCTTTCATGCGTTCCACATCGAGTGTTTTCTCATACTGGTACTCATATTTCCGCTCAAAGACATCCGAAATTTCTCCCATATGGATGTGATAGCGGTAAGTCTTTTTCTTTGCCGCATAACGACTGTGGAAACGCTCGTCCACCTGCTCAATCGCAATGACTGCAATGTCATCCGGCAGATAATGATTCAGATAGGACAGAATCTTTCCCTCCGTAAAATGCTCCTCAACATGAAAATTTGCCACCTGGCCTTTGGCATGCACACCCGCATCCGTTCTTCCCGAACCTATGACTTCCACTGCATGTCCTGCCATCTGTCCTAACACTGCTTCTATTTTTCCCTGAATGGTCAGATCGGTGCTGTTCTGCCCCTGCCAGCCCTTGTATCTTGTCCCATCGTACTGGATCGTTATTTTATAGTTGTTCATACTTTATCCCTGCTTTGCTGCAATCTAAACTGACTTTTAGTTTAACACATTTTTCGCTCAAATCCTACTCTTGAAACGTTTTTGTGCCGGGAAACTGAAAAAACTGTTACTGTTCACTCGTGCCTCGTTCCAGTAACGATTCGCAGACTCATTTTAAATTTTTGCTTCGCAAAAAGAGTCTGCTCACTCCTGAATCACTTTCTTACGCAGCAAAACAGCAAGTGTTTTACTGCTGAGTGAACAGTAACAAAAAACTCCAGTTTCCCGGCACATTTCTTCTGCATTTTATACCAGTTCTGCAATCCTTGTCACCGCAACATAGATTTCCGAAATTCTATACCACGTGCGGTAATCTACCACTCCGGTCACAGGCAGACCAAAAATAGACTGGAATTTCTCTACCGCTGCCCTTGTCGCCGCACCGTAAATACCATCCGGTGTGATCGTCGGGATTGCCGGATAGGACTGTGAAATCCTCACTAACTGCTCCTGAATCTGTCTGACTTTATCTCCGGTAGAACCCACTTCCAGATCATACCGCGGCCACGATGCCGGAATACCGGAAATCTCCTCCGCAGTATTGATAAACATATTATCACCATAATAATACCGGAGAATTTCGATTGCTTCGTAATTCTGATCTCCGAGATATTTGCTTCCCCACTGGCTCAGCCAGTTGCTGCATGTCACGCGCTGTCCGTCACAATACTGTGTCAGGATTGGCTGTCTCACATTCGGTCTGGAAAGATAATTCTGGAACATTTCATCTACCACATCCGAGATACTCTGGAAAACATTTCTTCCATAGACAAATTTCTGGTCAAAAGCAGTGGATGTCGTGATGGTGAAATTATAACCTTTGTTCCGATACCATTCCGTGTAAACCCTGTTCAACGTAAAGGACATGATCGCAAGGATATTCGCACGCAGCGTGCTGTCCGGCCACGTACTGTAAATCTCGCTGGATGCCACATTTTTGATGTAATCCCGGTAACGCACATAATAATTTGCCGCATTGGAATCCGAAGGTGGTCCGTCGTGAACGACGACAAACTCCGGGATCACCACTTTGCTCAACACGATCTCCCCGGACTCTGAGACAGGCTTGATCTCGGACTCTGCTATTTTCGGTGGGAAATCCCCAAACAGCGTATTCACTGGGATCACAATGGAATCTATCTGGGTTTCCTCTTCATTTTCTTCCGCCATTCGCACCTGTTGCAGTGCGAGCTGCTCTGAAAAAACCTGAACGCCCGAAATACTGACGGGACGATATCCCGGTGCGGTAACTTTAACCGTATATTGGGAAAATGGCTGATTTTCGGAGGGTTCCATCGAGTATTCAAGCGGAGGCGCATCAAGCGTAAGTTTCTCCGACATTCCCGAATCATCTGCGCTTACCTCCTCCACTGTGGAATCCGGCTCGCCCGAATAGGAAATGGTGATTTTCGCTCCCTCGATCGGTCGTCTGGTCCGGTTGGTAAGTACTTCTACTTTGAGGCTTCCTTTATCTACAGCCTCTGTCTGGGCATATTTGATATCTGGCATGAACAACCTCTTCATACATTTCCTTATATTATATGCTCAGACATGCGATCCTGTTCTGCTTCCTGTGCAAAACATTTGATTTCCCAACTTCTCATTTTTATTTCCGTTCTTTCTCCAAATCCCCCAAAACTTAATTCTTACTCTACCGTAACTACCTTCGCCAGATTTCTTGGCTTATCAACATCAAATCCCTTATCGGATGACACGTAATATGCTAAAAGCTGTAATGCAACCGATGCAGGTAAAACCATAAATTCATCCTGCATATCCGGAAGCTTGATCACCTGATATTCGGTATCAAGATCACCGGAAAGTGCCTCTTTGATAAATAATACAATATCGGCACCTCTGGATTTTACTTCCTTGATATTGGAAAGCTCTTTCGACATAAGTTTTTCCTGTGTTACCGTTGCAACGACCGGCGTGTTGGTCGTGATCAGTGCGATCGGTCCGTGTTTTAATTCACCGGATGCATAAGCCTCAGAATGAATGTAAGAAACCTCTTTCAGTTTCAGTGATCCTTCCAGTAAGATCGAATAATCCAGTCCACGTCCGATCATAAACAGATCCTTTGCTTCCAGAATCTTCTTTGCGATCACATGGATGTCACGTCTTTTCTCCAATACTTTCTCCATCACTTCCGGGACACGCTCTAATTCTGCAATAAAGCTCTTTGTCTGCTCCTCTGTGTAGACACCGCGCAATAATGCCATTTTTGCAACCACAAGATAAAATACGGAAAGCTGTGTTGTGTAAGCTTTTGTACTTGCCACTGCAATTTCAGGTCCCGCGGAGGTGTATAACACATAATCACTTTCTCTTGCAATCGAAGAACCTTTTACGTTGATGACGGATAAACATTTTGCTCCCTGTCTCTTTGCATATTTTAAAGCTTCCAGTGTATCAATCGTCTCACCGGACTGTGATACTGCGATCACTAATGTTTTCTCATCAATGACCGGATCTGAATACATAAACTCAGATGCAAGTTCTACATCCATCTGCACATGAACGATAGATTTTACAAGAGCCTGTGCCACAAGTCCTGCATGCATGGCTGTTCCACATGCTACCACACAGATTCTGTCACAGTCTGTAAAAAGAGAATCCGGCACACCATCTGCTGTAAAATCAGGAAGACCATTCACGATACGGTCTTTGATCGTATTTTTGATTGCTTCCGGCTGCTCCATGATCTCTTTTTCCATATAAAATGGATAACCGTTCTTTCCTGCGCTGTTCAGTTCCCAGTCAACCGACAAAAATTCCGGTTCTACCACATTGTCATTCAAATCCGTAAGTACAACATGATCTTTGTGTAACTCTAAAATGTGATATTCCGGTACAACAAAGTACTCATTTGTAAAACGGCAGAGTGCAGTCAGATCCGATGCAAGCATTGCTCCCTCTTTGCAAATGGTTGCAACGATCGGGCTGACATTTCGGATGGAATAGATCACATCCGGCTGGTCTTCAAAAAGGATCACGAGCGCAAAAGTACCCTTTAATTTGCTCACTGTTTTTTTGATCGCTTCCTTTGGATCACCCTTGTAATAATGATTTAATAATGCAGCCGCAACTTCACTATCTGTTTCAGAATGAAGGATTTCCTGCAAATCATAATCAGCGATCAGTTCACGATAGTTTTCGATGATTCCGTTATGAACCAGAGTCACTTTTCCCTGCTGATGTGGATGTGCATTCTGATCCGTAACCCCACCGTGAGTTGCCCATCTTGTATGTCCGATACCGCAGGTAGACAAAATCTTCTTCGAATCACAAATTGCTCTTAAATCACTTACTCTTCCGGCACATTTATAAACATTTGTCGCATGAGAAATCTCGTCTTCCACTGCGATACCCGCACTGTCATATCCACGATACTCTAATAATTCCAACGCATCTAATAAAACATCTTTTACGTTTTCACTGCCTGTATAACCTATAATTCCACACATATTAAATTTCCTCTTCTTTTCTATTTAAAATTTAAATCATATTCGAATTCAATTGTCCCATTATACCGTATTTGTTTTGCAGTCACCTGCATATTTGCCGGCATATCTCGCACTGGGAGGTACGAAAGGGCGTCCGCCGAATTTTCGATAACCCTTTTCCTCGTTAACCTGTGTATGGTCGTCCTCACAGGTACATGGCGCTAGAAGAGAAACCTAAATGTCTGCAATCAGTCACAGACAGGATTGCATATCTGAAAATATAAACCTTATTCGATTATCAATGTGCTATATATATTGTAAATGCCTTCATAAATGCTGCTACATCTATGAAGGCATCTATAACATGATTACTATACTATGATATGCGCAAAATGTCCAGAAGTTATTTTACTTCTACTGTCCAGCCATATTTATCCGGGATTCTTCCCCACTGGATACCGGTTAAGGTATCGTATAATTTCTGTGTCAGTTCACCAATCTCAAAGTTGTTGACTGTCACAACATCATCTTTGTAACGAAGTTCTCCAACTGGTGAGATAACGGCTGCTGTACCTGTACCGAATACTTCTTCCAATGTGCCGTCATGTCCGGCTTTCATCAGATCGTCTACAGAAAGTCTTGTCTCATTTACTTTGTAGCCCCAGTCACGAAGCAGATGAATCATGGAATCTCTTGTAACACCCGGAAGAACGGTTCCTTCGATTGGTGCTGTGTAGATTTCACCGGCAATCTTGAACATAATGTTCATGGTTCCAACTTCCTCTACATATTTGCGATGCTCACCGTCTAACCAGAGAACCTGTGCATAACCAAGTTTTTCTGCTTTCACCTGTCCTAAAATAGAACCTGCGTAGTTACCACCACATTTTGTAAAGCCTGTACCACCTTTTACAGCACGGACAAGTTCATCCTCAACCAGAATCTTAACCGGGTTAAGACCTGCTGCATAATAAGCACCTACCGGACAGCAGATAATCATAAACTTGTATGCGTTTGCCATATGTACACCGAGTGCTGCTTCTGTTGCAAACATAAATGGTCTGATATAAAGGGAAGTGTTTGGTTCTGATGGAACCCAGTCAGCTTCTACTTTTACAAGTGCTTCCACTGCTTCGACAAACATATCAGCCGGGAATTCCGGCATGCATAGTCTTGCGTTGGAATTGATCATTCTCTTTGCGTTCATCTCTGGACGGAACAACTGGATTTTGCCTTCTGCTGTACGGTACGCTTTCATACCTTCAAATGTTTCCTGTGCATAGTGAAGTGTCACACATGCAGGATCCATGGTGATAGGTCCTTCCGGAACGATTCTTGCATCTTTCCATCCGTCTTCTTTTGTCCAATCCATGACAAACATGTAATCTGTCATATACTTACCAAATCCAAGATTCTTCTGGTCTGGTTTCTCCTTTAATACTGGTCTTTTCTCAAATCTGATATCCATAATATCCTCCTTGTTTGCGAAGCAAATGCCTGCCCATACATGGAGCAATGCCCAGCGAGCTGTGCAGGATTTGACCTCCTTTTCCCATTATACTTTTGGGAAATTAACTTTGACAATCATTATGATACTTTCTTTTTTTCATGTCAAGATTATTCCAGAGCCTTATATTTTATATAATTTTAAGTTATTGTTAGTTTCGAATTTCATAACTTAGTTTTATTAAAATTGGATAACAAAAAAGCAGAATAATCCTGCTACAGATCGTCCTGCCATATTACTTCTTTCACAAATTTATAAATTAAAACGAATATTTCTCTTGTTTTTCTTTACTTCTTTCTTTTGTCTTGGTGAAGCCATAATCTCACTTAACAGTTTTCTTTTCTCACATTCAAGTTCAGAAGCAGACATCTGCTTGTATTCTTTCGGAATGATTAATTCATCATTTTCATACGACATCATGCGCTTCTACCTCCCTGCATCTAATATCAAAATGTTCCTCAATCTCGCATAACGCTTTCATTTGTGCTTCATTTTCATTATAACCGTCTCTGATATATCCTTCAACTACCATTTTATAGTAATTTTCATTAACTCTTTTGTATGTGAAACACTTAACATTTCAAGTGACTTTTCCACTCTCCTGTAATATAATAAAATTATCTAAAAAATTATGAGAGGTGATCCCTATGCATACATTTCAGCCAATTCCAGTTGACATGCTGGACATGAATCCATTTACGAAAATCGGCAAAGAATGGGCACTGCTCACAGCCGGAAATAAACAAAAATCCAATACAATGACCATTAGCTGGGGTGGTGTTGGTGTTTTATGGGGCAAAAATGTGGTCTATGTTTTTGTCCGCGATTCCAGATATACCAAAGAACTGATCGATGAAGGAGACTTTTTCTCCCTTACCTTTGTAAACGAACAGTACCGTGATGCCTTGAATTACTGTGGCTCCCACTCCGGCCGGGACGAAGATAAGATTGCAAACGCAGGGCTTTCTGTGGACTACCGTCACGGAATCCCATACATCGACGAAGGAAATCTCGTTCTGGTATGTGAAAAAATGTCTGCCACCAGAATCACGGATGATTCTTTCCTTAATTCTGAGATTGCAGATAAATGGTACAAAGACGGTGATATGCACACCATGTATGTTGGTCAGATCATTGATGTACTTGCAAGATAATCATCTCTGATTAGCGGTCGTTTCCATAACCAAAAGCCTCCCGATAAAAATGATGCTGATTGCTGTTCATCGCAATTATCACATTTTCATCAGGAGGCTTTTTTCAACTCTATGAAGCAAATAACCGCTTCTTGTTTAATAAAAAAATTTATTTTATTTCAATGGATACTTTTCTGTCAAAGATTTCACGATTGCCTTTGCCCTGTCGGCTGCCGGCTCACCCTCTTTGATCATCATTGCGATTGCCTCTGCAATCTGATCCATATCTTCTGTGTTCAATCCGCGGGAAGTTACCGCTGGAGTTCCAAGACGTACACCACTTGTCACAAATGGAGATTTCGGGTCATTTGGAATGGTATTCTTGTTGCAGGTAATGTTTACAGAATCCAGAAGTTTCTCAACCGCTTTTCCGGTAAGATCATAATTGGTCAGATCTACGAGCATGAGGTGATTGTCGGTTCCACCGGATACGATCTTAATCCCACGATCCATCAGTCCCTTGCAGAGTGCCTGTGCATTGTCAATAATATTCTGCTGATAAACCTTAAATTCCGGCTGCAATGCCTCTTTGAAGCAGACTGCCTTGGCTGCGATCACATGCATCAGTGGTCCGCCCTGAATGCCCGGGAAAATTGCCTTATTAAAGTTATACTTGTCCGCAACTTCCTGACTGCTTAAAATCATTCCGCCTCTTGGTCCGCGCAATGTCTTGTGTGTCGTGGTTGTCACAACGTGTGCATATGGAATTGGGCTTGGATGAAGTCCTGCTGCCACAAGTCCTGCAATATGTGCCATATCGACCATAAGCACTGCACCACATGCGTCTGCAATCTCACGGAATCTCTTGAAATCAATGGTTCTCGCATAAGCGGATGCTCCTGCAATGATCATTTTCGGTTTACATTCCATTGCAAGCTCTTCCACTTTATCATAATCAATGAATCCCTCATCATTGACACCATATGGTACTACGTGAAAATAGCTTCCGGAAAAATTGACCGGGGAACCATGTGTCAGGTGTCCGCCATGGTCTAAGTTCATTCCCATAATGGTATCACCCGGTTTTAAAATTGCAAACTGTACTGCCATATTTGCCTGTGCACCGGAATGTGGCTGTACATTGACATACTCACATCCAAATAATTCTTTTGCACGCTCTCTCGCCAGTTCTTCCACAACGTCTACGCACTCGCAGCCACCGTAATATCTCTTTCCCGGATAACCTTCCGCATATTTATTCGTCATGATACTTCCCATCGCTGACATGACTGCCGGACTTACCCAGTTTTCGGATGCGATCAGCTCAATATGGCTGTTCTGTCTGTCAAATTCATCGGTAATTGCCTGCGCAACTTCCATATCCACTGCCTGAATATCTTCTAATGTGTACATAAAATCCTCCTTGTCTTCCGCCAAATTTTAAAGTTCATTATAAAGGACTTTCTGTAAATATTCAATTATAAATTTACTAAAACATGTATGCGCTGTCACCAACCATGCATTTGTCACATCCCAAATCCATGCATTTTCCAGATAAATACCGCAATGCATATCTGCAAGATCAGAATAAGCGGCATTCCCACCATAAAATACCAGTGTTTTGTCTTATGATGCAAAAACGGCCGCCAGAAGGCAGCCGTTTTTCTATTTCACAACTATTTTGTTGCTTTATTTTTTCCTAAATGCACTTTCATGACATACCATAACTCTGTTGCGATGCAGATAGAAGAATAAGCACCACATACAAGACCTGCCATAAGTGGAAGTGAGAAGTCACGAATACTTGCCACACCCAAAATGTAAAGCATTACGACCATGATAAAAGTTGTAATAGAAGTATTGATACTTCTGGATAATGTCTGTGTCAAACTCTTGTTTGCGATTTCTCTCAGATCCTCTGCAGTCTGTTTTCCAGTCTTTAATGCCAGGTTCTCACGGATACGGTCAAAGATAACGATCGTATCGTTGATAGAGTAACCTACGATGGTAAGAACACATGCGATAAAGGTACTTCCTACAGAAATACGGACAAGTGCATATACTGTGATCACAACAAGAACGTCATGTACTAATGCAAGGATCGCACTTGCTGCAAATCTGATATCTTTGAAACGGAACCAGATGTAAAGTAACATAAAGATACAAGCCACGATAACCGCTTTCAATGCATCGGAACGCATCTCACCACTGATGGTAGAACTGATACTCTGGGATGTAATAGTGGATGCATCCACATCACAATTCTCTACTAAAGCATCTTCTAATGCCTGACGCTCATCAAGATTTAACGTACGTGTCTTAATTGTAACCTGTGTTGTTCCTTCTACTTTTGTTGCCTGTACATCGGAATCTCCGGTTACTTTTTCTACATAAGGAACGATATCATTCTCGATATCTTCGATGGACATATCTTTGCCAAAATCAGCTGTTGTGGATGTTCCACCCATGAAATCAAGACCATAGTTCAATGCCTTGTGCTCTGTTGCAGAATGTACTCCCATGCTGATCAGTCCGGCTGCGATAATGATACCGGAAATTGTAAAGAATACTGCTCTTTTTCCAATAAAATCAATGCTCTTTCTCTCTTTTGCACGACCATAAAGCTTTTCATTCTTAAGTCCCAATGCATACAGAGAATACAGAATGTATCTGGTCACAACCATCGCTGTAAAAAGAGAAAGGATGATACCAATCATCAAAGTATAGGCAAAACCTTTTACGGTACCGGAACCTAACGCCATAAGCACAACA
>ERZ808240.5012-NODE-5012-length-11116-cov-3.155773_pt1 | contig 11116 bp, 8 predicted proteins | sample MGYA00521084_ERZ808240 | MGnify/ENA primary metagenome ERZ808240 (study PRJEB31516, sample SAMN03275571) | gut metagenome | biome: mammalia-associated habitat; material: feces | host: Papio cynocephalus | place: Kenya | collected 2012-08-06 ... | reverse complement strand
GCTCCAGTATGTAATCGTTCCATATGGTGTTGAAAGAATAGAGCAGGAAGCTTTCAGCAGATGTACTGCACTTAAAGCTGTATTTCTCCCTGAAAGTCTTTCATATATCGGAAAAGAGGCTTTCGATTACTGCAACAGCTTAAAGGAAATTGAACTTCCTGATTCAATTTCTGAAATTGATGATTCAGCTCTCTATGATACAGGAATAACAGAAATAAATCTTCCTGAAAATCTCCAGTATCTTGGAAATAATGCACTCCCTAAAAAGCTGAATTATGAAACCGAAAACGGTATACAGTATTATGGAAACTGGGCTGTCGGTTGCGATACAGATAAGGATACCAAAAGTTTAACTGTCCGTGAGGGAACTGTCGGAATTGCAAGCGGTGCTTTTTCACTGTCATACGGAGGAGATATAAATATTCCGTCAACTGTTGAATATATCGGAAACAATTCATTTAAGAGTGCGTATTCTAACATACAGAATGTAAATGTATCAGAAGATAACAAATACTTCTGCTCATCAGACGGAATTTTATACAGCAAGGATATGTCACAGCTTATATGCTATCCTGCCGGAAAAGATGAAACATCTTTTGATATTCCTGAAACAGTTTCTGAAATATCAGCTTATGCTTTTTATGAAAACAAATATCTCACATCTGTAAACTTCCCTGATTCCGTCAGATATATTGATGACTATGCCTTTTCATACTGCAAAGGCTTTACAGAACTTTCGCTTCCGTCAGGTCTGCTTGAAATAGGAAAAAATGCATTTGCAAATTGCAGTGGATTTGAATCTCAGTATAAACTTGATATTCCGGACAGTGTAACAAAAATCGGTGAAAATGCATTTGCAAGCTCAAATATGTACATAACACGCTATACTGAAAACAACAGTAATATCGAAATGGTTGATGACTGGATTGTTGCAGGTGATGATTTCTTCAAATCACATGAAATTAATTTCGCAGTAAGAGGAATTGCAGACGGTGCATATAAAGAAAAAGAAATCACCGATTTAGTTCTTCCTGATGAAGTTGAATATATAGGAGAATCAGCCTTTCAGGATTGCCGTATACTTGAAAATATAAACCTCCCACAAAATATTGTATCTATCGATGATAAGGCATTTATGGGCTGTGAAAACGTTGATATAATCTCAATTCCTGACAGCGTTTCACATATCGGAAAATCTGCATTTGAATACTGTTATGAAACAGTCAAAACTTCTGACGGCATAGATTATGTTGACAGCTGGGCAGTCGGTGCAGATAAAACAATGAAGTCACTTTCAGTCCGTGAGGGAACAAGAGGTATTGCGGAATCTTCATTCTATGGCTGTACTGAACTTGAAACAGTTCAGTTTCCTGAAGGACTTTGTTTTATAAATGATGAGGCATTTGAATTATGCATAGGAATCAAGCATACTGTACTTCCTGAAAGTCTGCTTGCAATCGATAAAGGAGCATTTGCATACTGCATTACTCTCGATGAAATAACCATTCCGGAAAATGTTCTGTATACAGATTTCGCATCATTCTTTGGCTGTGAGAAGCTGAACAAAATTACATTTATGAACCCTGAAACAATTATGTATCCTTCAGCCCTGACAATAGATGAAAACGCTGTTATATATGGTTACAGAAATTCATTTGCTCAGAAATATGCAACTCTCTTTAAGCGTGAATTTGTAGCTCTTGACGGTAATTCCGAAGAAGTTACAGGAGATGCAAACGGTGACGGAAATATTGATATTGCTGATGTTGTAGCAATTTCCGCATATGTTGCAAATCCTGAAAAAAATACACTTTCTGAACAGAGTATAATCAATTCTGATGTTCAGAATGTCGGTGACGGCCTGACAGCAAATGATGCTCTTGCAATTCAGCAGTATCTTGCAAACATTATAACATCTTTACCAGTATAAAGTGTAATTCTTCCAATTTTTAAAAACGGTTTGCGGAAAATTCCGCAAACCGTATTTTTTTTATATATCTTATGGACGGAGTCTGTCTCTGTCTCTTGGGAATGCTGTGGCTTTCTTGATGTTGTCAAGTCCGAGAAGGTTCTGAACGATACGTTCAAGACCGAGTCCCATACCGCCGTGAGGTGGCATACCATATTTGTGCATTGTGAGATAATCTTCAAAGTCATCAACATTCATTCCACGGGATTTCATCTTTGCAACCTGCATTTCGTAATCGTGAATACGCTGTCCGCCTGTTGTAACTTCAAGACCATTGAGGAGCATATCATAGCTGAGAGTGAAGTTCTTGTTTTCAGGGTCGTCCATAGCATAGAAAGGTCTCTTTACTGACGGATAATGTGTAACGAATACGATTGGGCAGTTGTGTTCCTTGAGGAAGTATTCACCGAGCCACTTTTCTTCTTCAGGAGCAAAGTCAGGTTCATTGAGAGCCTTTATGCCTACTTCACCGGGGTGAGCATCTGCAAAGAGTTTTTTAGCGTCCATAAACTTGATTTTCGGGAACTTTGTAAGTTCAGGGAGTCTGTTTCCACGTCCGAGGAACATTTCAAGTTCTGCGGAATACTGTTCGTTAAGAGTTTTGAACATAAATACAAACATTCTTGCTTCCAAATCCATTAAGTCCTCAAAGGAATCAATGAATCCCATTTCCAAATCAAGTCCCTGAAATTCATTGATGTGTCTGTTTGTGCTGAATTTTTCTGCTCTGAAAACAGGGCCTACTGTATAAGCTTTCTGGAAAACGCCTACCATAATCTGCTTGTACATCTGAGGACTCTGGTTGAGGTATGCCTTTTTGCCGAAATAATCAACTTCAAACATATCTGCTCCGCCCTCTGCACCTGATTCAACCATTTTTGGAGGAACAAATTCTGTAAAGCCTTCCTGACGGAGAAATTCTCTGAATGAATACATAACACCGTCACATACACGCATTATAGCACGGATTTTAGGGTTTCTGAGAGCAATTACTCTGTTGTCAAGGAGTGTATTGAGGTTAAGTTTATCAATTTTTCTGTCGTTGCTTATTTCGATAGGAAGTACAGCTGCACGTCCTGAAATACGTTTCATATCGTCAATACGAACATCAAAACCGAGTCTGCTTCTTTCTTCTGCAATGATTGTGCCATCAATGATTACACATTCTTCACAGCTGAAATCCTTGAATCCTTCAGCAGTAATATTGCTTTTTCCGTCCTCCCATACACACTGGAAAACCATTCTTGATGTACGGATATTTACGAAAGCAAAACCGCTCATTTCTTTTATACGGTGAATAGTTCCTTTAAGGGTAACCTTATCGCCGTCCTTGATAGTACCCTTGTTGAAACCGTCAATTACATAGGCAATATCAGTGGTATCAACCTTTTTTTCAAAATCGAGAAAATCCATTAAATTAATCCTCCTTTAAATTTGCAAGAGCTTCATTTACAGCCTTTCCTACTGTTGCCGGATTAGCCTTACCTTTAAGCTGTTTCATAACCTGTCCGATAAAGAAACCTGTAATCTTTGTCTGACCGCTCTTATACTGTTCAACAGCCTTTGGATTTGTTTCAATTATATTCTTTACAGTTTCAGAAATAAGCTCACTGTCATCAACCTGTTCAAGCTCATTGTCCTTTATGAACTTTTCAATGTCAAAGTCATCACTGCCGAAGAACATATTCTCAAAGACAGTTTTTCCTACCTGTTTATTGATTCTTCCTGCCTTTACTATGTTTACGAACTGTGCGAACTTTTCAGGAGAAAGCTTTATATCTTCAGGCTGAACATTTCTTTCGTTCATAAAGTAAAGAATCTGTGTTATAATCCAGTAGCGGACTTCTGAAGGGTCATTGCAGAGTTCAACAGTCTTTTCAAAGAGCTGTGCAAAATACTTTGAACCTGCGATAATTCCTGCATCTTCTTCTGAAAGCTTGAAATCAGAAATATAACGCTTTGCCTTTGCATCAGCAAATTCAGGACATATTTCAATATAATGCTGAATTTCTTCTTCTGAAATACTTACAGGCGGAATATCAGGTTCAGGGAAGTATCTGTAATCCTGAGCATTTTCCTTTGAACGCATTGCAAAGGTTTTGCCCTTGTTTTCGTCCCATCTTCTTGTTTCCTGAATTACTCTTTCACCGTTTTCAATAAGTGCAATCTGTCTCTTTGATTCAAAAGCAATTGCACGTTCAATTGATTTGAAAGAGTTGATATTCTTCATTTCTGTACGGGTTCCGAACTCTGTACTTCCCTTCGGACGAACAGAAAGGTTTACATCGGCACGCATAGAACCCTGCTCCATTTTGCAGTCAGAAATTCCGAGATATTCAAAAGTGCTTTTAAGTTTTGCAAGGTATGCAATAACTTCTTCTGTTTCACAGAAATCAGGTTCTGAAACAATTTCGATAAGCGGAACGCCACAACGGTTATAGTCAGGATATGTTGCATCACCGAACATTGAGTGAACAAGTTTTCCGGCATCTTCTTCCATATGAATTTCGTGGATTCTTATAGTTGCGTCCTTACCTGATTTTGTCTTGACATCAACGTGACCGTTCTGAGCAAAAGGAAGATAAAGCTGTGAAATCTGATAAGCTTTCGGAAGGTCAGGATAGAAATAGTTTTTACGGTCGAATTTATTGTATCTTGTAATATCACAGTTGAGGGCAAGACCTGCTCTTACAGCATATTCAAGAACCTGTTTGTTGAGAATAGGAAGTGTTCCCGGCATACCTGTACATACAGGACAGCAGTGTGTGTTAGGAGCTCCTCCGAATTCAGTAGTACATGAACAGAATATTTTTGTTTTTGTAGCAAGTTCAACGTGGACTTCAAGTCCCATAACAATTTCCCAATCCATTTTTACTTCACCTCCTGTTTGTGATAATCAGTCATCTGCTGATAAGCATATGCAGTATTGAGAACCTTTGTATCTGCAAGAGCCTGTCCCATAAGCTGTACACCTATCGGCATACCGTTTTTATCAAAACCGCATGGCATTGAAATTCCGGGGAGACCTGCTATATTTGCAGAAACAGTGAAAACGTCTGAAAGATACATAGCAAGAGGATTGCTGAGACTCTTTCCGATTTCAGGAGCAGTTGAAGGTGCTGTCGGGCAGAGAATCAAATCATATTTTGCAAAGATTTCATCAAAATTCTTCTTGATAACTGATTTTACCTTGAGGGCTTTTCTGTAATAAGCATCATAATAACCGCTTGAAAGAACGAAAGTTCCGAGAAGTATACGTTTTTTAACTTCTTTTCCGAATCCTTCGCTTCTTGTTGCGTTGTACATATCAACAAGACTGCTGTAATTTTCAGAACGGAATCCATACTTTACGCCGTCAAATCTTGAAAGGTTTGAGCTTGCTTCAGCAGTTGCAATAATATAATATGCAGGAATAGCATATTCAGCAAAAGGAAGTGAAATTTCTTCAACGATTGCTCCTGCCTTTTCAAGAACTTCAGCAACTTTTCTTGTCTTTTCAGCTACTTCTGAATCAAGACCCTTATTGCTGTACCATTCCTTAGGGATACCGATTTTAAGTCCCTTAACATCACCTGTAAGTGATGAAAGATAATCAGGATAATCTATATCAAGAGAAGTTCCGTCCATAGAATCCTTACCGCTGATAATATCCATAATTGCTGCACAGTCCTGAGCATCTTTTCCGACAGGGCCAATCTGGTCAAGAGAGGAGGCATAGGCAATAAGTCCGAAACGTGAAACTGTTCCATATGTCGGCTTGAATCCTGTTACACCGCAGTATGATGCAGGCTGGCGGATTGAACCGCCTGTATCTGAGCCGAGTGTTACGAGTGACATTTTTCCGGCTACTGATGATGCAGAACCGCCTGATGAACCGCCCGGAACTTTATTCAAATCCCATGGGTTATGGACAGCACCATAGTATGAAGTTTCAGAAGTACTTCCCATAGCAAATTCGTCCATATTGAGTTTTCCGACAGTAATCATACCTGCATCATTGATTTTCTTCATTACAGTGGCATCATAAACAGGTGTAAAATCTCCGAGAATATGAGATGCACATGTAGTTTTTATATCCTTTGTACAGATGTTGTCTTTAATTGCAATCGGTACACCTGCGAGGGCAGAAGTAAGCTCACCGGAATTAATTTTCTTCTGAACTTCTTCAGCCTGTGCAAGAGCTTTTTCACGGCATATTGTAATATATGCGTTAATCTTATCATTTTTTGCTTCAGCGGAATCAAGAACCTGTTTTGTTGCCTCAACAGCAGTAAGCTTTCCTTCCCTGATAGCTTTTCCTGTTTCCAGAGCAGTCATGCTGAAAATATCCAAAGCTTTTCCTCCTTTTTAATCGACTGTTTTAGGAACAATAAATGCTTCTTCTGTATGAGCAGGAGCATTTTTCAGAATCTCCTCACGTTCATATGAAGCCTTTACTTCATCATCTCTCATAACATTAGTGATATTGAAAATATGTGAAAGCGGTTCAACGTTTTCAGTATCAAGCTGATTGAGAATATCCATATAATTTACAATTTCGCTCATCTGGGACTGCATTTCACTGATTTCATTTTCATCAAGCTTAATTCTGCTGAGATTAGCGACATATGAAACCAGTTCATTTGTAATCTGCATAAAAAAATCCTCCTTTAAAAAGAATTGTTGAAAGCAAAAAGGAAGTCAGTTTCTCCCCGTCTGCTTGAAAGACAGGGACGAAATGACTTCCGCGGTACCACCCTTATTGATTTCCTGAAAGAAATCCTCTTTTTCAGTAAGGAATAACGTTTCCTTGTAATACGGACAGTTCTAATAGGCATTTAAAAAAATGCTTTTCTTCTGCCGGCTCATGGACGTTCAGAGACAATCAGGCTGATTACCGCATTTTCAGCGACAGCGGTTCTCTGTAAATCAGCAAAAAAGAAAGCTATGTTCCAGTCAGCACCTTTAAAGATAATAATATCACTTTTTTTCACTTTTGTCAAGAGTTTTTCAGAAAAAATTGTTTTTATATGCAATGCAGAAATATATAAATACACAAAAATATCAACAAATAAATAAAAATATTTTAATTTTAACGCCTACAAAAAATTCATCAGCAACCTGAGACTAAATCAATTCTTATTATCAGATTGATTTTTTTCGCTCCTGCTAATGACGCATTTCAATATAATATCCAATTATAAAACTGCTGATAAGTGCATTAAAGCATACAGCAGTCCCTGAAAGTTTCAGCCATGATTTCTATAAATTTAGCGTTTGTAAGCCTGTAATCATCAGAAATTTCTGAAGACGAAAAATCCCTGTACTTCGATGTAAAATGCTGAAAATAGTTTTTATTTTCTGAATTATCCATAAAAAGCTTTATGCAGTTTCTTATACATCTTTCAACGTTGTTATATGTACTTCCATGCCGTATGGCTATTTCCGGATAAACTTCTGTGGTTATGCTTTCAAATCCTTTGTTTTCAAACAAGGTGATATAGATTGCAGAACAGGTATATTCAAATCCGTCAAGATTGTCATTGATACCCATATTGCGGACGAAAAGCTGTATCTTGTTCATAGTGTTATTTTTATGTATGCAATTGTTTTTTATCACTATTTCTTCGTATATTTTATAAAGGTCATACGGCATGTAAACACACGTTATGAAGTCATCTTTTTCGAGAGCTTCAATTCTGTGGTCTTTTCTGGGCATAAGGAGAATCAGGTGAATATGGTTCTGTATACTTTTTATTTTTTCAACAAACCATAATATGTCACAGCAAAAAAGCTGAGCATTGCATATAAGAACATCAGGTTTATATTTTTCTATTTTATCAACAAGATTTTTTATATTGTAACAGTTATGCAGATTTCTTGCATTGCAGTTTTTTATTTTCAGAAACTTTGCAAGTTTTATTCCATAATTAAAATCGGCCTCCATAATAAGTACGTTTATTCGTTTATCCATTTTAAAAATCCTCTCTTAATTATTACCATAATTGAATAAAAAAACTATTCTATTAAATTTTAACACATTTTTTCGGTTAATGCAATTCCTTTACAGACTTTTTTTGCAAAATTTGTCGAATTTTAAAAAAACATAGTCCCATATCTTAAAATCTGCAATAAAAAACGCTTTTTAAATTAAGAAAATAAAAAATCGGGGAAAATAAATTCCCCGATTTTTTTAATGCTTCTGAAGTGATGATACATGAATTCTGTTTAAGGCACGTTTGAGTTTAAGTTCTGCCCGTGACATTTCAGAATCAGTTTTTGCCTGTTTTATTTTGTTAAGGGCATCTTCTTTTGAACGGTTAGCCCATATGACATCTATATCCTCGCCCCATTCAGCAGCAGTTGTTATAATTCTTGTGATTTTTTCGTGTGAAACATTGATGACTCCGCCGGCGATTGCAGCATATTTCACTTCACCTCCGGCAAGAGTTATCTTTAAAACTCCTGCCGGAAGATTTGCAACATAATTTTCATGACCTGCAAGAACTCCGACATCTCCCTCCGTTGTTCTGACAATAATCTGTTCAACGTCTCCGTCAAAAAGAATCCTGTCAGGAGTGATAACCATAAATTTATAGGCTCTCATTACTGTTCACCCTTTTTTGCTTTTTCAACAGCCTCATCAATAGTACCAACGAAAAGGAATGCGGATTCAGGAAGGTCATCATGTTTTCCTTCGATAATTTCTTTAAATCCTCTGATAGTTTCCTTAATCGGAACATATTTTCCCTGCATGCCTGTAAACTTTTCGGCAACAGAGAACGGCTGTGAGAGAAATCTCTGGATTTTTCTTGCTCTTGAAACAGTAAGTTTATCTTCATCAGAAAGTTCGTCCATACCCATAATTGCGATAATATCCTGAAGTTCGGTATATCTCTGGAGTATGTTCTGAACAGCTCTTGCTGTATCATAATGTTCCTGACCAACTATTTCCGGAGTAAGTATTCTTGAATTACTTTCAAGAGGGTCAACAGCCGGATAAATTCCAAGAGATGAAATCTGTCTTGAAAGAACTGTCGTTGAGTCAAGATGTGCGAATGTTGTTGCAGGAGCCGGGTCTGTGAGGTCATCAGCCGGAACATATACTGCCTGAACAGATGTGATTGAACCTTTGTTTGTGGAAGTAATTCTTTCCTGCAAAGCTCCCATTTCTGTTGCAAGTGTAGGCTGATAACCTACGGCTGACGGCATACGTCCGAGAAGTGCGGAAACTTCTGAACCTGCCTGTGTGAATCTGAATATGTTGTCTATAAAGAGAAGAACGTCCTGATTTTCAACATCTCTGAAATATTCAGCCATTGTAAGACCTGAAAGTCCTACTCTCATTCTTGCTCCCGGCGGTTCATTCATCTGACCGTAAACAAGAACGGTTTTATCAATAACTCCGCTTTCCTGCATTTCATTGTAAAGGTCATTACCCTCACGGGTACGCTCCCCTACACCTGTGAATACTGAAATACCGCCATGCTGATTTGCAACGTTGTTTATGAGTTCCTGAATAAGAACGGTTTTTCCTACACCTGCACCGCCGAAAAGTCCGATTTTACCGCCTTTGAGGTAAGGTGCTATAAGGTCGATAACCTTTATACCTGTTTCAAGAACTTCGCTTGATGCAGTCTGTTCCTCATAGCTGGGGGCTTCACGATGAATCGCCCATTTTTCTTTTGTTTCAGGAGCAGGCTTATCATCTATTGCTTCTCCGAGAAGATTGAAAACACGTCCGAGAGTTTCCTTTCCGACCGGAACTTTTATAGGTGAACCTGTATCAACGGCGTCCATACCTCTTACGAGTCCGTCTGTTGTACTCATAGCTATACAACGTACAACATCATCACCTATATGCTGTGCAACCTCAACCGTAAGCTTCTGACTTCCGTTATTTATTTCAATGGCATTAAGAAGTTTCGGCAGATGGTCTTTCGGAAATTTTATGTCGACAACCGCACCTATAATCTGCACGATTTTTCCGATATTCTGCATTTTATTCCTCCTTTTGTTATTCCTGAGCCTCAGCACCGCCGATAATTTCAGTAATTTCCTGAGTAATGGCAGACTGTCTTGCTCTGTTGTAAATAAGTGAAAGATTTTCTATCATTTCCTCGGCATTGTCAGAGGCGTTTTCCATAGCATTTCTTCTTGATGCCTGTTCTGATGCGAACGAACATACAACAGCTCCGTATATAAGACCTGCAATATATTTAGGCACAAGTTCATCAAAGACTTCATTTGCAGAAGGTTCATATCGTGTAACAGAATGTGAAGGTTCTCCTGCAATTCTTTCAAGAGGAATAACGCTTATATGACGTGCCTCCTGTGATATAGGCGAAATATAGTCAGTAAATATAAGCTCAACTCTGCCTATTGACTTATGCTTTTTATATGATTCTATAATAATTTCAGCAATATCCATTGCCTTGTATATAGTCATATGCTCTCCGATGTTTTCATAGCTCCGGAGTATTTTATAATTATGCTTTGAAAAAAATTCAACAGCCTTTTTTCCGATTGGTATGATAACAGGATTTCCGCCTGTTTCATTCAGACGGCTGAGGGCAAGCTTTATGGCATTTGAATTATAGCCTCCTGCAAGACCTCTGTCGCCTGCAATAACAATCATAAGAGTGACATCTGAGTCATTTCCTCTGACATAAGCGGAATTAAAAAATCTGTCCTGTGAAGCAATTTCACTCATAGTTTCATATACTGCATTGAAAAACGGCATAGCAGAATCTGCCTTGTCCTTTGCTCTTTTGAATTTAGATGAAGATACAAGCTGCATAGCCTTTGTAATCTGCATAGTGCTTTCAATGCTTTTGATTCGGCGTTTTATGTCTTTCATATTGCCTGAAGCCATACTGAATCACCTCACTGCTTTTTATCGGACATATACTTTTCGGCAAAACTGCTGAGTGCCTCTTTAAGCTTTGTTTCGATTTCATCTGAAAGCTGACCTGTTGTTCTTATTGATTCAGTGATTTCAGAATATGAAGTATCAATATATTCAAAAAGAGCATTCTGATAGTCTGAAATCAGCTTTACAGGTATATCTTTAAGATAGTTGTTTACAACGGCATAAATTATTATAACCTGATTTTCAACGGCAACAGGCTTGTTATTAAGAGGTGAAACAGTGATTATTGATTCTCT
>ERZ808240.5010-NODE-5010-length-11119-cov-8.003796_pt1 | contig 11119 bp, 6 predicted proteins | sample MGYA00521084_ERZ808240 | MGnify/ENA primary metagenome ERZ808240 (study PRJEB31516, sample SAMN03275571) | gut metagenome | biome: mammalia-associated habitat; material: feces | host: Papio cynocephalus | place: Kenya | collected 2012-08-06 ... | reverse complement strand
CCTTATTGGGTTTCGGGATCAGCAGAATGGACATCGTGCGGCCCTCGAGTGCCGGTGCCTTATCCACGGTTGCCTGCGGCAGAGCCTCGGCAAAACGCTTCAGCACGTCAGCACCCAGTGCGCTGTGCGCCATTTCGCGGCCACGGAAACGGATCGAAGCTTTGACTTTGTGGCCAGCTGCCAGGAATTTGGCGGTCTGGTTCACTTTGGTGTTGAAGTCATTGGTGTCAATATTGAGCGAGAGGCGAGTCTCTTTGACTTCGACCACCTTCTGGTTCTTCTTGGCTTCCTTTGCCTTCTTCTGCTGCTCGAAACGGTACTTGTTGTAGTTCAGCACCTTGCACACAGGCGGTACGGCCTGCGGTGCGATCTTGACCAGATCGAGTCCGGCCTCATCAGCAGCGCGCATGGCTGCCTGAATGCTGACCACGCCCATCTGCTCGCCGTCTGCTCCGATCAGTCGAACCTCACGATCCCGGATCTGACCGTTGATCTCCAGTTCCTTCGACTTTCCTGCGGTAGCGATAATGAATGCACCTCCAAACAATAATCCATAGTGTTGCTATTTTGGCATAGAAAACGCGGCCGCCCATCTTTCAGGACAGCCGCGCGAAAATTCACACATGACCGCACTTTGCTCAAAGTAGCAAATGCGTTCCGGTATAGCCCGGAGGACTTTGACCTCACAAGGCGAGCGCGGCACAGGCCGTAGCTGCTTTCTTTACTTAGCCATTTTACCACGTTCCGCATGTCCTGTCAAGCACTTTTTTCACGAAAAGTCTGATTTTTCGGCTGGCTCGCCCTCTCAGTCACCTTCGGTGACAGCTCCCCCAGAGTGGGAGCCATTGGCATGTCGGGCAGCTCTGCGCGTCTATCGGCAAATCGTCGGCCCCGTTCTCTATCTTTATGCTTCAATGAGCCTGTTCAATGCAAATGAATAAATTCCCTTATACGTTATCTTTTTGGGCGCAAAGCGTTTGTCGATGGCAAGGGCATAGAGGTTCAGCTGGGCACGGTAGGCGCGGACGAAATCTTCTTCCGTCTTGTGCCGGTCAGTCTTGTAATCCAGCAGCTCTAAGTGGTCGGGATAGACCAGCACAAGGTCTGCGATGCCCTGCACCAGCACCCGTGCCGCATCCACTGCGCTGTCTTTTTCGTTTGCCTGTGCATCTCCGCTCTGCGCTGCCAGAACCGCCGCTGCCGACAGAGCCGTGATGAAGTCCAGTTCTCGCAGCACCTGCTCCGCACCGCAGATTTTCCGGAATGCCTCGCTCTCGACAAAGAGCCGTATCTTGCCGATGTCCAGCCTCTCGGCGATTTCGGGCGGCATGAGCTGAGCCTCCAGCTGACGCTGCCGCTCCTCCAGAATAGCGGCGCAAAGGGCATCCTCACCCTGTGGCTTCGCTTCCGCCAACGCCGCAAAGTCAGCGTGTTCGAGGAAAGCATGGAGGGCGGTTCCCATCTCGGCGGCAGTCAGGCCGTCTTTTGAGAGGAATCCCGGACGTTCCAGCGTGGTCTGTTCCGATTTATGGACGATGCTCGTCACACTGACTTTTGCCGGAACTTCTGCCAGCTTTGCCGCCGGGTACTGCCAGCGGAAACCCTCACGCAATTTTGCCACCAGCTCCGGGTCAGACGTCGGCACCTCTTCGTCACTGCAAGACGGCTCTTCGCTATCGTCAGAAATGTTATCCACCTCAACGGTTGTTGTGTTAAGTTCCGGGATGGAAATGTCAATGCGGCTTTTGCTGTCTATAAAGGGCAGTTCGAGGTTTTCGGCCAGCCGCCGGAGAAGCTTTCCGTCCGGGTGAACAAGCAGTGCCGTCCGCAGCCAGTCGGCGAAGCTGTTTGCCTGCTGGTTGAGAGTCTCACCTGCGCCTGCCGCCAGAAATGCCGCGGCGCGAGCAAAGGGATTCGTCGTTTTTGTAATGCCGAGCGGAACGGTCAGAATCAGCTTGTCCTGCGCACGGGTCAAAGCAACATAGAGCAGACGCATCTGTTCGCTCCGCATTTCCTGTGCGTGGACATTGGACAGCGCAGTATAGGCCGCTGTTTTGTAAGCTCCCTCGCCTGCTTCCGGACGGAGACGCAGACCTGCGCCGTAGTTCCGATGGAGCAATACCGGCTGACGGGTATCCATTGCGTTGAACCTCCGGGCAGTATCCGCCACAAATACCACCGGGAACTGCAGGCCTTTCGAGCGGTGGATGGTCATGATGCTGACGCAGCCCGGACGGGAACCGCCGGGTGTAGTGTCCTGTCCGGTGGTTCCGGCCAGTGCCGCCGCGTCAATGGCACGCACCAAAGCCGAGATGCCGCCGCTGCCGACACTGGCGCAGAAAGCCGCAAACTTTCGGGCATCCTCTCGGCGTCGGGTGCCGTTTTCCATGACGCCCAGTGCAGCCAGATATCCGGTGGAAGCAAAAATTTCTTCCAACAGCTGTTCCGTCGGAACACTCCGCGCCATTCGGCGCAGTTCATTCAGCCGGGCATAGAAACGCTTTACTTTTTGGGTGAACTCGTCTTCCTCGCCGCTGTTGACGGTCAGGAGCAGCGCACCGTAAAGGCTCATCTTCCGTTTGGCCTTGCGTTTCGGCTTGGCATCCGGCGTTTCAGTCTGGCCAGCTTCCTCCTGCTTCTGCGTCTCTTCAGCCATCTTCGCACTCTGCGCCCGGAGACGCACCAAATCATCATCCGTAAACCCAAACAAAGGGCCGAGCATCGCCGCCGCCAGATAGATATCCTGCGCCGGGTTGTCGATGACGCGCAGCAAAGAAATGAGCGGCCGGATATGCGGCGCATCCAACAGGTTCTCTCTTGCATCGGCATAGACCGGGATACCAGCTTTGGTCAGAGCTTCAGTATAGGCCGGGAAATCTCCGCGTGCCGCCAGCAGGATGCAGCAGTCCTCATAGCGTACCGGACGGGTCGTACTGCCCTCACGCACCGGCATTTCGGAGCGCACCATATTCAGAATTTTCTGGGCGATCCACTCTGCGTCCGTTTCGGCGTCATCGTCGGGCAGGAAATGCGCCTCAACGCTTCCGGCATACTCACCGGGTGCGCCGCAGACCAGTCGCTGACCGTCGCCGTAAGCCGTATCGCCCAGCCAAGGAGTCATGAGCTGTTCAAACAGGAAATTGATGCCTTCCACTACCTGCGGCGCAGAGCGGAAATTCGCATCCAGTGCCAGCAGGGCGTTTTCGCCGGGCGTTCCCTCTTCTGGACGGGGACGCGCCGTCTCGCTGGGCAGAAGCGGCCAGCTGTCCAGCTTCTCCCGAAAGATGCTGGGGTCGGCCTGCCGGAAGCGGTAAATACTCTGTTTCAGGTCGCCGACAAGGAACAGGTCATCTCCCGACGGCGTTGCCAGACAGCGGTACAGCGCGTCCTGCAAAGCGTTCGTATCCTGATATTCATCCACCATGACAGCGGCATAATTCTGGCGTATCGTCTCGCAAAGAGGGGTAGGCGTGCCGTCCGGGTCACGCAGGAGTTTCAGCGCAAGATGCTCGAAGTCGCTGAACTCCAACAGCTTCCTCTCCCGTTTTTTCTCCGAGAACCGGGTATCGAAATCCCGGACAGCCGCAAACAGGGCACGGAGACGCGGCAAAGCCGCTTTCCGGTCGGCTTCGGCTTCTTCCTCGCTGCACGAGATCAGTTCCAATATGTCGCCAAACAGCGACGACGCTTCATCCGCACGGGTCTTGACGGCGGATTTGTGTTCGCCGGTCAGCCGCTTTTTCATATTTTTCAGGCCGGGCATCGGCTCCATCCCGAGGACATAGGGCGTCAGCCGGTCATACAGAGGCGACCACTCGCCAGCCTGTGCCAGACGCTCCACATCGCCCAGCAGAGCAGCCGCCGTCTCGAGACGTTCCAGCGGCTCGGCGAATTTCTCGTTGACCGACAGCACCGCCTTTGCTTTTGCAGCGGCAGTCTTCTTGCTGGCATCTGCGTCGGCCTGCGCTGCGACGAAATCTTCTTTGCAGTCCGCCAATGCCGCTGTCAGCAGCTCCCGGGCAGCTTTTGCAGAACGGGCGGCTTCGGCCAGAAGCAGGTCATGCCAGCAGGTACTCACAAAGCCGTTTTCTGCTTCCCACGGTGCCAGCCACTCGTCCAGCTTTTTGTCATAGTCTGGCAGGGCGCGGAGGAAATCGTAGACCTGCAAGATCGTCTCTCCGGCGGCACGGTCGGTGCGGCCTTTGCCGTACAGATCAGCAAATTTGCAGAAGTCCGGATCACGATAGGCATTTTCCAGTGTCTCAGACAGCGCGGACGCACGCAGCGTCTCAACGCTTCCGGGGTCAGCCGGAGAAAAATCGGGTGGGATATCCAACGCCTGAAAGTGCTTGCGGAGCAGGTCAAGGCAAAAGGCGTCGATCGTGCAGATGGGCGCACGCTGGAGCAGCATCCGCTGACGGCGGAGGGCAGCGTTTGCCGGGTTCTGCTGGCTCCGCTTGAGCAGTGCCTGTCCAATACGGGCGCGGAGTTCCGCCGCTGCCGCATTGGTAAAGGTCACGATGAGAAGACGGTCGGCATCCGCCGGGTGTTCCGGGTCGGTGATGAGCTGCACGGCACGTTCCGTCAAAACGGCAGTCTTTCCGCTTCCGGCTGCCGCACTTACCAGCAATGCGCCGCCCCGGTCGTCGATGGCGGCACGCTGGGCTTTTGTCCACTTGGGTTCACTCACGGCTCTTCCTCCTCTTCTTTAGGCTCAAAGGGTTTCGCAGGGGCTTCCAATGCCCGTTCGCCAATGCCTGTCTCATGGCAGCAGATAAAGCCGTAATCGCACCACTCGCAGGGGCTTCGGCCTGATACCAGCGGCTCGGCGGCGATCTGTCCGCCGTAGAGCTGTTCACCCATCTGGGTCACAAGGTCATCCAAATGCAGCTGGATGCGGTTCAGCTTGGCGATATCCGCACGCTTGTCTTTCTGGTAGGGGCTGGGCGCGCCGTTCCGGAACGAGAAAGGCAGATATTTGCCCGTCTCGGCGGCATCCATGGCATCAAAGACGCGCGGCTCATCCACGACCAAACCATCAATTTTGTATTCCACACTCCGGGCAGCTTTGTCACGGGTCGTCGTTTCGGGTGCCGGGTCTGCCAGCAGATAGAGAACGCCGGCCGGTTCCGCACCGGTGAAGCGTCCGCTCTTATCCCGGGTCAGGCTGAACAGATAAAGCAGCATCTGACAGTCCAGACCACAGTAGACCTCTTTCAGGTCAAGCTTTTTCGAGCCGGTCTTATAGTCCACGACACGCACCCAGCGTGTGCCGTCTTCCTCCACCCACTCATCGGCACGGTCAATGGTTCCGATGAGCTGGACTGTGCGGCCATCCGACAGGCGGTAGAGCTGCGACGGAACGGCATCTTCTCCGCCGCCGATCTTCAATTCACAGGCCACCGGGCGGAAACTGCTCTGCCGCTGTTCATCACGCAGGTAGCACAGCAGGCTCGTCATACTCTTTTTGAGCCGGGAGAGCAGGTAGGCGAACCGGGCGGTATCCTCGGGCAGATACTGCCGGGCATACGCATCCACCAGCATGGATGCCAATGCTGCAATGGCATCATCGTCCAGCTCCGTGAAGGGCTTCATCATCTGGGAGCAGGGATTCTCCGGACCGGGGTTCGGGTCGAGAGCCATCTGCAGCACCCAGTGCATCAGGGTGCCGCTCTGGTCAGCACTCAGTTCTGCCCTGCGGCGCGGTTTCAAACCCAGCACATACTGCAGGAAATATCCGTACCGGCAGGTGTAGTATTTTTCCAGCTGACTGGGAGAGATACGGAGCCGCCGTCCCAGCAGGTCTTCCAGCGAATTCAAATCGTTGACTTTCTTCGGCGGATTTGCCGCCATCCGGTGCAGGAGCTTCAGTCCTTCCGGCTCCTCTTCTCCGGGCGTCCGGAGAGCTTCGGTCAGGCTGACGCGCTCGATGTCGGTCAGATCCCAGCCGCCGCCCAGACAGTCCAAACCATCAGCAGGAGTAGCGGCAAGGTCGGCCAGTTCCAGCTTCGGCGGCTGTGGTCCCAGCGCGTCCACGATAGGTTCCAATGCGGCACAGAGGGTCAATCCAGCCCCCTTCGGCCAGCTCATCCAGAGTCCCTTTGCCGGGGCTGTCAGAGCTTTATAAAAGCAGACCTGCTCACGGACGACACGGTTCTCAAAACAATCGGGCAGATCGATTTCATTTGCCATCAGAGCATCCCGGTCGGCATGGGTCAGCAGGCCGCTTTCACCGGGGGCGGTCGGAAATTCACCCTCCGCCAGACCCAGCACAAAAACATAGTCCGGGTCATCCAGACGCATCTTGCCTGCGCTGGCAAGAACGACAGCATCCAGCGTCTGCGGAATGTGGCCGAGGTCGGACGAGCGCAAAATCAGGCCGAACAGGTCTTCGTACTCGGTCACAGTTACTGTCTGATTGCCCAGCAGCTGTGCCATCTCGTTGAGCAGTCCCATCACGACGTTCCACTCCCGGGCAGCTTCTTCCGCCGCCGGGATGCCGCGTTCGGCGCGGATAGACTCGACCTGTGCGGCCTGCTGTTCTTCCGCGCCAAGCTTTTTCAGGCAGAAATAAATCGCCCGGCTGATCTGCTCCGCATTGGCATTCCGGACTTTGCCTTTCATCTCGTCTACAGCCTCGACCAGCAGTTTTCGGGCTGTTTCGGCATCCTGCTGGTTTTTCAGGTCTTCCTCGGTCAGCTCCCGTCCGCCGAATCCTTTCGGGCTTTTATTGAACTCTTTCCGCCATGCGGACGCCGTCGGCGACCATGTGAAAGCATAGTTTTCGAGGGCGCAGACCTGCTCCTCCGTCAGCTGACAGAGACCGGTCTTTGCGAGGGCCGTCATCTGCTCGGTCATCTCGGCTCCCCTTGCCAGCGCAAGCAGAGCGCGGACAGCAGCGGCCGGCGCACTGAATTCCGGCGTCGTCGGCTCATCGCAGTAAAGGGGGATCTCCGCCATCCGGAACTCATACCGCACCGCCGCGCGGTATTTTGAGATGTCACGGCAGACGACAGCGATCTTCTCGCACCGGACGCCCTGCCGCATCAGGCGGCGGATCGCACCGGCGGCGGCACGGGCTTCCTCTTCCCGGCTGGGTGCGGCAAAGAGATGCACTTTCTCTGCCGGAGCATCCAGCGGTTCGCAACTTCCGGTCTCCAGAATCTCCGTCAATGCCGCAAGGCCGGGCGCATCCTTGTGCCGGACATCCTGGCGGAGCAGGATGGGCGCAGCGACTTCGGCACCATTTTTCCGCGCCAGCTGACGCAGCTGCGATGCCACCTGCTTTGCGCCGGAAAACAGACTCAAATCACCCGGGAGCATCGGGGCACCATCATCACAGAGGGCGACTGTGACCGTCGGCAGAGCTGCCAGCATCGCGCCCATCAGACGCTTTTTGGGAGCGTTGAAGGTATCAAATTCGTCAATAAAGACTGCCCGGTCTTTCAGGAATCCCGGCAATTTTCCCCGTGCGAGGGCATCTTCAAGCCGTACTGCCGCCAGTTCAAGACGGTCGGCCGGGTCCATGCCGGTCTGCGCCAGAAGCGTTTCATAGCCCTTAAAAATCAATGCCAGCTCTGCCAGCTTGCCGCGTTCTGTTCCACAGTTTTCCGCAAGGGAAGCCAGCTGGTCGCCGGACAGACCTGCACTTTTTAACTCGTCGATGGTCTCGGACGCCATCTGACAAAACGCCGCGCTCCGGCGGTGGCGGTAGTAATAGTGGACATTGTCCTGTAATTCCTCGAGCGTGCGACGCACCAGCACCGCCCGGCCTGCATCGGTCAGGGTCTGCACCGCCTCGCCGCCCTCAGTGGACAAAATTTTCTCTGCCAGACTTGTGAACGAAAAGCTCTCGACATTCGCCGACAGCGCGTCGCCGAGTTCCCGGTAGATGCGTGCCTCAGTGGCCGAGGTGAATTGTTCCGGCACCAGCAGGATGCTGCGCTGACCGGCCTTCGCCCGGGCTTTTATCTGCTCATACAGCAGGGTCGTCTTGCCGCTGCCGGAGCCTCCTAAAACCAGTTTGAGCATTGCCAACCTCCCTCGCAAAATTCAAACCTATTGTATCACAAAATTGCAAGAACTTCTATTCTGTGGTAAACTGAGAAAAAACACCTGTGCAGAAAGGACGTTTCATGAAGATTTTAGCTGTTGATTACGGCGACAGCCGCACCGGACTCGCCGTTTGCGACGCCAGAGAGTTTCTGGTATCGCCCATAAAACCCCAGATCACCGAAAAAGCCATCCGGAAAGTTGCCGCAAAGGTCTGCGAAGCGGCTGTTGCCAACAACGCCGAGATGATCGTCGTCGGCCTGCCGCTGAACATGGACGACACCGAGGGCGAGCGTGCCCAGAAAAGTCGGAAGCTGGGAAACATCCTCGAGCATTGGAGCAAACTTCCCGTCCGGATGTGGGACGAACGGCAGACCACTATCTCTGCCGCCGAAATTCTGGACGAATCCGGCACCTTCGGCTGGCGGCGGAAGGAAGTTCTCGATTCCATGAGCGCGACCGTCCTTCTTGAGGATTATATTGCGTGGCGGAAAGAGCATCCCGGCGAATTTTAAGCAGACAGCAAAAAACGGACGATTGAACCGCCCGTTTTTCTATTACTGGTATGTTGTGATGGTCACGCTGTTGATGGTGATGGTCTCGGTCGGCTTCTGGTTTTCATCCATGCCGACCTGCCCGATGGCGTCCACGACGTCCATTCCCTCATACACCTGCCCGAAGACCGTATCGGTATAGTCGAGGTAGGGCGCACCACCGGCGGTCTGATAAGCACTGACGACCTCCGCCCGATATGCTGCCGCGTTCATCTGGTCGACCAATTCCTGTGTGACCGAATCACCGCCCGGCAGGGTGTCTACAACGTAGAAGACGCTGGACAGCTGAGCGGAAGCATCCGGCGCGGCACAGAGTGCGCCGGAATAGTGGTGGAGCGAATCCGTCACCTCTGCCGGGTAACGGTTTCCATTCCAGATGGTCGTTCCCCTGCCGTCTGTCCCCTGTCCAGCCTCGATGAGGAAGTCTCGCTCGACCCGGGTGACGGTCAGGCCGTTATAATAACCCGACTGCGCCAGCCCAATGAAGTTATCACAGGCCTGCGGAGCCTGAGCCGGGAACAGCACCGCCTTGAAAACGCCGACCGAGGTGTCAAACAACGCAATAGTGTCGCCTGCGGCCGGGTGAGTATACTGAAGTTCTGTGGATTCCACCGCCGGACGGGAGATCGTCTGCACCGGTTTTGTGACCTTGCTGGTAAAGATGCTGCATCCCGTCAGCATCGCAAAACAGCCCACCGCCGCCAGTGCAGCAAGTGTCCTGCGGAAAATCTTATCTGGCATATTCCTGCCCCCTTGTTCATATCCTGAGATTGTCGGACGACCTCTCAGGTCGATATACAGAGATAAGTATACCATATCTCGTGCCTCAGTGCGAGAGGAAAATGCGTGAAAAATTATTGTCTGTTTTCTAGCGAAAAAGCATCTTGACGAGCGGACAAAAAAACGCTACACTATAAGCACACCAAGCGGCAGACCAAAGCGGCAGGGTGTGTGGACTTGTTATCTTTATTTTTGATAAATCAGGAGAGCGAACTTATGGCTGAAGAGATCAAGAACCCGAACGCCGAAGAGGAGTATCAGCCCGATCTGATGACCCTTGAGGATGAGGACGGCAACGAAGTCACTTTTGAAGTGATCGACGCGCTGGACCATAAGGGCGTACACTATCTGGCCGTTGTTGAATACGCCGAAAATGAGGAAGACCTGGACGAGGATGCCCAGCTGGTCATCCTGAGCGTTGGCGAGGACAGCGAAGGCGAATATCTGGATGTCGTGGAAGACGATGAGGTTCTGCTGGAAGTCAGCAAACTGTTTGAGAAGCGTCTGAGCGACCAGTTCGAGATCGAGTAAGTTCGATTTTTCCAGACAAATTACCCGGCAAGACTTCCTGCCCGGCTCGATTTGTTGCGGTTTATATGATCCTACTAATCATTCAACGGGAGCCCGGCGTTCGCCGGCGGATTGCAGACCTCCCCGCCATGGGTCGACCATGGAGGCTCGATGAGGAAGCGTGAATCCGGCGACAGGGCACCCACCTGTCCGTAAGGGTAGGTTTGATTGACCGCAGACGACCGGGCGGGATCTTTTATAGAAACGCATCCACCACTGTCCTCTGCAAAGAGGCAGTGTGTGGATTTTTTTATATTTTATATATGAAGGATGTGTATTGCGGCATGAAATCCGAGCATCTGGTCGGAACTTCGATCCCACGTTTCACCTACGACACTCCCACAACTCCGGGAAATGACTTTTATGCCCTGTGCGAGGGTGAACACCCCCTGTGCATGATCTTCCTGCCCGGATTTGACCATCCGGTCACCCGGGAGTATATTACCCGTTACCTCAAGACTCTGCCGGTCCTCCGAGGCGTCCGGCTGGCCTGTGTCGTCCATTCGTCGGCGCAGGATGTTTCCGCTGCCACTCGCGGCTCGGAATTCCCCTTCCCGGTCATCTGCGACGGTTCCGGCGTTCTGTATAGTTATCTGGGCGTTGAGCAGAGCAAAGGTCTGCTGAGCTGGAGTTTTGCCGCGCAAAAAATTTATAAAGCTGCCAAGGATGCCGGATATCATTACGACCGCACTGCACTCCAGATCCTGCCGCTGACTCTCATCCTCGGTCCGGAAGGAAAGATTTTGTTCACTCATTCCGGACGGAGCCAGACCGACCTGCCCGACGACTGCACCTCCATCGCCGAGCTTGCCCGGGAGGTCAAGAAGGCATCTTCTTCGGATGACCCATCCAGCTCGCATTGCTCGGATGAAACTCTGACTCTGCCCGACCTGATGGACTGGTAGCCCTCTCAGTCTGCTTCGCAGCCAGCTCTCCCAAAGGGAGAGCCATTGGCAGGCCGGTCAAGTCTATACGCCAAACAAAAAAATTGCCGGGCCTTGCGGTCTGGATTTACGGCATCGAACCAGTGAATCCGGACAACAGGGCTCGGCATTTTGTGTTACCGAGTACTTTGCTCAATTTGCACAAGCATCTCCGATATGCCAAAGGGGGCTGTTGCACAAGGAAAAAAACGAGTGCAGCAGCCTCTTTTTCTTGTTCTC
>ERZ808240.5009-NODE-5009-length-11121-cov-154.136364_pt1 | contig 11121 bp, 9 predicted proteins | sample MGYA00521084_ERZ808240 | MGnify/ENA primary metagenome ERZ808240 (study PRJEB31516, sample SAMN03275571) | gut metagenome | biome: mammalia-associated habitat; material: feces | host: Papio cynocephalus | place: Kenya | collected 2012-08-06 ... | reverse complement strand
GGCGTTCAGCGACGCGGCAAGCGCCTCGGTTTCCTTGCGCGTCGCGCAATACACGATGCCGGATTCGTCGGGATGACGCGCGATGTACGATGCGACCCACGCCGCTTTGTCTTTACTCTGCAGATTGATGACGTCGAAATACAGGTTCGGCCGATCGAATCCGGTGACGGTGACCATGGGATCGTTCAATTCGAGCATCGAGGCGATGTCGTCGCGCACACGTTGCGTCGCCGTCGCGGTGAACGCCGCGACCGTCGGCCGGACGGGCAATCCTTTGATGAAATCCTTGATGCCGAGATACGACGAACGGAAATCCTGCCCCCATTGGGAGACGCAATGCGCCTCGTCGACCGCGACGAGCGAAATCGGCACGCGGGAGGCGAAGTTGCGGAATCGCCCGGTCTCCAAACGTTCCGGCGCCACGTACAGCAGCCTTATCCGCCCTTGCAACGCTTGGGCGAGCACCATGCCCTGTTCGTCCATGTCCTGGGTGGTGTTGATGAACGCGGCGGGAATGCCCAAATCGTTCAGGGCGTCGACCTGGTCCCGCATCAGGGAGATCAACGGCGATATCACGACGGTGATTCCGGGAAGCAGCGTCGCCGGAATCTGATAGCACACGGATTTGCCCGCGCCGGTCGGCATGACGCCGAGCACATCCCGTCCGGCGAGAATCGCATCGACGATGCCGGATTGCCCCGGGCGGAACGAATCGTAGCCGAAATACCGTTTCAGCGCGTCCAGCGCCCGGGAATCATCATGGAATACCATGTCTCACAGTGTAGCAATCATCGAGTTCAGATCTGCTTGAGCGCCTGCTCCAGATCGGCGATGAGATCATCGGCATCTTCCAGACCGACGGACAGGCGGACCAGATTGGCCGGGACCTCCAGCGTGGTTCCCGCCACGGAGGCGTGGGTCATGGCACCCGGGTGCTCGATCAGCGATTCCACGCCGCCCAAGGATTCGGCGAGGGTGAACACCTGCGTGGCGCCGGCGAACTTCTTCGCGGCTTCGAAACCGGCAGCGAGCTGCACGGAGACCATACCACCGAAACCGCCGTGCATCTGGCGCGCGGCGATGTCGTGGCCCGGGTGCGATTCGAGACCCGGGTACCACACACGCTCCACTTCGGGACGGGTCTCCAACCACTGCGCGACCTTCAGCGCGTTGCGGCTGTGCTGCTTGACGCGCAGGTCGAGGGTCTTCAGACCGCGGATGTCGAGCCAGGAGTCGAACGGGGACGGGACCGCGCCGGCGGCGTTCTGCAGGAACGCGACCTCGTCGCGGGTCTCCTTGTCGTTGACCACCACGGCTCCGCCGACCACGTCGGAGTGACCGCCGATGTACTTGGTGGTGGAATACACGACCACGTCGGCGCCGTCGTCGAGCGGGTGCTGCAATACCGGCGAGGCGAAGGTGTTGTCCACGACGACCTTGGTGCCGTGCGCGTGCGCCACCGCGGAGGTGGCCGCGATGTCGGTGATGTTGAGCAGAGGGTTGGACGGGGTCTCCACCCAGATGTACTTGTACTGCTTCTTGGCGAGCGCCGCGGAGACGGCGGCGGTGTCGGTGATGTCCACCACGTCGAGGCCGACGCCCCACGGCACGAACACCTTGGAGAGCAGGCGGTAGGTGCCGCCGTACACGTCGTTGCCGAGCAGGATGTTGTCGCCCGGCTTGACGGTGGCGCGCAGCAGCACGTCGATGGCCGCGAGTCCGGAGGCGAAGCTCAGCGCGTATTTCGCGCCCTCCACGGCGGCGAGCTGCGCGTCGAAGGAGTTGCGGGTCGGGTTGATGGAACGGCTGTAGTCGTAGCCGTTGCGCAGTCCGCCGACGCCGTCCTGCTTGAAGGTGGAGGTCATGTAGATCGGGGTGACCACGGCGCCGGTGGTCGGGTCGGGCTCCTGGCCCGCATGGATGGCGCGGGTGGAGAGGGCGCTGGCGTTGAGGGCTTCGGTGTTGGTCGCGATGGTCATGATGGGAACTCCTTGGAAATATCGAATGGTTTGCGTGGTGTGGATGATTGTCATATTGGATGGATGGTTTACAGATATTGTTCGGCGAGACTTGGCTTGGTGGTGCGTTCCACGACGTCGGCGAATCCGTTGGCGCGCATCCAGTCGTCGTTGAAGATCTTCTCCATGTAGCCGCGACCGGAATCCGGCAGCAGCACGACGACGAGCTGGTTTTCGTCGAGCTTGTGCTCGCGGGCGTATTTGACCGCGGAGACGACGGCCATGCCGGATGAGCCGCCGACCAGCAGTCCTTCCTCGTTGGCGAGGCGGCGGGTCATTTCAAAGGCTTCGGCATCGGTGACCTGCACGATCTCGTCGGGCAGATCGCGGTCGAACGCCTTCGGATAGAAGTCCTCGCCCACGCCTTCGATCTTGTACTGGTGCACGTCGTTCGGATCGGAGTAGATGGAGCCTTCCGGATCGGAGCCGATCACCTGCACCGCACCGTGGGAGACGTCCTTGAGATAGCGTCCGGTTCCGGAGATGGTGCCGCCGGTGCCGATGCCGGCCACGAAATGCGTGACCTTGTGGCCGGTGGCCTCCCAGATCTCCGGGCCCGTGGTGTGGTAATGGCTTTCCGGTCCGTTCGGATTGTCGTACTGGTTCGGGCGGTACGCTCCGGGAATCGTCTTGGCCAGACGTTCGGCCACTTGGTAGTAGGAGCGCGGATCGTCCGGGCCGGCGTCGGTGGGGGTCACAATCACTTCGGCGCCGTATGCGCGCAATACCGCGCGCTTGGCTTCGGAGACCTTGTCCGGCAGGGTGAAGATCGTGCGGTAGCCGCGCTGCAATGCCACCAATGCCAGTCCGACGCCGGTGTTGCCGGATGTCGGTTCCACGATCACGCCGCCCGGCTTGAGCTCTCCGCTGCGCTCGGCCGCGTCGATGATGCGTTCGGCGATGCGGTCCTTGGAGGATCCGCCCGGATTGAAGTATTCGACTTTCACCGCGATGGTGGCGTTGACGTCTTCGGCTACATGGTTGAGTTTGACGAGCGGGGTGCCGCCGATGAGTTCGGCGAGCGAGTTGTGGATGGTCATGGCGTTTCCTTGGTGTGGTGCTTCGTGGTGTTGTGAATGTTCCGATGGATGATTTCACATTCCGAGAAGTCCGCGGCCGCGTTCGCGCAACGCTGGAAACAGGACCTTGCACCGGAGTTCGATGCTTTGCGCTCATGGCGTCCATCGCATCGATGATGCGGGTATGCGCCTATGAGAATTCCTTGATTGCGAAGAATCTGATTGCATTCCGCCTGCTTGCGGATGCTCTGAGGAATGTCCTATCTCAAGTTATGCTTCGATGAACCGCGCGCCTCTCGGGCGGGTGGTCAGCGACAGCAACAACATGAGAAATTGAACATGGCTCATACAATAGCACGCCCACCGGCGGCGAAAACCAATCGGTGTCCGAATGGCGGACAGTATGGTTACACCGTCGGCGGCCGTCCATCATATCGAGGCGGCGTCGATCAGCCGTTTCGTATAGTCGTTTTCCGGATTCTCCAATACCTGCGCGGACGTTCCGGCTTCCACGACGTACCCGTCGTGGACCACCATGATGCGGTCGGCGATATGCTGCACGACGCCCAGATCATGGGACACCATGATGAGCGCCATGTCCGGCTCGGCCTTGCGGATCGCCTCGAACGATTCGAGGATCTGCACGCGCGCGGCGACGTCGATGGCGCTCATCGGCTCGTCGGCGAGCAGCACCGCCGGATGGTCGACGATGGCCCGCGCGATCGCGGCGCGCTGCGCCTGACCGCCCGACAGGTCCATGGGGAATCGGCCGGCATACCGCCCAGGGTCGAGACTCACCATGCGCAGCGCGTCATCGACGCATTCGGCGATCCGTTCGGACGGCCAATCGCGGTGGTGAAGCCGAAGCGGTTCGGCGATGGAACGTTCGATGCGCCATCGTGGGTCCAACGAATCGAATGGATTCTGGAACACCAGTCCGGACATGCCACGCAACCGTCGCACGGTTTCCCCGCGCAGCGGATCTCCCTGATAGCGGATGTCGCCGGCATCGGCCTTCTCCAAGCCGAGCAGCACGCGCGTGAGCGTGGTCTTGCCCGATCCGGAGCCGCCGATCACGGCAAGGCACTCCCCCGCGTGGACCGTGACGTCCACACCGAACAGCACCTGTTTGCATTGCCGGCCCTTGCCGAAGAACTTGTCGATGCCGCGCCCTTCGAGCAGGATGGTTGATTCGGCCATCATCGTCCTCCTTCGATGTCGAGCGACAGTTCCCGTGCGGCACGGACCAGATGCGCGGCCTCGGGCGTTGCGGGACGCGCCAGCAGCGCGTCGGTCGCCCCGGATTCCACGACACGCCCTTCCGACAGCACGTAGCAGCGCGTGGTGGCGCGTTTGAGCACCGAGAAATCGTGGGTGATGAACAGCATGGACGCGCCGGCGTCGTCGACCAGCGAAGTCAGCAGATCGACGATCTGCCGTTGCGTGATCGAATCCAAGGCCGTGGTCGGCTCGTCGGCGATGATCAGCCTCGGCGAAGTGATCAGCGCGGTGGCGATGCCGACGCGCTGCTGCTGTCCGCCGGAAAGCTCATGCGGGTATTTGAGCAGCACGTCCTCGGCGAGTCCGACCTTCGCCAGCATCGCCTTGACGCGCTCCACGCGCTCTTCGAGCGTCAGGTCGTAATGCAAATACAGCGGCAGGCCGACCTGCTGCGCCACCGTCATCACGGGATTCAACGCGACGGATGGATTCTGGAACACCATGCCCATGTAGCGGCCGCGCAGATCGGCCATGGTCTCGTCGGTGGCGCCGACGGCATGCGTGCCATCCAGATCGATGTCGCCGCGCACCCGCGCCGTTTCGGGAAGGATGCCCATCATGGCCTTGGCGATCATCGATTTGCCGGAACCGGACGATCCGATCAGTCCGACGCGTTCGCCGTCCGCGATGGCCAGTTCCACATCATGCACGATCGGATTGCCGTTGATGGAGATATCAAGGTTGTGAATATGCACGCTCATGCGATGTTCCTCAATGCCGGATTCGTCAATGGGTCGATGGCGTCACGCAGCGCGTCGCCGAAGAGGTTCAGCGCGATGACCACCACGGTCACCACCAGGCCGGGCCAGAGCACGGCCGTCGGATAGATGCTGATGAACCTGACCGATGTGGCCAGGGAGTGCCCCCAGCTGGGAACGCCCGAGCCGACGCCCACGCCGAGATAGGTCAATCCCGCTTCGGCGAGCAGCGACGTGCCCGCGCTCATGGAAAGCTGCACGCTGAGCACGGGCAGGGTGTTCGGCAGAACATGCGTGAAGAACACGCGGATCGGCCGGGCACCGGCCCACAGCGACGCCTCGACGTATGGCGAGCGCGCGGCGAGCAGGGCCGCGGGGCGCAGGATCCTCGCCAGATTCATGCCGTACGCGAATCCGCAGGAAACGACGATGACGGCGGCGGATGCTCCGAACGGCACGGTGAGGATCAATGCGATCAGCACGGTGGGCAGGGAAATCAGCGCATCGACGACGACCACCGAGGTGGATGCGAACGCGCTGTTGCGCGACACCATGGCCGCGACGAGCAGCAGGCCGAGCGCGGCCGCGACGCATACGGTGAGCAGGGCGATCGCCAGATTGGTGCGCGACCCCGCCATCAGCCAGCTCAGCACGTCGGAGCCGACGCCGTCCGTGCCCAGCGGATGCGCGGCGGATGGCGAGGACCACACATGGTAGCCGTCCGTCGCCAGCAACTGGTACGGCGTCCAGAACAGCGATACGACCGATACGGCGACCCACAGGCCGATGACGACCATCGCGTATTTGCCGCCGCCCGTATGCCATATGGATGAGACGACCGTTCCGGCAGACGCCCATGGATGGGAGCGCCTCGTCCGCGCCGCCATATGTGAGGTTTGGACGACGGCTTCGTTCAACATGGTCTTGTTCGACGCGTCTTCCTTGGGAGCATCCCCACGCGAATCGTTCGAACCGTTCACTCCGCCCATATCCGAATCGTCCCTATTCAGGTTGGTCATGCGGACACCTCCTGCGAGCCGACGCCCGCGTTCTTGAGTCGTGGGTCCAACGCGCGATGCGCCAGATCGACCACGAAGCCCAGCAGCAGGAACAAGGCCGCGAGCAGGAACAGCTCGCTTTGCACGGAGGTGAGGTCGCGGTTGCCCACATCGGTGACCAGCATGGCGCCGAGTCCGGGAAGCGCGAACAGGTTCTCCACCACCATCACGCCGGTGACCATATGCGCGAAGGTCAGGCCGATCACCGACACGAGCTGCGGCGTGGCCAGGCGCAATGCGACCTTCAGCACCGCCTGCCTGCGGGTCATGCCGCATGCCATGGCCATGTCGACCGCCTGCGATGACGCCATGTCGCCCACCGCGGCGCGCGTGTAGCGCATCACGGACGCACCGGCCGTGATGCCGGTGGCCACGGACGGCAGCACCAGCGCGGACAGCGCGCCCGCCGGATCCGCCCATCCGTCATCGGGAAAGCCTTGGGACGGGAACAACCCGATCAATCCGCCGCCACGGGCGAACAACAGGATCAGCAGCAGTCCGCCCCACAGCGCGGGGATGGCGCCCGCGACGATGGCGGCCACATGAAACAGGCCGCGCAGGCGCGGATTGCGGGTCAATACGGCCGCGCAGCCCAACGGAAGTCCGATGGCGAGCGCGATGACCAGGCTCATGACGATCAGGGGGAAGGTGATGCCGACGCGTTCCGCCACCTGGGACGCGACGGAACGTCCGCTGATCACGGATGTTCCGAAATCGCCATGCAGCAGGTTGAGCATCCAATCCGCGTATTGCGACGGATATGAACGGTCGAGGCCGAGCTGCGCGCGCAACGCGGCGATGCGTTCGGGCGTCGCCTTGGTTCCCGCGATCACCGCGGCGACGTCGCCGGGAAGGATGCGCAGTGCGAGGAACACCAGAAGAGAAAGACCGGCCAGGGCCGCGATGAACAGCCCCAGCCGTTGGACGATGAATTTCATTGCCGGTAACTTACTTGGTCTTGTAGACCTGCCATAGCGGCAGCAGAATCTGCGTGAGCTTGCCCGGGAAACCGTGGAGGCTCTTGCTGCGGGCGACCGTCACGCGGTATCCGAACAGCCAATCGGCGGGAGCGTCCTCGCTGACGGTACGAGCCGCCTGCTTGAGGTATTTCTCGCTGGTCGCGGAGTCGGTGGAGGCCAGCGCCTTGGCGTACAGCTCCTGGACCTTCTTGCTGTTGTAGTGGAAGTAGTATTCCGGGTTCGTCCACGAGTAGAAATCGTGGCTTTCCGCGTGGTCCACCAGGGAAAGCTCGTAGTCGCCGTTGGCGTGCACGTCCTGCAGCCAGGTGGAGAACTCCACGTAGTTGATGTTCAGGTCGATGCCGACCTTGGCGAGCTGGCTCTTGAGCTGGTTGCCGAGTTCGGGACCATACGTGTTGGCGTAGGTGAGGGTGAGCTTCAGCGGCTTGTCGGTGGAGTATCCGGCTTCGGCCAGCAGCGTCTTGGCCTTGGACGGGTTGTACGGGTACAGGCCGGTCAGGTCCTCGTAGCCCGGGTCGACGGACGGAATCGGGCCGCCGAGCGCCTGGTCGACGTTGCCGCGGGAGGCGATGATCTCCTTGTGGTTGATGGCGTAGCGGATCGCCTGACGCACGCGCTTGTCTTCGAGCTTCGGGTTGGTGCAGTTGAAGGCGAGGACGAACTTGTCGCTGCCGGAGGCCGCGGAGACCTGGTACTTCGACTTGTCGAGGCCCTTGGCGAGCGTGGCGTTGACCGGCGAGAGCACGTCCACGTCACCGCTCTTGAGCGCGTTGACCGCGGCGTTGTCGTCGGAGAAGAAGCGGATGACCACCTTGTCGGTCTGCGCCTTGTGCGCGGTGCCCCAGTACTTCGCGTTGGCCTTGAGCACGATCTTGTTGCTCGGGTCGAAGGATTCGACGGTGTACGGTCCGGAGCCGACGGCCTGGGTCTTCGCGTCGTACTTGGCGTCCTTGTCGAACACCAGTCCCGGACGTCCGGTGAGGTTCCACAGCAGGTTCGAATCCGGTTCGGAAAGGGTCATCCTCACGGTGTCGGCGTCGACCGCCTCGACCTTGCTGACGCTTTCGATGGCGTCGGCGTCGTAGTACTGCTTCTCGATGAGCTGGTTGATGGACCACGCCACGTCGGTCGCGTCGAGCTTGTGGCCGTTGGAGAAGTTCATCGTGTGGTTGAGATGGAACGTGTAGGTCTTGCCGTCCTTGGAGACGTCCCAGGATTTGGCGATGCCCGGCTGGACCTTGTTGTTCGAATCGCGCGACACCAGTCCTTCGTAGACGTTGCCGTCGAGGATCTGTTCGAGCGCGGCGCCCGACTGCTGGCGGATGTCAAGACTGACCGGGGATAGCTTCAGTCCCACGGTGACGGTGTCGGCTTTGGCCGACGTCCCGTCCGCGCCGTTCGACGCGCCACGGCCCTGGAAGGCGACGACGCCGATGATGACCGCGATCACCGCGACGGCCGCGATGAGGATGTAGATCCACTTCTTCGGACCTTTGGATTTCGGCGACTTGGCGCGCGCGTTCAGCGTCGCGTCGGTGCTCGCCGTGTTGGTGGTCTTCGTTTCGGTTGCGTCGTTTTCGCCGTACGCACCTGAAGATTGCGACATGGTTGCTCCTATATGTTTTTGATTATGCATGGTTGACCGCCTGCATGGAGGTCGATCACCAACACACGACTGTACAATCCGCCGTACCCGTCGCCTTCCGGCAATGCACGGTCCGATGAGTTCCCAGGTATATACTTGACGCAGTCTTGCCCGACGTCAATGGAAGGACGGCACGAACCATGGCGCATATTCTTCTCGGAGTGACCGGCAGCATCGCCGCGTTCAAGGCATGCCATCTCGCTTCCGACTGGAGCAGGCAGGGCCACGAGGTGCGCGTGGCGATGACCGCCGCCGCGCAGGAGTTCGTCACTCCCCTGACGTTCAGCTCGCTGACGCACACCCGCACGCGCGCCGCCATGTTCGGCTCCCGGCACGACGACGGCGATGTGGCGGCGACCGACACGCTGCGGATCAATCATGTGACCGACGCGAAATGGGCCGACCTGCTGGTCATCGCGCCGGCGAGCGCGAACATCATCGCGAAGATCGCGTGCGGCATCGCCGACGACCAGCTGACGAGCACGGTGCTTGCCTACGACGAGGGCCCGAAGATCCTTTGTCCCGCCATGAATGTGCACATGTACGAGAACGCCGTGACGCAGCGCAATCTCGATACCTGCAGGAAGCTCGGTTGGACGATCGTCGAGCCGGAGACCGGCATGCTTGCCTGCGGCGACGCCGGCAAGGGGCGCATGGAGGAGCCGGCCGTGATCGAAACGGCGGCGGCGCGCCTGCTGCGCGCATGCCGTCCGCTTGACGAACTGCCGCTGCACGGCCTTCATGTGCTGGTCACCGCCGGCCCGACGCGGGAGCCGCTCGATCCGGTCCGGTATCTGACGAACCATTCCACCGGCAAGATGGGATACGCCCTTGCCGAACAGGCGCGCGACATGGGCGCGCGGGTGACGTTGGTCTCCGGCCCGACTTCGCTCGACGCGCCGGATGGGGTCGATGTGGTGCGCGTCACCACCGCGCAGGAGATGTTCGACGCGGTGCGCGCGGACTTCGGGCATGCGGACATCACGGTGATGGCCGCCGCCGTGGGCGATTTCCGTCCGGCGAACCATTCCGACGAGAAGATCAAGAAGAACGGCCGTGCCGGCATCACCGTGGAGTTCACGTCGAATCCCGACATCCTCGCATGGGCCGGCGGGCATCGGCGCGACGACCAGACGATCTGCGGCTTCGCGATGGAGACCCAGGACCTGGAGGCCAACGCCGCGCGCAAACTCGCCTCCAAGCGTTGTGACATGCTGGTGGCCAACGATCTGCGCACACCCGGTGCCGGTTTCGCGACCGACACGAATGTCGTGACGGTGCTTACGCCCGGAGAACGTCCGGATTCGCCGCGCATCGCGCATTGGGACAAGATGAGCAAGGAGGATCTGGCCGCGAAAGTGCTCACGGAGCTCGCCATGCTGCACACGCGACGGTAACCCAATCAAGGCCGGCGCCCCGCCGCATGGCAAAGCGCCTTCGGCTGGCGGACCGCCGGCCAGGGCATGGCAGCGATCCTGACGTTTCCCGACCATTCACCACAACCCGCGACTGCTTCCGCAGCAATCCGCGGCAACCCTCATGAAGGAGAACCAATATGCTTCTGGTCGCCGTCGACATCGGCAACACCAACGTGGTCGTCGGATTCCTTGACGACGAACGCATCACCGGCACATACCGCATCACCACGAAGGCGAACCACACCTCCGACGAATACGGGCTGATGATCATGCAGTTCCTGCACCTGAGCGGATACACGCCGGGCGATGTCGGCGATGTGATCATCTCGTCCGTGGTGCCGAAGGTGATGCATTCGTTCCGCGCGAGCATCGTGAAGTTCCTCGACATCGACCCGATGGTCGTCGGGCCGGGCGTGAAGACCGGCATCAACATCCGCATGGACAATCCGCAGAACATGGGCGCCGATTGCATCTCCGACTGCGCGGGAGCCTACTACGAGTACGGTGGACCGATCCTCGTGGCCGATTTCGGCACCGCCACCACCTTCAACTACGTGACCGCGGACGCCTCGGTGATCAGCGGACTCATCACCACGGGCATCCGCACCGGCGCCACCGCCTTGTGGGACGCGACCGCGCAGCTGCCCGAAGTGGAGATCACACGGCCGAAGTCGATTATCGCGAAAAGCACGAAGCCGGCCATGCAGGCCGGCCTGTACTACAACTTCCTCGGCGGCATCGAACGCATCATCACGCAGTTCCATACCGAGATCGACGAGGATTTCCGCGTGGTCGCCACAGGTGGCCTCAGCCGCGTGTTCGCGAACGACACCGATATGATCGACATCTACGACCCGAACCTGATTTTCAAGGGCATGATGCACATCTACCGCCGCAACCGCCGGTGATCCATCCGCATCCCGCGCTCCGCGGGCGAACCGAATCGGCGGCTATCGAATCGTGAAGCCCTGGTTGGCGCCGTATTCCTCCAGGTCCTTCTGCCA
>ERZ808240.5008-NODE-5008-length-11126-cov-3.918074_pt1 | contig 11126 bp, 11 predicted proteins | sample MGYA00521084_ERZ808240 | MGnify/ENA primary metagenome ERZ808240 (study PRJEB31516, sample SAMN03275571) | gut metagenome | biome: mammalia-associated habitat; material: feces | host: Papio cynocephalus | place: Kenya | collected 2012-08-06 ... | reverse complement strand
CAAAACCGAGTCCTCATTGAACGCGGAGGCGTCCACGGAAGAAGCGTTGGAAGGCGAGGCGAAGGAGGAATCCTCGATTTTCTCGCCCAAAAGGTCTTTCCTCATCCCGTCGATGATGTAAACGAGCCCCGCCCCGCCGGAATCGATGACGCCCGCTTCTTTCAAAACGGGAAGGAGATTCGGCGTGTTTTGCAGCGCGGAAGCCATCTTCTTCTCCGCCAAACAGAAAGCCTCTTCGACGCTCTTTAGGCTTCCTTCTTCGGAAGAAAGGGCCTGACTCCCTTCTTTCGCGACCGTCAAAATCGTCCCTTCGACAGGCGTGACGACTGCTTTGTAGGCCGTTTCGGTGCCCTTTCGGAAAGCGTTGGAAAGCTCGGCGACGCCGGCTTGATCCAAACCGGAAAACGCCTGGCCGATCCCGGCGAAGAACTGGGAGAGGATGACCCCGGAGTTCCCACGGGCGGACAAAAGCATCCCGGAAGCCAGCGCGGAGGCCTTCTGGGAAAGGGAAGAGGAGGAAACCTTTTCCATCGCCTCAACCCCGCCCTTCAGGGTCGCGGTCATGTTCGTCCCCGTATCCCCATCGGGGACCGGGAAGACATTGAGGTCGTTGACCTCTTGATGGTGCGCCTTCAAATTCCGCAGGCCGTTCTCGACCATGCTTTGGAAGACGGAAGCAGTGATGATATCCATAAAGGAAGGACGTGGGCTTATTCGCCGCAGAGGGTGACTTCCTTTCCGTAGACGTATACGACGACGGTGCCCGGTCCGGTGCTCGCTCCGATGATGGGCCCGATTTTGCCCATGTGGATCTTCGCATTCGGGAGGCGATTGAGGATTTCTTCGCGGGCGAGCTCGCTGCCTTCGTCGCTATCGGCGTCGGAGATGTAGAAAACCTCGTTTTCCGGATCGAGGCAAGCTTCCACGGCCAATTCGGCGATGCGCTCGATCGATTTCTTCCTTCCTTTGACTTTCTCGCTGGCGAAGTTATGCCCCTTCGTATCGGAAATCAAAATCGGCTTGACGGAGAAGAGGTTCCCAAAGAAAGCGCTGGAGGCCGTGACGCGTCCCGCTTTCTTCAAGGCGGTGAGGTTCTCAACGGTCCCGAATTGGTTGAAGCAAAGCCTTTTTTGCAAAAGGAAAGACTCGATTTCATCGATGCTTTTTCCTTGCTCACGCATTTCGCTGGCCTTGATGGCCATCTCCCCTTGGCCGTATCCGGAGATAAGGGAATCGATGCAGACAATCTTGCGCCCTCCGTATTTCCCCATCAGCTCTTTGGCGACTTTGACGCCGACATTATAAGAAGCGCTGAGGCCGGTGGAGACGGCGATGTAGAGGATATCCATCCCCTTCTCCAGGCAAGGGATCCACTTCTCCAGGCAAGTCGCTTCGTCGATTTGGGAGGTGAAGATGCGCTTCCCGTCCCTCATCGTCTGATAGAATTGCTTGAAGGAGATGCCTTGGTCGTAGTCCAAGGAGGCCTTGATCTTCTCCCCGTCCTCGATGGAAACCCAAAGCGGAAGGTAATCAATGTCGTATTTTTCGCGAAGCTCTTTGTCGAGATCGCCGGTCGAATCGATGAAAATGGCGAAATTGGATTTCATAAAATGTCCTTTCCTTATAAAAAAGCAAGCCGCGGGGGGGTTGCCCTCAGCGGTTGCTTTCTTGCTCCATGGATTTCATGACGGCGCGGATTTGCGCTTCCGAGGGCTTGCGCCCCATGGAGCGGAACATCGCGCGGATCATGTTCTCGTTGATCGGAGGATTCTCTTTGAGCTGTTTTTTCATCAGCCAACGGGCCACCAGGAACCCGGCGACGGCGCCCAAAATCAAAGCGCCGATGACAAGGCCGAACCAGCCACCATCAAATTCAAACAAAGCTGGAAGAGCCATTCTCAGGCCCTCCCGTCGTATTTGCCGGTCGTGGTATCGACGGAGATCTTATCCCCTTCGTTGATGAACAAAGGAACGCGGATGGTGATGCCGGTCTCGAGTTCGGCGTCTTTGGACCCGCCGTTGGAGACGGTGTCGCCCCGGACGCCCGGCTCGGTCTTGGTGACGGTGAGGACGGCTTTCGCGGGGAGCAAAACGCCGAGGATCTCATCCTCGTAAGTGACGATGGTGACATCGCTATTGGGGGCGATGTATTTGATTTCGTTCTCCAACACGGAATGCGGGAGGGGGATCTGCTCGTAGGTCTTCGGATCCATGAAGTTGTAGGTCTGGCCGTCGTCGTAGAGGTAGGTCATGGTCTTCTTGTCGACGTGGACGTCCTCCACCCCATATCCAGAGTTGCGGGCCAACTCGATGATGGCTCCGGTCCTCATGTTCTTGACTTTCACTTTGGCGACCATCTTCCTCATCGCGGTTTTATTGAGGAGGATGTCGATGACTTGATACAGGTTCCCTTCATCGATGAAGTAATTGCCGGGACGCAATTCGGTGACATTGATCATAACTAAAAAATCTCCTTTGATGTCCTGAGTATTATAGGCGTTTCCGTTCCATCCTTAAAGGATGAGTTAACCCGCTAGGTAAGAAGGGAGGTTCTTCCTTTCCGCCCCCAAGGTCGAGGAAGGGCCGTGCCCGGGGAGGATTTTCAAGCCATCCGGCAAGGCGAAGAGCTTCCGAAGGCTGTTTTCCTTTTGCCGGGGTTCCGCCCAAGGGAGGTCATCCCGGCCCACCCCCATGCGGAACAGGGTGTCGCCCGTGAAAAGAAGCGGGCTTCCCAAGAGGAGGAAACAGCAGGATCCTTTTGTATGGAAGGGAGTATGTATGATTTTGATTCGATAAGTTCCGATCTTTATTTCGTCCTCGTCTTCGAGGAAGTAAGAAGAAATTTTCTTCTCAAGCTTCCAAGGGGTCGCGAGGAAGAAGGAGGCGTTCTTCTTCGGATCTTCCAGGCACGGCTCATCCTCTTGGCAGAGAAACGTCGGGAAGGAAGAGGGATCCGTCATTTCGTTCAGGCCGAGAAAGTGATCGAAATGCCCATGCGTCAAAAAGACGCCGAGGATCTTACCTTGATGATGCTTGTTTAAATAACGGTTCAGGGCTCCGTTCTTGTTGTAGCCCGGATCGACGATCAAAGCCGGCTCCCCTTCCCCGCCCAAAACGTAGGTATTGCAGAAAGAAGGGTCGAAGCAAAGTTTTGCCACCTTCTGCTCCATAGCAAAAAAATAAGGCCGAAGCCTTATTTCTTCTCCTTATGCTCGGTCATCTTGCGGCAGGTCGGGCAGTATTTCTTGATCTCCATCTTCTCAGGCTTGTTCCGTTTGTTCCTGGTCGTGATGTAGTTCTCGTTGCCGCAGACGGTGCATTTCAGGATGACTTGATCGCGTTTGGATGCCATATCGATTCACTCTCCTTCGCTTACGCGTGTAGTATCGTACCATAGCCATTTTAAAAGTTCCACAAGAGGTTTTCCCGTTTTTCGAATCGCCGTGGAAAGCCCGTGGCTGCGTAACTTTTCGCCCACCCATTTCGGAAAAATCCACGCGGGATTAAAATGGGTGCCATGATCACGACCCGAAACTCCACCCGCCCCGTCCGCATCGGAAACCTCCAGCTTGGGGGGCAAAGCAAGGTGCTCATCCAATCCATGGCCTCCATCAAAACCAGCCGCGTGGAGGAGGTCTCCGCGCAGATCAACCGCTGCCAGGCTTTGGGATGCGATTTGATGCGCCTTTCCTGTCTGGACGAAGAGGACGCGAAGAGCTTCGGCGAGATCAAGAAAAGGGTCTCCATCCCCTTGATCGCGGACATCCATTTCCAAGCCTCCTTGGCCTTGGAGGCCATCGCCTCCGGGGCCGATGCCATCCGCATCAATCCGGGGAACATCGGCTCGATGGACAAAATCAAAGCCGTCGTCTCCGCCTGCAAAAGCAAAAACATCCCCATCCGGGTTGGGGTCAATTCCGGTTCGCTGGACCCCTCCATCGCCTCGAAAGGGCCCGTGGTTGGAGCCTCCAGCCTCGTCGCCTCCGCCAGGAAGCACGTTGAGATCCTGGAAGGCCTCGATTTTCATGACATCGTGATCTCCTTGAAGGGATCCTCGCCGATGGAAACGATCAAAGCCTACGAAGAAGCCGCGGAAGCCTTCCCCTACCCGCTGCATCTTGGCGTCACCGAGGCCGGCCCCAAAGACGTCGGCTTGATCCGCTCCTCGGCCACCTTGGCCCCGCTTTTGCTGCAAGGGATCGGGGACACCATCCGCATCTCCTTAAGTGAAGATCCGGAAGAGGAAGTGAAAGCCTGCTGCCGTTTGCTCCATGATCTGGGGCTCTACCCCGATTACCCGACCTTCATCTCCTGCCCCACCTGCGGCAGGACCCAAGTCGACCTCATCCCCCTGGCCAAAGCCCTCCAAGCCTATTTGGAGGAGCGCCGCATCCCCAAAACCGTCGCCGTGATGGGCTGCATCGTCAATGGTCCGGGCGAAGCCAAGCATGCCGACCTCGGCGTCGCCGGGGGGAAGGGGGTCTACGCGATCTTCAAAAAAGGAAAAATCCTCCGCCAAGTGGAGGAAAAAGACGTTTACCAAGAGATGATCAAAGAAATCGACCGCCTTTGAAAAAAGGGCGGTTTTTTCACTCGCCCTTCCCGTGCAAGGTCGCCCGGATCTTCTTCCTTATGGCCTTCCTGCGGTATTTGTTTTTGACTTTCTCCACGGCCCAACGCTGCTTTTTCTTGTATCCTGGCTTCACCCGGTCGCTCCGCGTTCTGGCCTTGGCGATTTTGATCTCCTTGGCTTCCTCCGGATCCTCGAAGGCCCGCTTCTTCTTGAGCTTGGTCTTGGGCAGAAGGCCAACCGGATCCTTCTCCAAACCTTCTTTCCTCAGAATGAGGAAGTCGAATTTCACCCCCTGGGCGATCAAAGCCAAGGGCAATTTGGTGGAATCGTCGTCGTAGAAAACCCAGGAGTCGCCCGTTTTCCCGAAGCGGGCCGTCCTCCCCGCCCGGTGGTAGTAATAAGCCAGGTCGTTTGGCAGATCCAAGGAGATGACATCGGTGACGTCCTCAATGTCGATCCCGCGGCTCAGCAGATCGCTGCAAACGACGACTTGGTAACGGTTTTCTTTGATCAGACGGATGGTTTTCCTTCTTTCCCGGGTCTGCAGATCCCCGGAGAAGGCGACGCAGGAATACCCTGCCTCCTTGACCGCTTGGTAGGCGGAGGCGACGTCTTCTTTCTTCGAGGCGAAGACCAGGGCCAAATAGGGGCGGCGGATCTTCAAAAAGCGGATCAGGGCCTCGTTCTTCCCCACGTGCTTGATGTCGACCAAGTGATGGGTGACGTTGCCGGAGGCTTTGTTGTCCTCCCCTTCGTAAACGAAGTCGCTCGAGGCGTATTTCCGCAGCCTTTCCTTGAGCCCTTGCTCCAAAGTCGCGGAGAAGACCATGACTTGGAGATCGTCCCGGAGCAAGGCGCGGAGGGCGTCGATGTCCTCGAAATAGCCCATTTCCATCAGCATGTCCGCCTCGTCCAAAACGAGGGTTTTTACCCCGCGGAGATTGAGCTTATAGTCCTCCGCGAGCAGGTCTTTGAGCCTCCCGGGGGTGCCGATGACCAGCTGAGGGGCGATGGATAGCCCCTGCTCATTCTCGGTTTTGTCCTCGCTGCTGGTGAAAAGGCGCACCTTCAGCTTCGGGAAGAAGCGCGTGAAGGGGAAGGCGAAATCGTAGACTTGCCGGGCCAGTTCGCGGCTGGGGCAGATGACGATCGCCTGCAGGCGGGGCAAACAGAGGTCGAGCCGGTCGATCAAGGGGACCAAATAGGCGTGGGTCTTCCCGCTTCCGGTTTCGCTTTGGCAGAGGATGGAATCCCCGCGGAGGGCCTTCGGGATCACCTTCTCCTGCACCGGGGAGGGTTCTTTGTAGCCGAGTTTCTCCAACGCGGAGACCATTTCCTTGGATAAATTGAATTGAGCAAAGTTCGCCATAACCCTCCAATTATAAGCGAAGTCCCTTCCTTTTTGTACGCTCCGGGCCGAAAATGGGGCCATGGAAGTGCTGCTCGTCTCCCCTTTTGGCTATTGCTCCGGCGTATCCGCCGCCCTTTCCCTGGCGGAAAAAGCCAAACGCGAGGCTCCGGGCCGGGAGGTCTACCTCCTCGGCTGCCCGGTCCACAATGAGCTTGCCATCAAAAGCCTCTCCGCCCTGGGCCTTAGGCTCCTCGATGGGGGGAAGGTCGATTTAGAGAAGGCAATCCTCGCCCTCCCCTCCGGATCGGCGTTGGTCTTTTCGGCCCATGGGCACCCCCGCGCTTGGGACGATTTGGCCCAAAGAAAAGGCCTCTCCGTCTACGACGCGACCTGCCCCTTCGTCCGCCAGAACGAGGCGCTTGGGAAGGAAAAGAACCCTTTGATCTACATTGGTCTTCCCTCCCACGAGGAGGCGAGGGCCTTCTTGGCCAATTGCCCCCACGCCTATTTCTACGACGCCGCTTCGGGGGACGGGGATTGGAGGCAATGCCCCGGAAGCCCAAGCCTCATCGCCCAGACGACCCTCTCGGAAGAGGAAGTCCACGATGCGGAGGAAGAGATCGCCGCCTCCTTTCCGGGCGCGGTCCTGCTGAAAGGTCGCTGCTACGCGACCAAAGAAAGGCAAAAGGCGATCCGCGAAGCGGCCAAGGATTCCGACGCCACGATCGTTTTGGGGTCGAAATCCTCGAACAACTCCCGAAAGCTTCAGGAAATCGCCGCCTCCTTCGGCCCAAGCTACCTCTGCCTGGACTTAGGCGAGGTGAAGGCGTTGCCGTTAGAAGGCTATCGAAAAATAGCCCTCGCCTCGGGAGCTTCCACCCCAAGGGAGGTCTACTTTCAGGTCAGGGATTACCTTTCCTCGCTTCCCTCCTCCCCGCGGATGCTCTTCAAAGCGCGGTAGAGGTTGAGGTATTTCCTGCGGGAGGTTTCGGAGAGCCCCTTATCGAGGATCTTCCCGACTTTTTTCTGCGCGTCGGCCAAAAAGGAAAGGAAGACGGGGTCCCTTTTCCGAAGCAGGGCGGGCCCCAGGGCGAGCTCAAGGTTCGTGTAGGGCTTTTCAGGCGCCCCTTTTCGGAAGAGGATGATCGAATAGTAGATCTTGTCCTCATAGACCATCTTCTCGTCTTCGACTCGATAGCCGAGCTCCACCGCTTTCTTCCGGACGCAGGAAAGGTCCCGGTGGGGATCCAAAATGAGGGTGGAGACCCTCTCCAGCTTGTTTTTGCCCCGCTCAAGGATATCCGCGGCGAGCTTCCCGCCCATCCCGCAGAGCGCGATGCAGTCGACGTCTTCGGAAAGCTGGTCCAAGCCATCGGCTTGGGTGCATAGGACATGGCTCGCGTAGGGGGAGGCGTCGACGTTGGTCTTCATGCGGATGAAAGGGCCGGTTTTGTTCTCGACCGCCTGGGCCCATTCGATTTTCCCCTTCTCCAGCAAAGCGAGGGTCAGATAGGCGTGGTCGGCGCCGATGTCGGCGAAATAGGAGCCCTGGGGCACGAAGTCGAAGGCGGCTTGAAGGCGAAGGGAAAGCCTCTTCATGCTTCCTCCTCCCCCGAAAGGGCCTTCTTCATCTTCGAAAGGGCGGAGACGCGGATTTGGCGGATCCTCTCCCGGGACAGGTGAAACCTCCTCCCAAGCTCCGCCATATCGATCTCCTCTTTGCCGTCTAAGCCGTAGAGGTAGGAAATCAGAAGGCGTTCCCGGTCGGAGAGGCAGGAAAGGGCCTTCTGGATCTCCTGCTTCCGCTCCTCCTGCTCGACCAGCGAAGAGGGGTCGTCGTCCCCCGTCTGGAAGGAAAGCAGATCGGCGCCATCGGGATCTTGCCCCACCGGAGCGTCCAAAGAAGCCACCGAATCGGGGATTTTCAGAATTGAGGCGATGTCTTCCCGATCGAATTCGGGAAGGGCGGAGCAAAGCTCCTCGAGGGTCGGCTCCCTTCCTAGGCTCATCGCAAGGGCGTTTTCGGCTTTCCGCACCTTGCCGATCCGGGCGACCATGTGGTTGGGGATGCGGATGGCCCGGCCTTGGTCGGCCAGCGCGCGGGCGATGGACTGGGTGATCCAGTAGGAGGCATAGGTGGAGAAGCGGGTCCCCATGCTGGGGTCGAACTTCTCCGCGGCCCGCTGCAAACCCATGCTGCCTTCCTGGACCAAATCCAGGAAAGGGACGCCGTTGCCGCGGTAGTTTTTGGCGATCGAGGCGACCAAGCGGAGGTTGGAATCGACCATCTTCCCCACCGCTTCCTTCGCGTCTTTCTTCTCTTGTTCGCTGGCCCCTTCCCTCTCCCCTTTTTGGATGATGCGCCCCAGAAGGTTCTCCTGCTGGGCGGAAAGAAGGGGGTATTTGCCGATTTCGGAAAAGAAAAAGGAAATCCCGTCTTTGGAAGTCGGGGCGGAGGGGGATACGCTTGCGGAGGATTCGGCCTCCTCCAGCGCCTTTTCCTCGTCCTGCTGATATTGATCCAGCCGGGCATTGATCAAGGAGCTTGCGTAATCGGAGAAGGAGGCCCCCTTCGGGATGCCGTCCAAATGGGCGGCGCAGTAATACAGGGCGCGGTTTGCTTGCTGGAGAAGATCCCCGACCGTCTGCTTGCCGTCATAGTGGAACAAAGCCATGTCCAAAGCGGAGGGGGCCATGCTTTCGATCAAGGCGGTTTGGGCCTTTCGGTCGCCCTTGACGGCCTTGGCCAAAGCGTCCTTCTCCTCTTCTTTGCTCAGGATCTTGTTGCCTTTGATTTCCTCAGCGTAGGAGGAAACGGCGTCGGAAAAGGGGATGTCGTCCTCTTCGGCAGCGTTCATGTTTGTATCCTCCTTCCCCGCCCCTTAGCGGGATTTGCCGTCGCCGGCGAAATTGGCTTCGCGGTAATCGCCGAGCTTTTTGGCCCGGGTCGGATGGCGGAGCTTGCGGATGGCCTTGGCTTCGATCTGGCGGATCCTCTCGCGGGTGACCCCGAATTCGCGGCCCACTTCCTCCAAGGTCCTGGGGCGGTTGTCGTCGAGGCCATAGCGAAGCCGGAGCACCTTCTCTTCGCGGTCGGTCAGGTCCTTCATGATGTCGTAGAGCTCGTCCTTGAGGAGGCTCTTGGTCGTGTATTCCTCCGGCGACTGGGTCTCTTTGTCCTCAAGGAAGTCGCCGAGGCGGGAATCGTCCTCCTCGCCGATCGGGGTCTCCAAGGAGACGGGTTCCAAGGCGATGCGCTGGATCCGAAGGATCGCGTCGGGGGTCAAAGCGCCCTCAAGCTTGGCCGAGATCTCCTCCGCGGTCGGGTCGCGCCCGAGCTCTTGGGTGAGCTGGCGCTGGACGCGCGTCATTTTGTTGATGGTCTCGACCATGTGGACGGGGATGCGGATGGTGCGGGCCTGGTCGGCGATGGCGCGGGTGATGGCCTGGCGGATCCACCACGTCGCGTAGGTGGAGAACTTAAATCCCTTGGTGTAATCGAACTTCTCGACCGCCTTCATCAAGCCCATATTGCCTTCCTGGATGAGGTCGAGGAAGTGCATCCCGCGGCCCACGTAGTGCTTGGCGATGGAGATGACGAGGCGGAGGTTGGCGGTGATGAGTTGGTCTTTGGCCCCCTGCCGCCCATCGATGCCGTGCCCGATGCCGTCTTCCTGATCGTATTTCGCCTTGGATTCGGGCGAATCCCCATAGGCGTCGATTTTGCGGTACCAGTCAGCGTATTCGAGGGTTCCGCCCTGCTCTTTGTAGGCGGGGTAAAGCTTGCTTTCGAGCAAGGCCTTGGCTTCGTTCCCTTTGACGATGCGCTTGGCCAGCTCCGTCTCTTGGGCCGCGGTGAGGAGGTCGACTTTGCCGATCTCCTTCAGGTACATCTTCACCGAGTCGTTGACCTTCACCTCGCCGATGGCGGCGTGGCTGAATTCGCTGATGGCGTCGAGGTCTTCCTTCTCAGGGGCGCTCTCGTCCTCGGAGGCCGCTTCCTCTTCTTCCATGTCCTTCTCGGCCTCTTCCAGGTCGTTGAGGTTCGGCCCTTCCGGCTCTTCGTCCTTCTCCTCTTCGTCCTCGGATTCCATCTCGATGTGGTTCTCTTTGAAGAAGCCCATCAGGGATTCGAGGTCCTCATCGGAGATGTCGAGGTGGCTGGTGGCGTCCATCAGCTCCCCAACGTCGATGGTGCCTTCTTCTTTGCCTTTTTTCAGGAAGCGCTTCTTGATCGCCTCAAGGCCTTCGATTTCGTCTTCTTCGTCCTCGAGGACGATCTCGGCCGCCTCTTCCTTTTTGGCGGGTTTCTTCGCGGTTTCTTTCTTCGTCGATTTCTTCGCAGTCGGCATGGTTTTTCTCCTTTCGTTGCTCTTTTTCACTTGCCCTTCCAAGATTCTCGCTTCTTGGCGGCGAGGGCGCTCAGGAATTCCTTTTGCGCGTTTTTATCGAGGGAAGCGAAGGCCTGCTTCGCTTCCTGATCGATCCGAAGCTGCCCCTTCTCCTCCTCGATCGTCCTCTTGCAGACTTCGAGCATCCTTGGGGTGAAGGACGGGGTAGCTTTGTCCTCATAGATGGAGAACAGGGCCCCTTCGAGGGTCTTCGCTTCCTCTCCCCCGGCGCTTTGGATGAGCCCAATCAGCTGAGAGGGCTGGATCTGCCCCGGGTGGGAGGAGGAATAGTCGATGATGTAGTTGGCCAAATCGTTGTTGATTTGGTAATAGAAGTCGCCGATTTTGCTTTCGAAGTAATCGATGGCCTCTTGGTGGCGGAGCATGTAATAGAGGACGGTCCGTTCGGCCCGGTAAAGGCGGGTCTTGGGGAGGCGCTCCTCCTTGCGTTTGTTCTTATAAACGGGGGCCTGCTCCAAGGGGGCTTCCTGCCCAAGGCTCTGCGCTTTGGGGAGGAGGGAGCGGACCGCCTCGGGCTCGAACCGGGTCGCCTTGGATAGCTTCACCAAGTAGTTCTCCCGTTCGATTCCAGGCGGCAAGGAGGCGCAATAGGGAAGGAATTTCCGGAGCACCTTCTCCCTTTCCTCGACGGTCTCAAGCTTTTTGGTATTGAGGTAGAAGCTCAGGGCGAAGTCGCTTGGATCCACCAGGTGGGACATGGCCTCCTTGAGGGCGCCTTCCCCGCTTTCCTGGAGGATGTCGTCCGGATCGCGCTCATCGCCGGGGTTGGATACCAGGCGGAAGGGCAAGG
>ERZ808240.5007-NODE-5007-length-11129-cov-11.905183_pt1 | contig 11129 bp, 7 predicted proteins | sample MGYA00521084_ERZ808240 | MGnify/ENA primary metagenome ERZ808240 (study PRJEB31516, sample SAMN03275571) | gut metagenome | biome: mammalia-associated habitat; material: feces | host: Papio cynocephalus | place: Kenya | collected 2012-08-06 ... | reverse complement strand
ATGCTCCCATAATAAAAACACCATGCTTCAATGAAACATGGTGCTGACTTGGTGAAAATCAAAGGGGGTCTACCAGTTGCGCTAAACCCCATGTTCACGGCATTTTGTGCCAGAGGGTATTGTATCAGCTGCCTTTCCGCTTGTCAATAACAAATTTCAAAAAACAAAAAAACTCTGGTGTTCTTTCTCCGGTCTGAAAATTTTGGATCGCGGTGGTGCTGACGAACGCCTGCGGCGGCATCAACCGGGAGTTTGCGCCGTGCACCCTGATGCTCATCACCGACTTCATCAACATGATGGGCACCAACCCGCTCATCGGGCCCAACGATGAGCGGGTTGGCCCCGGTTTCCGTAACAGGAAGCCGGGGTGGTCTTATATTTTATTTTGAAAATGAAAAAGAAGAATAACAGACGATCATTCTGCTATCAGGCGGACGGAGGTGCCGGTCTTTTCAATGCGGTAAAAGCCAGCGCTGCCATCCACGCCAAAATGCTTTTGCAGCATGTTCTGCTCAGCACGGTCTGGTTCAACAACGACCAGATATTCATACTGGCTGAGCAGATTCTCCAGATTGTCCTCGTAGAAGGAACAAACGGCGTCTACGTTGGGGGCGTAGAGGTAGTACCGTGCGACGTACTGGAAATAGTAGCTTGTCATACGGCCGTCGTAGTCGGAGCCGTAGAACAGGTAATGGTGGGGGTCTTCCTGGCCGTCGGAGGGCCAGCGGTCGCCTGTAACTTCCTGCATGATGAGGGTCAGGTCGTTCGTTTCCTGCTGCTGGGTGTATACGGTGCCGTTGTATTCGCTCGTCAGAACGCCGAACAGCAGTGCCAGACTGAGCAGCACACATTTCTGGTAGCGGTTTTTCTCCTGAAAGGTTGTGTACAGCACTGTTCCGTCTGCGGCGTATTGCAGGCTCTCTTCGACCTGCCCTTCCAGCTGCAGCACCACACCGCCGGCAAACAGCACAATGATGCTGCAGGCATAGCGGTCAAAGCCGGCCAGCACCAGCGCCTCATCTGCCGGCATGGAGAACAGGTACAGCAGCAGGATGCCTGCATAGTAAAGCACGACCATTGCATCCAGCAAAAGAACGGACACGGCAAACTTTTTCTGGCTGCGCCGCCACAGGAACCAGCAGCCGATGCCGCCGGCGAGCGCCAGCAGATTCATCAGCACAAATCCCAATGCAGGCCGGGTGGAAAGATCTATGGAGGTTTGCAGGAACAGCTGCAGAATGGCCTGCAGCTGTTCAGCCGTTTTTCCGGTACCGGCTGCGCCCACTTCCACAAGGTTTGTGTCAAATTTGTTCACGATGCCGGCCAGTGCGGTTTTGGTGTGGTACTGCCAGGCCGCCCAGGTCAGAAAACTGAGCAGCAGGGTAAAGGCAGCGGGGACCAAACTCTCCCACAGCCGGGGCTTTTTGCCATGGCGGGGAGCAGGCAGCTGCCGGATGGCCCGCGGCACCCGGAGCAGAAACGCCAGTGCCACAAAGGCTACATAGATCGCACCGGTGCTTTTCACAATGAGCAGCAGGGCCTGATAAGGCAAAAGCAGCGGCAGCATCTTTTCCGGAGTGGTAGGATAGCGCCGGATGACGGCCCAGCAGGCCAGCGCAATGACCGGCAGCAGAAAATCCACCAGCAGATTGTTGATGCGGATGGTGACATTGAAAAAGCTTAAAAACGAAAGCCCGGCACCCAGCAGGGCATACAGCAGAAAGCAGCGGGTGTGCCGCACCGCGCCCAGCACAGCATAGAAGAAAGCGAAGATCAGAATGCCCTGGGCCAGCAGCATCGTGCCTTCCCGATGACCGGCGTAGTAGCAGACGTAATACAAAAAGGACGAGGTGCCCAGCGGGTAGTTCAGAAAATCAATGAGCCCGCTCTGTGCGGTGGGAAACGCGTTGGTGAAGAGCATCAGCTTGACCACGATGCCCCAGTGCGAGAAATTATCGTAATGCTGGAAATGGGCACCGGGCAGGATGGCCAGAAACACGGCGCTTCCAAGCCCGAAACAGATCTCACGCAGGCTAGCGTGCAGTTTGGGGCTGGTATGCTGTGCCATGCCGGAGGCAGCAGCTGCCGCAAAGGCCAGCAGCCCGCCGACATACACCAGCCAGGCAGCCTGCTCCAGATGGAACAGAATGCCGCCAAAATAAACCACGACGGCAGCTGCGCTGAATACGGCAGCCGGAATAAAACAGAAATCCACCCGCAGCCAGCGTTTGGCCCAGTACATCCACCCGGCAAACGAGAGGCAGAGCCCCAGAGTTTTAAGAATGGACAACAGCATGTTTTCCCACTCTCCTTCTGCGCCGATGTGCAGCGTCTTCGGCATGGCGGCCATTTTTGGCACGGAACATACGAACCAGATTCTGGAATCGCCGGGTCGCGATGCGCAGCAGGTCATCAAAGGTGGTGTCCCACATATCCAGTTCCCGGGGGATGGCAGTGGAGCGGTCATACACCACCTGCACATACTGTCGGCGTGCGTGCTCGTCCACCGGTTCGACGGTGAAGGTGCACAGGCGGTGTTCGTCATCCCGCTCGTCCTCGCGCAGATAGCGGCTGTTCTTTTCCAGCCGGGTCTCGTTGACCCGCAGGGCTTTCAATTCAGTCTGGTAGCGGTCGGTATGGATCTGCAGGGTGAAGGATGTAACATCCTGCGGCAGCGGGCCAGGGGTCACCAGGCACACACCGCTGTCCGAGACGTTATCCGTGCGGCAGAGCATCTCACCGCCATTCCAGCGCAGCACGGCGCTTTCCTGCGCGGCGATGCGCTCACTCTTGCGGGGCATATCCCGCCCCAGCATAAAAGCAAGCGCATACAGCAGGGAGATCAGGTTGTGGCACAGCCAGTAGATGATCACGGCACTGTACACCAGGGCGATGCCGTATTTGCCGTGGACAAAGCGGAGGATAGCCAGCACGGAAAGCACGACCAGCACCAGATGCGGGATCATGTAGCCCACGGCGCGGCTGTTGTTGGCGGTCTTTTTCTTGTTGGTCACCTTGAAGGTCGTCTCGCGGATGTGCAGGGTTTCCAGAAAGACCGGAATGACCAGCGAAGGCGCAAACGTGGTATCAATGATCTGGCTCCATTTCTGGCTGCGGATGTTGCTGGAAAGCAGCCGCATGGATTGCCCATAGAAAAGGTAGCTGGGCAGCCAGAAAATGAGCAGCTCCTTCAGCGTGCAGTTGACGACCTGGAAGTCGAACAGTGCAAACATGATGGGAGACAGAATGAAGATCAGCCGGTTGAAGAACGACCACCAGTACAAAAAGGAATTCAGGTAGGTGATGCGTGCGCTGAGCGGCAGCTTGGGGGAAAAGATCGCATGGGTATTCTGCAGGCTCTGGATCACGCCTCTGGCCCAGCGCACCCGCTGGCGCATCATGGAACGGACATCGGTGGTGGACAGGCCGTGTGCTTCCACCTTATCGGTGGCGTAAGTAATGTACCCGGCCATCTGCAGCCGGCAGCTGGTTTCAAAGTCTTCCGTGATGGTGTAGTAGGGGAAGCCGCCGATCTCTTCCATGGCAGCGCGGGAGATCATCGTGTTGCTGCCGGTGTAGGCACATGCGTTGGAAGAGTTGCGCATCTGGTTGACTTCCATGGAGAAGAAATCCTGCTCGTTGGGGATTTGCTCCTCCGAATAGAGGTTGAACTGGAACAGGTCCAGGTTGTAAAAGCTCTGCGGTGTCTGGATCAGGCCGATCTTGAAGGTCTCTTCTTTTTCCTCCTCCGTGCGGCGGCGCCAGACGTTGTCTTCATCAATGTAGTCGGGCAGGGAAAAATAGGGCACGGTATCCATCAGGAAGCTGTGCCGAGGGATCATATCCGCATCAAAGGTTGCGATCAGCGGCGAATGGGTGGATTCCAGCGCATGATTCAGGTTGCCGGATTTGGCATGTTTGTTATCCTGTGCCATCAGGTAGCCCACGCCCAGGTCTTTGGCCAGCTGTGCGACTTCGGGTCGGCAGCCGTCATCGCACAGATAGATATGGACCTTGTTTTTATCCGGGTAGTCCATAAAGGTGCAGGCGCTGGCCGTTTTGTACAGTACCTCGCATGGCTCGTTGTGGGTGGCGATGAACACGTCCACATCCGGGTAGGCTTCCGGCGGGATCACAGGCAGCTTCAGCTTGCCGCTGTCGCTTTTCAGTTTGCGGTAGTACAGCTCAAAAGTCGTGGATACCGTGACGCATTCGGCCAGGATCAGCAGCACGGCAAAGATCATCTGCAGAATGCCCTGATCCAGCGGAAGCGTGAAAAAAATGCGCCACAGCAGATAGATCACCATCAGAATTACAGTGATCAGGAACAGGGCTTTTTCTTTCCAGTCCTTGCTGCCGGCAGCCATGGACTGCCTTTTGAGCTGTTTTTTCTTCTTGTTGTTGTGTTTCACGATGCAAACACCCATACTTTTTGAATCTGATATCCCAGCAAAAACAGCAGGCAGTCGCCCACCAGTTTTGCTGCTTTTTCATTCCACATCCAGTACCGCGCGGTAAGGTATACAAACCCGGAGGACAGCAGCATGATGCACACGCACAGCAGCAGGTACCGCACAAAACTCGTGCGGTTCTGTTTCTGCTGCCGGAACACCAATTTGCGGTTCAGCGTATAGTTCACCAGCATGGACACCAGCCGTGCACCGATGGTAGCCGCGGCGATGCGGGCAAAATTCTCGCCGGGCAGCAGCGGGCGCAGGGCATCCATCAAAAACCAGGCCAGCAGCACATCCACCACCGCTGAACCGAGCGACGAGAGCAGGAACCGCCCGAAATCCCGCAGCATTACGGCCATGATCCGCACACTGTCCCGCAGAGGATGGAAGTGGCTGGCCGCATTCCGGTTTTCATACACCGTAGTGATGGGCAATGTCCGCAGCGGGATATGCGCCCGCATACAGAACGTCAGAACTTCGGTCTCATACTCATAGCGGCTGCCCGGCACGGTGCCGAAGGCTTCCAGCAGCGAAGCGGAAAAGCCCCGCAGGCCGGTTTGGGTATCCGGCAGCCAGAAGTGGAACAGCAGCCAGAACACGACCGTACTGCAGAAGTTGCCCAGCCGTGAGCGCAGCGGCACGGGAGTGCCGTCTGCCGTGCGGGCAAAGTTCCGGACGCCCAGCACAAGCTGTCCGGGATGCTCTGCTGCTTCCTGGGCCACCCGCAGTACATCCTCTGCGGTGTGCTGCCCGTCGCAGTCTGCCGTCACGACGACCTGACACTGCGGGCGGGTGCGGCGGAGATGCGCAAAGCCGTATTTGATGGCGCTGCCCTTGCCGCGGTTTACAGGGTAGCCGATCACCTCGCAGCCGTCCAGCTGCCGCAGGCGGTCAAACAGAGGGGCGTACTGCTCGCCGGAGCCATCATCCACCACCAGAATGTCCCGGATGCCTGCTGCACGCAGTGCCATGGCATAGTCCAGGAATGCTTCCGGCGGCTTGTAGGCGGGGATCAGGACACAACAGTTCTGTTTCATAGTGTGCTTCCTTCTTACAATATAAGAAACAAACTTTTATGATCTGCCTATAGAATAGCAGTTTCTGCAACAAAACGCAACATTTAGCGGATCAAGTCGAAAAGGTGCCTGCAGGGAGCAGGGGAGAACGTGCCGTGTGCTGCAGACAAAATTTGACGCAGATTCTTTTGATATTCAAAAATAAGTGTATATATTCCAATAATAGACGTATAATTGTGAATGATTTTCGCATATATACTTGAATTTTTTGTGAAATGGGTGTATCATATCTTCTATCGACGCTTTACGCCGACAATAAATGGAAAGAGGAATCTGTACTATGTCTTTTAAGAAAATTGTAGCGGCGCTTGTCGTCATGGTCATGACGCTCGCTGTGGTTCCCTCTGCATTCGCCTGCACGGCGCTTTACGTCGGCAGCGACTACACCGAGGACGGCACGACGATGTTCGGCCGCATCGAGGACCTGGGAACCAATGATTACAACAAGCTGTTCTACGTCAGTGCTGCCGGCAACCACACGGCCGGTGAGGTGTACGAGGGCTGCTACGGCTTTACCTACACCTTCACCCACGACAGCTACCGTTACACCGCCCGCCGCGATGACAACGGCCTGGGCGTCTGCCCGGACTGCGGCGGCACCCACGATCATACGCCGTACGAAGAGGCCGGCACGAATGAGAAGGGCGTGATGGTTTCTGCAACCGAGTCCCTGTACGGCATGGATGACGTGCTGGCTGTGGACCCGTATGTGGATGACGGCATCGAAGAAGCCGAGATCACCACCGTCCTGCTGAGCGAGGCCTCTACCGCACGGGAAGGCGTTGCGCTGCTGGCTTCCATCTATGACAACGCTGGTGCAGCCGGCGGCTCCGGTGTGTTCATTGCAGACCAGAATGAGACCTGGTTTGTGGAGAACCTGACCGGCCACACCTACATTGCCCTCAAGCTTTCTTCCAGCGCTGTGTTCATGCAGCCGAACATTGCCGCCATCGGTAAGATCGACCTGAACGATACCGATAATGTCATTGCTTCTGCAAACGTGATCTCTGTTGCACAGCAGGCAGGCACCTTCGTGGGCGATGCAGATGCAAATGTCATCGACCTGAACGCCTCCTACAATGGCCCCAGCGCTTCTCCCCGTATGTCCGCCGGTCTGAACTACCTGAACGGCGCTGACACCTTCCAGGAGGACACTTACACCGAAGAGGACTTTGCCCTGAGCAATGTCAACGAGAACGGCGAGATCGTTCCGGTGTACTCCAACATCAAGCTGACCAAGAAGTTCTCTGTGGAAGATGCCCTCAACTTCTTCAAGACTGAGCCCATCGGCAAGACTGCCAATGTGGAGACCCACCTCTTCCAGGTCAGCGCAACGGGTGACCTGAACACCGCCATCGTCGAGTGGACTGCCTTCGATGACAACGTTTACAACGCATTCGTTCCGTACTATCCGATGCTGACCACCGACACTGCAGACTGCTATAAGGTCTCCACCGGCTCGGTCACCCGCTCGAATGAGCGGCCGACCGAGGGCACCTGGTATAAAGATGCACGCGGCAGATACTACACCTATCCGGACAACTGGCTGGATTCCTTCTACGGCGCACGTGATGCACTGTCCAACCTGCTGACCTACGGCGATGCCACCAATGCAGAGAAGGCTGGCGTCAAGGCTGTTTACGCCAAGCTCCAGAAGGACATCATGAAGGACTTCAAGACGATGCAGGCCAAGGTTGCTGCTGCGGATACGCTGGAAGCAAAGCAGGCTGCTGCGACCAATGCAAGCAACGCCATGAGCGAGAAGGTCCACAATGCCACCGTCAAGATGTTTGACCACCTGCAGAACAAGCATGATTTCTGCGCATGGCTCCGTTCTCTGACCAGCAAGGCCGCCTGAACCTGACCCCATAATTTTACGAAAGAGCACCCCGTCCCGGGTTCCTTTTGCGGAACCACGGGACGGGGTGCTTTTTTGTCTGCTTTTGAATTTGAAAGAGAATGAACCAGATCGCTCAGAGCGGAAAATACAGAACAATGCGGAAGGTACCGTTCGTTTGTGCCGAAGCACAGGTGCCGTGCATCTGGGCCATCAGGGCGGCAACATTTTTCAGGCCGACGCCGTGGGAGTCGCCCTGCGGGACGGTGCGTACGGCGTTGGACAGACTGACGCAGATCTGCTTTTCCTCGGCGGAGACCCCGAAGCGCACAGGCTGGGCCGGGTCAGCATACTTCTGCAGGTTGGAGATCAGGTTGTCTGCAATGCGGCAGAGTGCGTCCACATCCAGCTGCAGGGGGCACACCGGGCAGCTGGATTCCGGATACTGTACCTGCCAGCCTTTTTCTTCCAGCAGGGCCAGCTTCTCTGCAAAGATCTGCAGAAAGACCTCGGGTGCGTCCAGTGTTTCCAGCTGAGGCTCCCGGCGGGGCGTTTTACCGCTGGCGATGCGGAACAGGCCATTGCTCAGCTCAATAACGCTCTGGCAGCTGCGTACGCACTTGTTCAGGTATTCGTCGTGCTGCTCCTGGGTCTGATAGCGGTGTTCAGACAGCAGTTCCAGATAACCGAGCTGCGCCGTGAGCGGGGTGCGCAGGTCATGCGAGAGGGAAGTGACCAGCTCTGAGCGCTGCCGCTGGGCCTGCTGCACCTGTTCCATCTGCTGCCGGAGCGATGTGCTCATTTCATTCAGGCTCTGGGCCAGCTGCGCCAGTTCATCGTTGCCCCGCACGGGGACCCGGTAATCCAGCTGGCCGCCCTCCAGCACACGGATGCCCTGCTCCAGTGTTTCCATATAATTCAGCTTTTTCCAGACGGCGAACAGGACAATGCCAATGCCCAGCAGCATACACAGCCAGAATTCGAAGGTCCGTGCGGTCTCGTCCACCGCAAAGTCAAAGTAGCCATAGACATACAGGGTGGCGCTGCCGTCCGAAAACTCCAGCGGATAGGTGCGCAGATAGGCTTCCTCGGCCAGCGTCTTGGAAGCCTGGCTGTAGGTGCGGTAATATTCTACATTGTTCAGGGCGGAGTCATAGATGACTACGCCGTCTTTTTCCACCCGCAGGATGCAGCCGCCGGGCTGGTCGCTGCCGGTGTACCAGTCTGCCAGGCGGCGTACCTGCCGGCTGCTGATGCCGCTGTCCAGCACATTCTGCTGGATGCTCTCGCCCACGGCGTCCGTCTTGCGCTGCAGAAAATCGGATCGTGTGTAATAGGTCTGCAAAACCACGCGGGTGACCGGCTGCAGGCCGTTGTACAGCAGGACGGATACAACAGCGGCCAGCAGAATCGTCCGCAGCAGTTCGCCCCGCAGGCCGTGCCACAATTTTTCCCAGAACTCAGCCAAAGCGGTATCCCTTCCCCCATACAGTCTGGATGAGCTTCGGGTTCTGGGGGTCATCTTCCAGCTTTACCCGCAGCTTCCGGATGTGGACCATGACCGTGCCATTGGAGGAATAGAGGTAGGGCTCATTCCAGACGTTCTCATAGAGGTTCTGGGCTGAAAAAATACGCCCGGCGTGGGAAGCCATGAGCAGCAGCATCTGGTATTCGATCTCGGAAAGGTCAATGGGGCGGCCGTTCTTTTCCACTTCATTGTAGGTGCGGTTGATGCGCAGCGGCCCGCGCACCAGCCATTCATCTTCCTCCGGTGCGGCTTTGCCCTGGTAGACCCGGTACCGCCGCAAGAGGCTCTTGACCCGCGCGGTGAGCTGCATATGGGAGAATGGCTTCGGCAGGTAGTCGTCCGCACCAACGCGCAGTCCGAGGGAAATATCTTCTTCCTGCCCCTTTGCGGTCAGGAACAGCACCGGGATGTTGCTCACTTTCCGGATGGCCTCGCACACCCGGATGCCGGACATGCCGGGCATCATGATATCCAGAATGACAAGGTCCATCTCCGGGCTGAGCAGTTCCAGCGCCTGCTCGCCGCTGGAAGCCAGGGTGACTTCATAGCCTTCGCTGGTCAGCAGGATCTGCAGCAGCTCCCGGATGTCCGCGTTGTCATCCACGGCCAGAATTTTGTATTGTGACATGATCGCTCTTTCTCCAAATCGTACAATTTTGCACTGCTTTTACAATCAGACGGCACAGGAACAAGAAAACTTAAGAAACGTTAAGAATTGAAGATGCCATTTGTTAAGACTTTATCATTATACTGAAAATATGAGATGGATGCAATCCTCGAATGACACGAAGAACAGAAGAAAAACATCTGGAAAGGGAGAAACCTCATGAAAAAGATCTCGCGCAAGGGCTTTCTGAAGATCGCCGCTGCCGCCGCCATGAGCGGTGTGACGGCCGGTGCTCTGTCTGCCTGCAATTCCGCCAGCTCCTCCACGGCTGCTTCCACCGCAGCTTCCGGTGCGGCTGTGTACACCGCCGGCACCTACACTGCCACTGCAAAGGGCATGAACGATGTCACCGTCACCATGACCTTCTCGGATTCTGCCATCACCGAAGTGAAGGTGGACACCGCCAATGAGACCCTGGACCTGGCTGTCAACTCGGCCAATGACTTCCAGGATCTGCTGATGAAGGCACAGAGCGCCGAGATCGACGGCGTTTCCGGTGCAACCATCACCTCCAACGCAGTCAAGGAAGCTGCTGCCAACTGCATCCAGCAGGCCATGGGCCTGTCCGGCGACGCAGAGGACAACAGCACGAACTACGGCGATGATCCCCGCGGCGAGGCACGCGCTGCTGCCAAGGCAGACGGCCGTGTGTTCGGCTACTCCGGCCCGGGCGACTGGCTGGGCGAGGCTCCCACCTTTGATAAGGTGGACAGCGAGATCGACTGCGACGTCTGCGTCGTGGGCCTGGGCCACGCCGGTGTGGCAGCGGTTCTGGGTGCTGCTGAGAAGGGTGCCAAGGTCGTGGGCATCGAGGCTCAGACCGAGGATAACTTTGCATGGTACGGCGAGGACATCGGTGCATGGAACTCCAAGTTCGCACAGGATGCCGGCATCCCGGCCTGGGACCTGGGCCAGGTCACCGACGAGTTCGTCACCCGCAGCGGCGGCCGTGCCGACCCGGGTATCGTCAGCCTGTATGTGCAGCATTCCGGTGAGACGCTGGACCACATGCTGGACGTCTGCAAGGAGATGGGCGTGGACGAGCGCGTTTACACCTACGATAACACTGAGGACGGCTGGACCATCATCCATGTCAACGCAGATTACGACAAGATCGCAGCCGGCAAGAACATCTACGACTGCCTGGATCTGACCAACTATCCCCGCAAGCCCGGCACCCGCACCTGGCCCGCAACCATCCAGTTCATGGGCCCCTACAGCTCGGAGCCGGTTGAAGGCGTTGCAGCCAACAGCGTGCTGAAGTATGTGCAGCAGGCTCAGCTGGATAAGGCTGTGCAGGATTACGGCGCAGAGCTGTACTACGGCACTGCCGCACAGGTTCTGGTGCAGAACGACAACGGCGACGTTGTGGGCGTCATCGCAAAGAACGCTGACGGCAAGATCGTCAAGTACAACACCAAGATGGGCGTTGTGATGTGCGGCGGCGACTACGCCGGCAATGCCGATATGTGCTGGGCGCTGATGAACGAGTACATGGAGCGCAACGAGCGCGAGGGCGGCCTGAAGAAGGACTTCTTCTCCTTCATGGGCGGCCGCGATGGCTCCA
>ERZ808240.5005-NODE-5005-length-11135-cov-15.056949_pt1 | contig 11135 bp, 10 predicted proteins | sample MGYA00521084_ERZ808240 | MGnify/ENA primary metagenome ERZ808240 (study PRJEB31516, sample SAMN03275571) | gut metagenome | biome: mammalia-associated habitat; material: feces | host: Papio cynocephalus | place: Kenya | collected 2012-08-06 ... | reverse complement strand
GGCTGCGCCTGCGGCTGTCCAAAAGCCCCACCCGACTGACCGGGGACAGCGCCCGATTGCCCCTCTGCCGCACCCGGCTGTCCGCCGTCGCCGACCCGCGCTCCGCACTTCGTGCAAAACTTCATCCCCGACTCAAGCGGCGCTCCGCACCGCTCGCAAAATCTCTGCCCGCTCATCTTCAGACCCCCGTCCAGCGAATTCCTCGGCACGACTATAACCCCAATCTGGGGACAGTCCCTAAATTGGGGTTATGGCACAACGACGGTAGCATGACCCCAAAAAGGGGACTGCCCCCAAATTGGGGTGCGTTAACCGAGCGAGCGGTTGAGCGCGCCCAGCTCGTCGCTGCCCATCGTGCGCCACATCTGGTAGATGCAGCGGATCGCCAGGAAGAAGAACCCGTTGTCGACGAGCTCGACGGCGGCGTCGGCGATCTGGTTGCCCACGGCGGCAAACGGCGGCAGCTCGAGCCCGGCGCGCCCGATCGTGGCAACGGCATCCTTGAACGACGGCGGCTCCGTGAGGCCCATCTCGTTCATGAGGCCCTGCATCTCCTCCGTCGCGTTCTGCCCCGACGTGTCGCCCTTGGGCACGAGCCGGTAGCACGCGAGCGCCAGATCGCGCTGGTCGCAATTCCAATACGCGAATGCCAAGCGGTAGAACAGGTAGCCGATCGACTCGCGGTCGCACGCGATACGCAGCCCATGCCGCGCCACCTCGATGATCTCCTCAAAGCGCTCGAGATGCGCGAGCACGTTGATGAGGATAAAGTGCGATTGCATGGACGAGCGCGCCAGGTCGTAGAGTTTGCGCGCCTCGGGCAGCGCCGCCTCGAAGTCCCCCGCCTCCGCATAAAGGTTCACGACCTCGTACTGCGCAAAGTAGAGCGCGTCCGGCGCCCGCAGGATCCGCACTCTCCGATCCTCCTCCATGACGGGAAGCACCAGGCGCACGAGCTGATTCTCGCAAAACTGCGTTTGGACCGGACCGGTCGCCATGAGCTCGGCCACGGTGCATTGAGCCTCGAGCTCGGCAATCAGCTTGGTCAGGCCTTCGTATGCACCCTGCCGATCGTGCGTGATCTGGTCGCGCAGCTCGACGATGCGGGCCGTGTACGGGTCGCCGTCCTCTTCCATGACCTCGAGTTCGGCCGCGGTATCCGCCAGAAGCAGGTCACGCAGGGCGGGCGGCAAGGTACGCGGATCGTCACGCGGACGCAGCTCGGCATCGTCCGGGGCGACGCGCATCGGAGGCTCCGCCGTATGCGCGTCGATAAACTCACAGCAGACAGGCCTTGACAGCGGCACGTCGGAGATGCTGCGCGCCAGCAGGGTACCGTCGGCCATGAACTCCGCACGGTCGATGGCATAGGTCGCCAGCAGTTTCTCGCCCCTGTCCGGATCGGGGGCGCATACCTGAACATACGCGCACTTGATGCCCGTCCCAGCCGCAAAGCATGCCGCCGCCAGCACCAACGCGATACGCGCATCGCGCTCGGACACCCACGCAACGCGTTCGCGCTCGTCCATCTCATGCCAGGCATCGGCCGCCTTCATATACAGCTGTCGCGGCATCATATCGACACGGGAGCGGCCAAAGCGCACGAGCATCGTCCCCTCGGCCACATTCACCCGGTACGAATAATCAAGCCGGGTGATAAGGTTGAGCGATTCGACGGAATGGGCGAAACGCGTGCGCACGTCCCACTCCCCGCCCGGCTTGCACTCGACGGTACCGGGGCAGCGCCAGGGGTTATCGTCCGTCATATGGCGGAAGATCTCGGCCACGTACCGCGTCACGCCGTTCAGCCCCAACTGATCGATGCGCGAACAGTCCTCAAGCGAGGGCGAGGATGACGCCGGGTCCAAACCCGCCCCGATGCGGTCCAGAACAAAGAGGACCCGGTTGAGCCGTGCCTCGACTGCAAGAAGGACGTCAATCTCGTCCTGCTCGAGCAGGCTGCGGTCGAAATTGAGATAGAACGTGCGCGAGCGGTCGATGTAGGCGAGCTGGGGCTCGGACTTCGCGGCGATCGTCCTCAATCGGGGCAAATCCACCTCGCGCATCAGCATCGCGGCAAAGCGCTCGATTCCACACGGATGCTCGGCGCGGTCCGCGCGGTACAGCAGCGTCTCGATGGCATCACAGAGCGGCGCGGCATCGAACCCCGCGAGCACTTGAACCGGCTCATCGAGCTTGATGAGCTCGAAGCGATCGGGGTCCGATACGGCGGCGGCAGGGTCCTGGCGATCGTCCACGTCCTGCGCGGCATCGCCATGCAACGCGGACTTCAAGGGCTCGAGAAAACCGGATTTTCGTTTTGGACGCTCAGCCATAAGGTCCTCCCGACACAGAACCGCGATACGAAAAAAGCCCCCATCGCTGGAGGCTTCAATTTCAAGTGGTGCGGCATATAGGATTCCGCGTATCCGCTCACGCGAATCCGCACCGGCTTCGCCCGCCTGGCGGCGCGCTCGCCCGCTCGCTACAAACGCTCCGCGTTTGCTATACGCTCGCGCCTTGAGCAAGGTTCGAATCCCTGCCCGGCCTCCTTAAAAGAAAAGCCCCCATCGCTGGAGGCTTCAATTTCAAGTGGTGCGGCATATAGGATTCGAACCTATGACGTTCTGATTCGTAGTCAGACCCTCTATCCAGCTGAGGTAATGCCGCAACTTGTTGATTATTATGCACCTGGAGTCTTCAATCGTCAAGCGATATTTTATAAACGAGATCATCGGTTGAATATTCAGCCGAAGTTATCTGGGAAACATCCAACTGAATTGCATAGATAAAAGAAAAGCCTCCGTTTCCGGAGGCTTTTAATTGCAACTGGTGCGGCATATAGGATTCGAACCTATGACGTTCTGATTCGTAGTCAGACCCTCTATCCAGCTGAGGTAATGCCGCAGCGCACGAACTATATTGCCATCGCGCCACCGCTCCGTCAAGGATAAATTTGAATTATTTTGCCAAGCGAACGCTCCGAACCTACGCCGCGCGATCGATCGGCCGCTCCACCACATCGAACGGCATGTGGAGCTCACGCAGCAGCGACCGCACACGATGCCCGCAGTCGTAGTCTGCAAACGAGATGCTCAGCATGCGTGCGACCTGAATCGAAGTGTCGACATCGTAGAGGCGCAGAAGCATCCGCAGTCCCTCATGATCGATAAACGTCTCAATCGTATGCGGCGACTCTTCAAAGCACCATTGCGTGAGCGGCCCCTCGCTCACCTCGCGCACCACAAGCCCGCCCGCCCCGGTGGGCTCACACGTCACCAGCAGATGCTCGCCATCCTCCGCGCTCTCGAACATCACCACGCGCTCATCGAACAGATCCATACCGCTCCCCTCTCTCGTCTTGTTCCAACACCCATGATACCAACGTTGAGCTGCTGTTTAGAACAGTTGTTCGTGTGTTCTTTGTAAAGGTGTCCGCACGGCGTGGTATAGGCGCGGCACAAAAAAGGCGGCACCCGGAACCCGGATGCCGCCTTTGCAATCTGGTTGTCGCCGGTTTGGAAAGCCTTCGCTACGCGACCGGCTCGATCTTGTCGCAACCCATGTAAGGGCGCAGGACCTCCGGCACGGTGATGGTACCGTCGGCGTTCTGGTAGTTCTCCAGGATGGCGGCCATGGTGCGGCCCGCGGGCAGGCCGGAGCCGTTGAGCGTGTGCAGGTAGCGCGTACCCTTGAAGTGCTCGGGGTCGCGGTACTTGATGTTGGCGCGACGGGCCTGGAAGTCACCGCAGTTGGAGCAGGAGCTGATCTCCTTGTAGGCGTTGTAGCTCGGCAGCCAAACCTCGATATCGTAGGTCTGGCGGGCGGAGAAGCCCAGGTCGCCGGTGCAGAGGCTGATCACGCGGTACGGCAGACCCAGCTGCTGCAGCAGGTACTCGGCCTCGGCGGTCATGCTCTCGAGCTGGTTGTCGGAATCCTCCGGCGTGGCGAACTTGACCATCTCGACCTTGTCGAACTCGTGCTGGCGGATGATGCCGCGCGTATCGCGGCCGGCGGAACCGGCCTCCTCGCGGAAGCACGGGGTGAAGGCGGTGTACCAGCGCGGCAGCGAGTCGGCATCGAGGACCTCGCCGGCGTGGAGGTTGGTGAGGACGACCTCGGCCGTGGGGATCAGGAAGTTGTCACCGGAGACATGGTAGGCGTCATCCTCGAACTTGGGCAGCTGGCCGGTGCCGAACATGGTCTGGCGCTTGACGACGATGGGCGGCCACCACTCCTTGAAGCCGCGGCTCGTGTGCGTGTCGAGGAAGAAATTGATGAGGGCACGCTCGAGGCGGGCGCCGGCGCCACCGAGGACGGTGAAGCGGCTGCCGGAGAGCTTGTTGCCGCGCTCGAAATCGAGGATGTCGAGGTCGGTGCCCAGATCCCAGTGCGGCTTGAAGTCGAAGCCCTCGGCCTTGAAGTCGCGCGGGGTACCCCAGCGGCGGCGCTCGATGTTCTCGTCCTCATCCTTGCCGAGAGGCGTGGCCTCACAGGGGATGTTGGGCAGATGGGACATGAAGTCGTACTGCTCCTGCTCGAGCTTCGTACGGCGCTCGGCGAGGACGTCGATCTTCTCGTTGACCTTGCGCACGGCCTCCTTGGCGGCCTCGGCCTCGTCCTTCTTGCCTTCCTTCATGAGGGCGCCGATCTTCTTGGACTCGGCGTTGCGCGTGGCCTGGAGCTCCTCGACCTCGGTGATGACGGTGCGGCGCTCCTCGTCGAGCTCGAAGAACTTCTCGCGGTCCCACGACGTCTGGCGGTTGGCCATGGCGGCGTCGACCGCATCGGGGTTCTCGCGAACGAACTTGATATCAAGCATTGATGCCTCCAGCGGTATGCATTGAGGTTGCGAACGTGTACATGCATGGGCAAGTATATACTTATGAACGTTTACGACCCAACAACAGACGGCAAGAAGGCACCCGATGGACGCAGTTTTTTCCTTTCTCTTCGGCACGCGCGAGGGCTTCGCGATCCTGTTTATCGGCGGCATCCTGCTGTTCGCGCTCATCGCCTTTATCGCCGAGAAGCGCACGCATCAGATCTACGTCGACCGCGGCCCCAAGTCCGATGACGAGGATGACGGGCTGTTCGACCTGTAACTAGGGACAGGTTTATTTTTACAGGTTTTATCTGGGCAGATGGCAAGCGCCCCGCAGCCGGCGATCGGTTGCGGGGCGCTTTCTATTCGAGGTGCGGTGCCATCGGTTGCTAAACGACGGTGTTGTCGCAGGTAAAACCTGTAAAAATAAACCTGTCCCTAAATTGCAGGTTGCCGGAGGGTGGCGTCGATAGCCCTGACGAGGGCGCTGCGCAGGCCGGCGTCCTCGAGCGCGACGACACCCTTGATGGTGGCGCCGCCGGGCGAGCAGACGGCGTCTTTCATGGCCGCCGGGTGCTGGCCGGTCGTGAGCTGGAGCTTGGCGGTGCCGAGCACCATCTGGCTCACGATCTTGTAAGCGTCGGCGCGCGGGATGCCGTGCTTGACGGCCGCGTCGCCCAAAGCCTCGATCGTCATGGCGACGAACGCCGGAGCGCAACCGCCCACCGTGCCGCCCACAAAGAGCAAGTTGCTCTCGAGCTCGACCACGGTGCCGAGCTTGCCGAGCAGCTCCATCACCTGGGCGCGCTGGGCATTGTCGAGCGTCGAGGCCTTCTCGCAGGCGATGACGCCCTCGTTGACCGAGACGGGCGTGTTGGGAACCGTCGAGATATGGGCGATACCGGGAAGGACACCCTCCCACTTGGCGCTATCCCAGGTCCAGGCGACGGACAGCACGATCTTGCCGGCAAGCGCGTCTTTGAGCGGCGCGAACACTTTCTCGATCAGATACGGCTTGACGGCCGCGACGACCACATCGGAGGCCGCGACGACCTCCGCCGCATCCGCGTAGGCTGCCATGCCGCGCGCCTCGCAGCGGCCCTTGAGTGCATCGAAGCGCCCGGCGCAGGCGCACATGTCCCCCGCCGGCACCCCCGCCGCGATCCAGCCGTCCGCCATGGCGCTCGCCATATTGCCGAACCCGACAAATCCGATCTTCATATCCAACCCGTTCCTCTCAACTTGAGGGCGATCTGTCCAAGAAGGATTGTCCTACAAACACGTTTCAATCTAGAGAACATCAATGATATGGCAGCGTCAGCGAAAACGACCCCAAGCGAGCAAGGTGGCGTGAAAGAGGAGCGCCGCGTACTTTGGTACGCAAGCGACGAATGAACGCCAGATTGCCGCTTGGGGTCGTTTGCAGCGTCGAGTAGTTACGCGGTTTGGCAAAACCGCGTAACTACTTGTGGTAAGGCTCACCGCGCGAGATTTTGCAGGCTCGATACACCTGCTCGAGCAGCACCACGCGCGCCAGATTGTGTGGCAGTGTGATGCGCCCAAAGGAAAGCGTCTCATCCGCACGGGCGCGCACCTCGTCGCTCACGCCGTCGGATCCGCCGATCACAAACGCGATGTCGCTCTTGCCACGAAGCATCAGCTCGTCCAAACGAGCTGAGAACTCCTCGCTCGAACGCTCTTTGCCTTCGATCGCCAGCAAGATCACATGGGCACGGGGCGAGAGCGCCGCCAGGATCTCCGAGCCCTCGCGGTTGCGCGCGGCATCGACGCCTCCCGCCTTTGCCGGATCGATGTCGGCGACCTCGCGCATCTCGACCTTGGCATAGGCACCCAGACGCTTGATGTACTCGGCGCAGGCGTCCTTCCAGAACCGCTCCTTGAGCTTGCCCACGCACACGACGGTGTATTTCATGCCGATCCGCTCCTCGCACCTTCCCGGTTCCGTCAATATACAAGAAACGAGCCCATATCCCTCGAGGATACGGGCTCGCAACAACTACCTGGTAGGGGTAGCAGGACATCCGCGTATCCGCTCGCGCGGATCCGCACCGGCTTCGGCCGCCTGACGGCGCCCTCGCCGGCTCGCTACAAACGCTTCGCGCTTGCTTGACGCTCGCCCCCTCGCGGGTTCGAGCCCCACCGGCCCCATCAAGAAACGAGCCCGCACCCCTTGAGGATACGGGCTCGCAACAACTACCTGGTAGGGGCGGTGGGACTCGAACCCACAATCCTTGCGGCGAGAGATTTTAAGTCTCCTGCGTATGCCAATTCCGCCACGCCCCCGTGAAAAATGAGTCTAGCACATGCGGCTGCGCCTTACGCCACGCCACCCGGCGCGAACGAATCCTCGGCCGCTTTCTTCACATGCTCGTTAAATGCATCCATGTCGCCCTTGTTGCGGTACTGCAGCGCGAGCAGGTACTCCAGTCGCCCGCGTTTGGCGCCGTCGACCTCACCGATCTGCTTGGTCAGAGCGTCGATGCTGTCGGAGCGCTTGAGGATCATGGTGTCGTACATGAGCTGGCACTCGGCCTTGATCGGCTCGACGCGTTCGCCCTGATACGTCATAATCTCGTCGAGCAGCTCCTTGGAGCGCGTACGGTTCTCGCGGCCCACAAAGTAGTTGAACGCCTTGATCACCAGGTCCACGCGCTGCATGTTGGGGAGCTTGAGCTGCAGGAGCTCGTCGAACAGCTTGTTGGCCTCGGCGTAGTCCTCGCGCAGCAGGTAAGAATTCAAGCGCAGGTAATCGCGGTTGTAGCGCGGATAGAGCATCGATGTGAGTTTGCCGTCGAGCAGGCGCTCGAAATCCCCCCAGCGCTCCTCGGCCATACAGCGCTGCAGCTGTTTGTAGACGGTGCGTTTCTTGATGCTGAAGAACAGCGAGATCGCGATCGCGATAACGACGACGGCGATCCAGAGAACCTTGGTGTCGATGGTCATGGTCGATTCCTAACGTTGCGGCCGCACGGCCGGGCGGGTATCGGGTATCAGTTGGTTCATTATACGTGCCCATGGCGGCACCGGCGCCAGCGCTTTGGTGGACGGTTGGCGCACCAGGAGTAAACTGGGGCCCATCAGCCATCACGTCAAAAGGAGTTGCAAGATGGATAAGGTGGAGAACCCGGTCGAGCTGTTCGGCCTGCATGTGGCGCACGTGGGCATCAACGGCGCCGATCCCAAAGACGCGCTCGAGATCGCCGAGCTGTTCCAGACCATGATGGGTCTGCCCGTCATCGAGACCCCGGTCTCCTATTTCAACGACACCGTGGTCGAGGTCATGAAGCAGAACGGTCGCGGCACGCGCGGGCATATCGGCTTCGGCGTCAACGACATCGTGGCGGCCGAGAAGTGGTTCGCGGAGCGCGGGCTCGAGGTCAACGAGGAGTCGCGCGCCCTCAACGAAGACGGCTCGACCAAGCTCGTGTACTTCAAGCGCGAGTTCGGCGGCTTCGCCGTGCACCTCTGCCAGGCCTAGGACCAGGGCGTTTGCCGCCGCATGCCTTGCGCCGATCTGTCTTCGCGCGCGTCCGCTCGAAATTGACCAAATTTCTTCTTGAACTCGAGCCCGTGGTCGGTTATTCTTTAACAGCACGCGGGCGTGGCGGAATTGGCAGACGCGTAGGCTTCAGGTGCCTATGGGCTTCGGCTCGTGAAGGTTCAAGTCCTTTCGCCCGCACCATTGAATGTTAAGCTCCCAGAGATGGGAGCTTTTTTGTTATGAGCCCATCACAGTTACATAGGTAGACATCTACTCATGTAACAACTAAAGGCCAAATCCCGGTCTATTTGTTATATAGGCAGACAAACCGAATGTTGCATTTGCAGACGTCTACCCTGGTAACAGCTGGAGGGCAAAACTGCGCTTAGATGTTACAGAAGTAGACATCTGCGTATATAACAATCACGGCCACGCGCCCCGCGCAAGCCTAGCTCAGCTCGGGGACCCAACCGATCGTCGTGCGCGCCGCGCCGAACTCGGCCGTGCTGTCGAGTGTCTCGCAGATCGTAGCTGCCATGCCCGCAAGCAGGCTGTTCTCGCTCACCGTGAGCTCCGCATAGCCACCGGCGCGCATAAGTTCGCGAATCACCACCGCGCCCGCGAGGATCACGCCGGCGCGCTTGGGCTGGACGCCTTTGAGCGCGGCAATGCCATCGACATCGAGCGCGCTCATGCGCTCGATCGCGGCGGACACCTCGTCCTCGGTCAAGGCGTGCAGATGGACGAAAGACGAGTCGTAGGGTTCGAGTTCATGGACGAGCGCCACGAGCGTCGTGACCGTGCCGCCGACGGCGACCAAGCGTCCGGCCCGCTCGAAATCGGCGGGAAGCCCGGCAAAATACGCTCGAAACTGTTCCCCCGCCCACGCGGCGGCACGCTCCAGCTCCCCCGGCGCGGGCGGCAGCGAGGTAAAGAAGCGCTCCGTCACGCGACGACACCCGATGTCGAGCGAACGCGTCCCCTCGAGCGCGAAACGTCCGGCCGCCGGGTCGTACACGCCGGTCGCGAGCTCCGTCGAGCCGCCGCCCGAATCCGCCACGATGATGCGCTCGCCCGCGAAGTCATGCGCCACGCCAAAGAACGTGAGCCGCGCCTCGACCTCGCCCGGAATCACCAAGGGCGCCAAGCCCAACTCACGAAGGCCCCCGAGCAAAAGCTCCGCATTGGAGGCGTCGCGCGCCGCACTCGTGCACGTCGTGCAGACGCACTCGGCCCCAAACGCACGCGCCTCGCCCACAAACGCACGGCAGGCGGTGAGCACGCGCTCGACGGCCGCCTCGCAAAAGCACCCCGTGGCGTCGACGCCCTCCCCCAGATCGGTGATCTCGGTGTGTTTGGACGAAGAGACGATCTTGCCCTGCTCGACCTTCGCGAGCACCAGCCGGGACGAGACCGTCCCCAGATCGATCGCGGCAACCTTATGTCTTGCTGTCCCCTGCATGGGCGACTCCCCCAAATGCTCGTAAACGAAAAGCGCGTCCCGGCGGACGCGCATCCTGAACTGCTAGTTTCCCGACGAGGAGACTTCCTGGCCCTCGACGCCCGTAAAGCCGAACACCGCGTCGAGCGCGTGCACGTACCACGGAGCGTCCTCGGCAACCTTCTCCTCGGCCGCCTTGACCTCGCTCGCCCTCTTGGACTGCTCGGAATCCTTTTTGGCCGAGGAGCTCGACGAATCGTCATCCAGCCCGACGATGTCGATCTTCTTCTCACCCGGCATCACGAGGCCGAGCTTGTCCGTCGCGGTGTCCTTGATGCCCTGCTCGGAAAGCAGCTTGTCGACGTCCTTTTGAAGGGAGTCGTTATAGCTTTTGCGGATCACGACCTGCTGGGCGAGGATATCGCCCGTGCGTTTGGCCACGTAGAGGTCGCGCACCGGGAAATACAGGCCGCCGAGCACGGCGACGACCACGATCAGGATGAAGAGCGGTTTGGTCGCACCGTGCGTGAACTCGTAGACCGCACGCACGACGCGGTTGTCGTTGGCGTAGTGCATGAAGTTCGAGGTGCGGCGGTGCGAACTCTGCCCGGGCGCGACGGCGACGGCCGCGGCCGCCCCGCCCACGGGGGCGCCCATGGCGGCATCCGCAGCGGGGCGGGAACTCATGAGCTTCGAGCCCATCGCGGCGGCGCCGGAGGCGAACTTGCCCAGGACGGACTCCTTCTTGGCGGCACCGGAACCCGCGCCGGCAGCGGCGCGCGGACGCTGGGCATGCTGCGCGCGCTGGGCCTGCGTCGCCGGGCGCGAGGCCGCACGGGCGGCGGGACGGCGCCCCGACTGCTCGCGACGCGGCGCCGCAGCATGCCGGGCGCGACCCGCCGGGCGCTCCGTCCCGCGCAGCACGCCGGTCGTGTCGGAATCGCTCGCACGCGAGGCGCCATAGGCCGCCGATGCCGAGCCCCCGCGGCGCGCGTTAGTCAGCCGGACCGTCGCGGCACGGGAGGAACGAGGCTCGCGGGAGCCGGACATGTATGCGGTGTTGTGAGAGTAATGTTCCATGGGCGCCTTGTGCGGTTGAGGTTTGTTTGCGCTTGATGCATTCAGTTATAGCACGGGCGGCGCGCCACCCCCGCCGAGACACAAAAAAGCCGCCCATCATTTATCCGACGTTAAGGCGAGTGAGCAAAAAGGGCCGCCGACGCGCCGTCGACGACCCCTTGACCGATACGCCCGCCCACCTCTTAGCGGATGTTGTAGAACGCACTCCTACCTGCGAAATCAGCGCTCTCACCGAGCTCGTCCTCGATACGGATGAGCTGGTTGTACTTGGCGATGCGGTCGCTGCG
>ERZ808240.5004-NODE-5004-length-11137-cov-30.163689_pt1 | contig 11137 bp, 11 predicted proteins | sample MGYA00521084_ERZ808240 | MGnify/ENA primary metagenome ERZ808240 (study PRJEB31516, sample SAMN03275571) | gut metagenome | biome: mammalia-associated habitat; material: feces | host: Papio cynocephalus | place: Kenya | collected 2012-08-06 ... | reverse complement strand
TATCATCAGCCGGATTAAATGTCAATACTGTGAAATTATGATGAAAATTAAAAAAATTGATTGAAGCAGAATTTTATGATATAATTGATAAAAGGAGTGATTTAATTGAATATGATAGACGGCGGAAAAAAATTTGACTGGGGAAGAACATCAGCAGACTATGCACAGTTTCGTGATATATATCCGGAGAAATTCTACAGAAAAATAACTGAAAGAAATCTTTGTGTAAAAGGTCAGAAAGTTCTTGACATAGGAACAGGAACAGGTGTTCTGCCAAGAAATATGTATATTTACGGTGCTGAATGGACAGCAGCAGATATGTCTGAAAATCAGATTCATCAGGCGGAAATACTTTCTGCCGACATGAATATAAATTACTGCGTATCAGCAGCAGAAAATCTTGATTTTCCTGACAATTCATTTGATATTGTAACAGCCTGTCAGTGTTTCTGGTATTTTGACCATGAAAAAATCGTGCCGAATCTTTATCGTATGCTCAAACCTGACGGAAGGATTGTTGTTTTATGTATGGAGTGGCTTCCTTGTGATGATGAAATTGCAGGAGCAAGTGAAAAACTTGTATTGAAGTATAATCCTTCATGGAGCGGTGCAGGAGCAGTTGCTCATGAAATAGAAATTCCTGAATGCTATAATGAAAAGTTTATAAAGGAATATCATGAGGAATATTTTCTTGATGTTTATTTTACAAGAAAAAGCTGGAACGGAAGAATGAAATCATGCCGTGGAACAGGAGCATCACTTTCAGATAATGAATTGTCTGAATGGGAAAAAGAACATATCAGTCTGCTTGAAAGAATTGCTCCTGAAGAATTTTATATAAAGCATTATGCGGCATATACCATATTGAAAAAAAGAAATCCCTGATATCAGGGATTTCAGAATTTATTTTTTTGCAATCTGTGAAATGACCTTATTTATAAGTTTTCCGTCAGCCTTTCCTTTAAGGTCAGCCATAATGGTTTTCATATACACGCCCTTATTGCCTGAAGCGATAAGCTCGCCGAATTTTTCAGAAATATATGGAACGAGTTCTTCTTCAGTCATCTGTGCAGGAGCATATTCCTTGATGACATCAAGCTTGTACTTATATTCCTCAAGCTGCTGTGCAGCATCGGCAGGGCAGGTATCAACCTGTTCCTTGGCAATTTTAAGTTCTTTAAGTATAACTGAATCGACAAGTTCATCAGTGATATTATCTCTTGTTCCTTCATCGATAGCAGTTTTCTTGACAGAGGCAATAAGAGTCTGGATGGCTTCTTTACGCAAAGTATCCCTGGCTTTCATAGCTTCTTTAAGACCATTCTGTAATTCTGCAAAATTCATTAAAAAACACCTCCGTAAATATTTACAGTATTATTATAGCACTTAACATTAATATATGCAACAATTATCATAATAAAAATATTCAATATTTTGTAGGGGCGAACTGTGTTCGCCCGTTAGATTCATCGGAATTTCAGATGGGTAATAAATGATTTTTATGCAGAAAACAAATATCGGATTTATGGTTTAACCATAATCTGAGCGGGCGAACACAGTTCGCCCCTACATAAACAATCCGTTATATTATAGTGCCGCCGCCGACAACCTTTTCACCATCATATAATACAACAGCCTGACCACTTGTAACAGCTCTCTGCGGTTCATCGAAAACGACTTTTATTTTTCCGTCATCAAGCTGAGTTACAACAGCAGGTCTGTCAGTCTGGTTGTATCTTGTTTTGGCAGTAACACGCATAGGTTCAGTAATTTTTTCAACTGATATGAGATTTACATCATCAGCTAAAAGTTCTGATGTGAAAAGGTCAGCCTCATCACCGAGAGTTACAGTATTGTCAACGGGATTTTTAGCGGTTACGAATACAGGTTTTCCAAGAGCTATTCCAAGACCTTTACGCTGACCTATTGTATAATTTATGATACCCTTGTGAGTTCCGAGGATATTTCCGTATTTGTCAATAAAATTGCCTTCTTTTATTTCAGCACCTGAAAATTTTCTGATAAATGCGGCATAATTGCCGTCAGGAACAAAGCATATATCCTGACTGTCAGGTTTTCTTGAATTGACAAGACCGGCAGCTTCTGCAATTTTTCTCACCTCTTCCTTTTCATATCCGTAAAGAGGGAAAAGAGTATGTTCAAGCTGATGCTGAGTCATTCCGTAAAGTACATATGTCTGGTCTTTTGAGCGGTCTTTCGGGCGGCTGAGAATGAAACGTCCTGATTTTTCATCAAATTCCCTGAGGGCATAGTGACCTGTAGCTATATAGTCATATCCGAGAGTTTCCGCACGGTTAAGCATTTTATCAAATTTTATATGCCTGTTGCATTCAATGCATGGATTAGGAGTTTTTCCGCAGATATAACTCTGTGCAAAATTCTTCATGACGCATTCGCTGAAACAGTCCTTGAAATTGAATACCATATGTTCAAAACCGAGTTTATATGCAACACTCCTTGCATCTTCAACATCTGAAAGAGAACAGCATGTACGGGTAGTTTTTTCCTGTATTATGTCATCATCTGAAAACAGCTTGAGAGTCACGCCTGTGACCTCATAGCCACTGTCGCAGAGAATTTTTGCCGCAACGGAACTGTCAACTCCTCCGCTCATGCCGACCATAACTTTTTTAGCCATAATTTTCTACTCCTTGTATAAAATTCAATAGAAAAAACCGCCTGAAACGGATTCAGAACGGTTTTTTCTGGAGCTTGTGACGGGATTTGAACCTGCGACCTGCTCATTACGAATGAGCTGCACTGCCAGCTGTGCTACACAAGCTTTGACAAATATATTTTACCATAATAAAAAAATATGTCAAGAGTACTAAAAAAATTTTTTTCAATAATAAAAATTTTTTTAAATTGAAATTGTAATTTCAGAAATAATATGATATAATAATGAATAATGATGATTTTTGTAAAACCAGGAGGAAATTATGCAGAAAAAATTAAGAAGAAACAACGTATTTGAAGTAGTAATCATAGTAATACTGCTTCTGCTCATCGTATTTGCATTCGGTGTGAATATGCTTTTCTACAAAGACAGTGCCGCACCAAAATTTTTAGGCAAATACTATGTCTATGTCACAGATGAGGAAAATATGGACGGCATAAAGAAAGATTCAGCCGTTATCTGTGACGGCACAGCAATTGGAAATCTCCAGCTCCAGAATGTTGTGCTTGCATCAGTGAATGATGACAATGACAAGGCTGTTCTGAGAATAGTAGGCATGGATGATGCTACATACACTCTCAGAAGCGATTATTCCGAAACAGATGATTCAATCATAATCCCTAAACAGAATGTTCTTGCACTCTGCCGCTGGACAAGCAATGAATTTGGCAAGTTCGTTATGTTTGCAACATCAAATGCAGGAATAGTACTGCTTATTGTTCTGCCATGTACAATAATAGTTCTGCTCCAGGCTGTACGTATACTCGATAAGGATAATAATTCAGATACAGCTGATGAAAAGAACAGAAAAGCCAGGGAAAAAGAAAAAGCAAAACGTAATGCAGAAGCTGCAAAGAAAAACAGAAAAGCTGCTCTTGAATCCGATGATGATGACAACAGAATCTACAAAAGACCAGAAGTTATAAAGACTGTTGATGAAGAAGAATATGCTGAGGTTCAGAAAAATGTAGAGGCAAAAATTGCTGCTGCTGAAAAAATATATGCTCCTGAACCTGAAAAAGAACCGGAAATACCTGATACTCTTGAACCGGTTGAAGAACCTGTCAGTGTTCCTGAACCTGAACCGGTTGAAGAACCAGTCAGCGTTCCTGAACCTGAACCGGCTGAAGAACCAGTAAGCGTTTCTGAATCAGTTGAGGAAATTCTTGAGGAAATCAGTGTTTCAAAATCTGTTAAAGAACCCGAGAGAACAGAATCAGCAAGAAAACCATCTGCTCCGCCGGCTCCGAAGAAGAAAAAGCCTTCATCATCTGCCAATAAGTACTCCTCAAATAAATATACATCAAATGCTGTAAGAAGAAGTACACACAAAACATCAGTTGATGATTTGCTTAAAACAATTGACAGTGAAAAATCAAGGCATCATAAATAAAACATGAAAAAATTCCGGTTTTTGCCGGAATTTTTCGTTTATTCTGTAGGGGCGACCATTGGTCGCCCGCCTGAATTATGGTTAAACCATAAATTCGATTGGTTTTTTGTCTGAAATTATGGTAAATGCAACGGGCGACTAATGGTCGCCCCTACAAAACGAATTTAATTTCAGATAAATGAATCACAGAAACAATTATCGAACTGGCATTATTTTAATCAATAGTTTTATGCTCATGAAAGTTTCCGAGGAATCTGAAATCATCAACTGTATCATTCATTTCCATGATAAGTGATGAAACCTTGACATCATCAACATTTCCCTCAAAATCAAGATAGAATACAACATCAAAGCTTCCGTCAGGAATAGGACGGCTTTCAATCCTTTTGAGATTAAGACCGGATACAAAGAATTTTGTAAGGAGTCTGTAAAGGCTTCCTGTCTTATGCGGAAGTTTGAGCATTACTGAAATTGTATCAGCATCATTTTCCCTTAAAAATTTCTTTGATATGCATATGAATTTTGTATAGTTCGGCTTTGAATCAGCAATATTTTTCTTTATTATTTCAAGTCCGTAGAGTTCAGCACATTTTTCTGAACATATCGCCGCAATAGGTTCATCGCTTTCCTTTGCATAAAGAGCAGACATTGCAGTGTTTGCATATGAAACAGCTTTGAATGAGCCGGATTTTAAAAATTCAGAACATTGTGAAAGAGCATGAGGATGAGAGTATACAGCGGTTATATCTTCAAATCTTGTATTTTTCTTAGCTGCAAGACAATGACATATTTCAATGTTGACAGATGAAACAATATAGAAATTATGCTTTTTCATAAGGTCATATGTCTGGGTTACAGAACCCGCAGTTGAATTAAGTATCGGGAGAATACCAAAATCCGCAGTACCGTCCTCAACGGCTCTGAATACATCATTGAAATCACTGCAGAATTTTATATCCTTGCTGCTGCCGAAAAGCTTTTTTGCAGCTTCTTCGGAATTTGAACCTTCAACGCCCTGACATATGATATTCCTTGCTGTTTCAGTATCAAGTGTTTTATATTCAGGAAACGGGATATTTTTATAAATCTCATACTGCTGGAGAGATTTGCTTATATCCATAATACTGAGGAATAATGCAGTAGAGCCGTCCCTGAGCTGCTCCGGAGCTTTATCCCTTATTTTTTCAATTATCTGATTTTCACGGTTTCCCTGAAATATCGGGAGATTGTTTTCTTTTTTGTAAACAGCAACCTGTCTGCATAAATCCATTCTTTTTTCAAATATTGACAGTATTTCGCTGTCGATTTTATCAATTTCATTTCTTAAATAATTCAAGTCCATATTTTTAAAACCGCCTTTCATGTTTATATTATACATAAAATCAAAATAAAAAACAATATAAAAATATTGAAAAGATTTTAAATGTATGTTATAATATAGTGTCTATAGGTGTAAATTGAAATAAAGGGGGAGCATATTTGAGAATAATTGGGATAGACCCCGGCTATGCAATAGTAGGATTCGGAGTCCTTGATTATGACGGCTATAAATTCAGACCTGTTGAATATGGTGCAGTTACCACCGAGGCAGGAATGAATTTCCCTCAGCGTCTTAAATGCATCTATGAGGATATAAACTTTATACTGGACAGATTCAGACCTGATTTCATGGCAATAGAAACTCTGTTTTTCACAACAAATCAGAAAACTGCAATAAATGTTGCACAGGCAAGAGGAATAGTTGTTCTTGCCGCAGCACTCAGGAATATGCCGGTTTTTGAATATACGCCGCTTCAGGTGAAACAGGCTGTTGTGGGCTATGGAAAAGCTCAGAAAAATCAGGTTATGGATATGACAAGACGTATTTTAGGACTTGCTGAAATCCCGAAGCCTGACGATGCTGCCGATGCTCTTGCAATAGCTATATGCGGCGGACATTGTTCAGTTGTATGATAAGGACTGATTGTATATATGATTTACAGTGTAAGAGGAAAACTTATATATAAAGATACTTCACTTGCAGTAATTGAATGTGCAGGAGTGGGATATGCCTGCCGCACAACGCTTTCAACCGTTTCAGAACTCGGTGATATCGGTTCTGAACAGTTTCTTTACACATATCTAAGCGTAAAGGAAGATGGTGCGGAGCTTTTCGGATTCAAAAGCCTTAAAGAGCTTGACTGCTTTAAAATGCTTATATCAGTTTCAGGAGTAGGCCCTAAGGCTGCACTTTCAATACTTTCTGATATACCGGCTGATAAATTCATAATGCTTGCAGCCTCAGGCGACAGCAAGGCTTTTACAAAGGTAAAAGGCATAGGTGCAAAAACTGCACAGCGTATAGTTCTTGAACTGAAAGATAAAATTCAGAAAAATGACCTCATTTCATCTGTCAGTTCACAGTCATATAATTTTCCGGCTGCTGATTTCAATGAAAATTCAAATATTTCAGAAGCAGTTTCAGCACTTACAGTGCTTGGATATTCAAATGCTGAAATAATGCCTGTAATCTCAAAGCTTGATGCCTCTCTGCCTTCATCAGAGCTTATAAAGCTTGCACTCAAAGCAATAGCATCAGCAAAATTCAGCTGAGGAGGATTGTAATTTGATAGAAACAGGAGATATGAAATTTGAAAACGATACTCAGCGTATGGTTTCACCTGAATTTAGTTCAAAGGACAGCGAAACGGAATTTTCGCTCCGCCCGAAATGTCTTGGGGAATATATAGGTCAGGACAAGGCAAAGGAAAACCTTGCAGTCTATATTGAAGCTGCAAAAAGACGAAATGAACCGCTTGACCATGTTCTGCTTTACGGGCCGCCGGGACTCGGCAAAACTACTCTTGCCGGAATAATTGCCAATGAAATGGGAGTAAATCTAAGGGTAACATCAGGCCCTGCAATCGAAAAACCCGGAGATTTGGCTGCACTTCTTACAAATCTTTCTGAAAATGACGTTCTGTTTATCGATGAAATCCACAGGCTTTCCCGTGCCATTGAAGAAATAATGTATACGGCTCTTGAGGATAATGCACTTGATATAATGATAGGAAAAGGCCCTTCAGCACGTTCAATACGAATTGATTTGCCACGTTTTACGCTTGTCGGTGCGACTACAAGGGCAGGACAGCTTACTTCACCTCTGCGTGACAGATTCGGTGTTATATTAAGACTTGAACCATATACAGATGAACAGCTCTGTGATATAATAAGAAGAAGCAGCATGATACTTGATATACCATGCGATATTGACGGAGCTTATGAAATTGCAAGACGTTCAAGAGGTACACCGAGAATTGCAAACAGACTCTTGAAACGTACACGTGATTTTGCTGATGTTCTTGGAAACGGAGAAATTACCGCCAAAACAGCTAAAATGGCTCTTGATAAGCTTGAAATAGATTCCATGGGACTTGACAGTCTTGACAAGCGTATGCTTACAATGCTTATAAAGGGATACAACGGAGGGCCTGCGGGTCTTGAAACGCTTGCCTCTGCAATAGGCGAGGAAGCTGTGACGCTTGAAGATGTATGCGAACCGTTCCTTATGCAAATCGGATTCCTTGCAAGAACTCCGAGAGGCAGATGTGCGACAGAGCTTGCATACCGTCATCTTGGCTTTTCAAAGAATAACTAAAAACCAGCATGAATTGCTGAAAAGATAAATCAGCGGACTGATTTTGATTCCGCTATGATGCCAGTTCAGTCAATATGCCGGACTCCTTGAAAATACCGGCTTTGGATTGAAACAAAAATTTCAGGAGGTCAATAAAATGAAAAAAATATGCATATCAATTGCAGCTTTTCTTGCAGTCTTTATGACAGGCTGTGAAACATATCAGGATAATTTGATAGGCAATGAAGTTACTGATACATCAGTATCAGAAACAGCTCCTTCAGTTTTCGATGAAGTGACAGAAACTGCTCCGGATATCTCATCACCGGAGGTTACTACTGTTGTAAGCGGAGAAACAACAGAGGATACAGGCATAAGCATAAATCTTGACTATGATGCAATAGCTACTGCTGAAAGTGAGGCAGCTGCGGTTTCTGATACGGATATTTCAGCATCAACCGGCATTTCTTCAGGAAATTACACAAGTGAGGACGGCAGACCGCCGCTTTCAGATGACCTCAAGGATTTCTATACAAGTGCCCTTGAAGTATACAGCAAGATATACTACTGTTCATTCACAAGCGACACATCAACTCCTGTATGGGTAAATGGCAAGAACGGCTATACAAGAGTAACAGATACACGTTTCCCTGACTATCAGAGTCTTTATACATTTGCAAGCTATTATTTCACTGATGAGCTTATGAGCAGTCAGATACTCCCTTACGGTCAGACTGATTTCGTTGACAAATACGGTGCATTCTATATGGCTCCTTCATCAAGACAGAAAAATCAGGCTTATGCAGGTCATGTATTCAGGCTTGTAAGCCAGACAGATACTGAAATAATATGTACTGCCGATGTTTACTATGTTCTTGGAAATGATGCAGTGAATACAGCTCCTATTTTCTATACTGAACCGGCTGACAAGAGTAAATATGCTGTAAGTCAGGTATCATTCAAGCTCACCGCTTTTGAGGACAGATGGAAATTCAGCGAGTTTTCAATAATCAATTAAGGATATGATTTCATAATATGTAAGGGGATATTTTTACCCCTTACGACTTTTTACAAAGGAGATTTTTTATAATATGGGCAGACTTTTCGGCACAGACGGTGCAAGAGGCATTGCTGTAACAGAACTTACCTGTGAAACCGCAATGCAGATAGGCAGAGCAGCAGCTCTTGTACTTACAAAAACTATGAGCCATAAACCGGTTATATTTATAGGCAAGGATACAAGAATTTCATCTGATATACTTGAGGCAGCTCTTGCAGCCGGCATATGTTCAGTAGGAGCAGATGTTAAAATACTCGGCGTAGTTCCGACTCCGGCAGTTGCATATCTTGTAAGAAACAGCAATGCAGATGCAGGAATAATGATATCAGCTTCACATAACAGCGTTGAATTTAACGGAATAAAACTTTTTGCCTCAAGCGGATATAAGCTTTCAGATGAAATTGAGGAGGAAATTGAAGAACTTATTCTTGACAGACCTCAGGATATAAAGCTTGTATCAGATACAGCAGTAGGAAGAATATATCATTATGAAAATGCTGCAAAAACATATTCTGATTATATAAAGAATATTGCTGATGCAGATGTTTCAGGACTTAAAGTTGCTCTTGACTGTGCAAACGGAAGTGCTTCAGCCACTGCAAAGGAGCTTTTCAGCTCACTTGGCTGTGAATGTATGCTTATAAGTGATTCTCCTGACGGAACAAATATCAATAAGAACTGCGGTTCAACACATATAGAACAGCTTCAGGAATTTGTCAGAAACAATAAATGCGATGCAGGATTTGCATTTGACGGAGATGCTGACAGATGTCTTGCCGTTGACGAAAACGGTGAACTCATTGACGGCGATAAGCTTATTGCACTCAATGCCCTTGAAATGAAGAAAAAAGGTATACTTAAAAACAATACCGCAGTCGTTACTGTAATGACAAATATCGGATTCAGGCATTTTGCCCGTGAAAATCAGATAAATACTGAATTTACAGGCGTAGGCGACAGATATGTTCTTGAAAGAATGCTTGAAGGCGGATTCAATATAGGCGGCGAACAGAGCGGCCATATCATATTCCTTGACCATGCAACAACCGGTGACGGTCAGCTTTCAGCAGTCAAGACCTTATGTGTTCTGGCTGATTCAAAAATGAAAATGTCAGAACTTGCTTCTGTAATGGAGGTATATCCTCAGGTACTTGTAAATGTAAAGATAACTGCTGCTTCAAAGGGTAAATGGAAAACAATACCTGAAATAACTGATGCGGTAAGTCGCTGTGAAGCAGAACTCGGCGATGATGGCAGAATACTTGTAAGAGAAAGCGGTACTGAACCTCTTATAAGAATTATGATAGAGGGAAAAGATACTGATGAAATACGCAGACTTGCTGATTCAGTAGCTGATATTATAAAAGAAAATCTTGAAACTTGCTGACAGAAAGGAAAATTTATTTGAGAATTGCAGATAAATGGAAGGATTACCGCATAGTTGATACTTCATGCGGAGAAAAGCTTGAAATCTGGAACGGTATTTCACTTATACGCCCCGACCCTCAGGTAATTTGGAAAACTCCGCATAAATCACCTCTCTGGAACAAGGCTGACGGTCATTATCACCGTTCATCATCAGGAGGCGGAAGCTGGGAATTTTCTTCAGATACTCCGAAAAACGCATGGGATATCTCATATGGTGAACTTAAATTCAATATAAAGCCTACCGGATTCAAGCATACGGGACTGTTTCCGGAACAGGCTGTAAACTGGGACTTTATGTCTGAAAAAATAAAAAATGCAGACCGTCCCGTAAATGTACTCAATCTTTTTGCATATACAGGAGGAGCAACTCTTGCCTGTGCAGCAGCCGGAGCAAGCGTATGCCATGTTGACGCTTCAAAGGGTATGGTAAACTGGGCAAGAGAAAATGCAGCTCTTTCAGGACTCAGCGACAAACCGATACGCTGGATAGTTGATGACTGTGAAAAATTCGTATCCCGTGAAATCCGCAGAGGAAGAAAATATGATGCAATAATAATGGACCCTCCTTCATACGGAAGAGGTACAGGCGGAGAAGTCTGGAAGCTTGAAGATTGTCTTTATGACCTTGTAAAACTCTGTTCAGAGGTTTTAAGTGATGAACCGCTGTTTTTCGTTCTCAACAGCTATACAACAGGGCTTTCACCGTCAGTAATGGCATATATAATAAATGATATAATTGCCGGAAAATTCGGCGGAAGCGTTTCAGCAGACGAAATTGGTCTGCCTGTTGAATCATCAGGAACACCTTTGCCATGCGGTTCAACTGCCTTGTGGCAGCAACGAGAACTTTATAAAAGTTTATAAAAACAAAAAAGTTAGCAGGGGAGCTTTCTAATGAGTTACAGAGCGATTAAAATAAAACTGTTTCCTACAAGAGAACAG
>ERZ808240.5003-NODE-5003-length-11139-cov-4.770751_pt1 | contig 11139 bp, 17 predicted proteins | sample MGYA00521084_ERZ808240 | MGnify/ENA primary metagenome ERZ808240 (study PRJEB31516, sample SAMN03275571) | gut metagenome | biome: mammalia-associated habitat; material: feces | host: Papio cynocephalus | place: Kenya | collected 2012-08-06 ... | reverse complement strand
CCAAGGTCCTTGACTACATCCGTTCCGGAGGCGGCCGCGTACTCTACAAGGTGACTCCCGATTTCCGAGATAACGAGCTGGTGGCGCGCGGCGTCCGCATCCAAGCTTACTCGATCGCCGACAAGGGCGAGAGCCTGAACTTCGATGTCTACTGCTACAACGTCCAGCCGGGCTACAAGATCGACTATGCCACAGGCGCCGCAGAGAGGACGGGCCGATGACAGATAAGGAAGAGAGCTCAGCCGCCGGTGAGGCGGATTCGCAGAAAGGTTCCCCAATCGTCTACGGCATCACTGTCCTCACTGCTGTGATTGTCGTCCTGCTCGTCCGCCAGTTCGTGATCGAGCCGTTCACGGTTCCGACGGGATCGATGGAGCCGACGGTCGTCCCCCATGAATCGGTTCTTGCAGAGAAGATCACCCTGGCCTTCGGCGGATCGGTCCATGACGGCGATATCATCGTCCTCGAGAACCCGGAGGGTAGCCAATCAGATGCCCGGTTCCTCCTGAAGCGCGTCGTGGCGACGGGAGGGGAGACCGTTGGCATCAAGAACGGCCGCCTCTACGTCGACGGCAAGCTCCGCAAGGAACCCTACGTGAAGGGGAGGACGGAACCCCTCGAGGAACACCTCAAGGTTGTTCCCGATGATTACCCCTACACCGTCCCCGACGGCTATATCTGGGTGATGGGTGACAATCGGGAGGATTCCGCCGATTCTCGCTATTTCGGCGCCGTTGCCTCCGACTCGGTTATCGGTATCGTCGTCGCGCGTTATTGGCCGGTAAGTCGAGCCGGAACTTTATAAATAGAACGCAGAGAACTGCGTTCATATAGCAGTAACCTGCCATATGTGTTATTCTCTAACTACCGTTCGTTCCCCAAGCGAGCGGTGGTTAGACAGGAGAGAAGATATGCAGGATAACGAGGAGATAGCAGACTATCTCAAGGGTTTCGACTATTCGGTCGGCAATCAGCCTTGTTTCAAGTGCCGTTGGTTTGTTCCCGACGAGGCTACTATGGACGACCTCGATGCGGATATCCGCCTCGAGGATATCGTCGGTCGGTGCCGGCGTTTTCCGGGACGACACGATGGGTTGCACGACGGTTTGAAGGGCACTTGCATTGTCGACACGTGCGGCGAGTGGATGGAGCGTAACCAGCCTCTCAAAGCGGAAAGCGCTGGCGACTCGTCAACAGTCAGCCCTTTCACGCCAGCATCGCGACACGCCCGTCACTGCTTGGCCGAACTGATTCGCACTGAATCAGACAGCGATGACGGCACGATTTACGTTCCGTCACTTTCCGACATCATTAGTGGTCGGTCCTACGGCCCGAATCACCTCGATGGCAAGTTGTTGGCAGACTTGATTGACGCTTAAGAGCGGCCGGCGTTTAGACTGAAGATAAGGTTGATTCGATGTATGACATCTACGGCGGGCTCGGTTCCAACAGGCGCCCCGTTATCCGAGACGATGGAAAGGTCTACGACAGCGTGCAGAGCGCCAATATGGCGATGTACGGATACGTCGGCGACTCGATTTCCCGTGCCATTCGCAGCGGTCGTAAGGCAAAGGGCCACTACTGGAAGTTCTACGAAGAAAAGGGAGCAAAGAGATCGAGTAACCCTTCGATGCTTGCGCTCCTATTCGTTGTAATCACCATTCTGATGTCTATATTTGAGCCGTCTTATGCTTTTGCCTAGGCATGCTCCCTGCCTGGCGATTATGGGCTTTTCTACTATATTGAACAGCCATACGACTGGCTGGCTGAAAAGCTAAATCAGTCGCGTGCTGCAAAATGCGCCGCGCGGCAACAGGCTCTGGAGTCCGTCAAAATTGATCAAATCGTGAACCGTAATTACCTCACCGATGCTATAGACATTCAGAGAGGTGGAGATCACTGATGAAAATTGATGAGTTAGAGATTCTTGCATGATCATCATGCTCTTTTGCTGTCTTATGATCAGGATCTTCTCCTACGTTTAGCTTGCCGAGCCGCTATTCAGCGCAACCGTTGAATCTCTCATATCGGCTTTTGTTCCCAGCTTTTACTACTGGACAACACACCATCTGCGACTCTAAGTGGATCATGAAAGCTATCGGTTCTTTTCAAAGAATCGTGGCGAATTTGAAAGCGGAAACGCTCGTAAAAATCGATTATCAACCTGTTCGTTTAACCAAAAGGAGTCAGACCATGTCCTGCGACTACTGCGAAGATCAGCGAAACATGCTCGCCAGCGCCTCGTCCTTCACCGGTGTTACCGCCGAGGAGACCGTCATCGAGGGCGTTTGCATCCTTCCCGCCTCCCCGGATGAGAAGGAGATCCACCATCACGTCATCGTGACCTATATGACGGACGGGACGGAGATCCGCACCAAGCCGATCGCCTACTGCCCGTTCTGCGGCGAGAAGCTGTAGGAGGCGGCAACCCATGTCTCTTGAAGCATACGATAAGAAGACCGTCACGACCCGAAAGCCGCACGACTGCGTGTACTGCGGCGGCGCCATTCCCGCCGGCACGCCGAACGTCGAGTACGAGCATGGCGTTTACGACGGCAAGCCGTTCTCGCGTTATGCCTGTGCAAAATGCGCTCCCTACCTCAACGAGTTTTGGGACTACATGGGTCCCGAGTGCGGGAATTTCCTCACCGACTGGGACGAGTTCATGAACGAGTGCCATCCCGAGCTTTTAGAGAACGATGATGAAGATTAGCCCGAAGGACCGTCACGAAATCGCCGAGATGCTCCGCGACGAGGGCTTCACCGACGAGCTGATGGACAAACTGCTCTACGTCCTGAACATCGACATGATGGATGCCCAGGACGTCGACCTCGCTTGCTGTTTGGCCGACCTCATCGACCGGCCGGAGACTGCGATGCGCGATCTCGGCGAGTTCACCCCGCACCACAGGTTCCGCCGCATGCAATGTGTGCATTGCGGCGGCGTCCACTGGGAACAGCCGAACGACCGTCTCCGGATGTCCTTCTGTCCCTATTGCGGAGAGCCGGTGACTTCTGTTGTCGAACAAGCGTGACTCAGAGCGAAAGCGAATCGCCGGCTACCTGAAGGCCGAGCTCGAAGAAGATGCCTGCCTCGAAACCGATGCATACCTCAAGGCGGTCTTATCGATGGCCCTTTACGGCGACGATAAGGCTCCCAGCCGATTCATTTTGGCGAAACTGTCGGACCTTCTGATGCCAGAAGAGACGTCCATGACGGATGTCGGCTCGGATACCGATAGCCCTTGGCTGCCGGGCGGCGCGAAGATCCTGAAGAGAGAAAAGCGTTAGACGGCGTTCCCCAAGCGTCGAAAGACAGGAGAAGATGACGACTATGGATCCGTTGCCCTGCCCGTTCTGCGGCACGCAAGACATAGAGCCGCAACGATGGGATCTCGATGTGCTCGACGACCCGGAGACCGGTGAGCCGTCCTATGACATCCGCATGGTGATGAACTGCCCGACCTGCGGCGCCTCCTTGGTAGGCCCCGATGCCGTGGCCGATACGGTCGACGACGCCGAGGCCGCGGCGTCGCATCGCGTTATCGGACGGTGGAACAAAAGGTCTCATGCAGACCGCCTCGTTCGAGATGACAGCCCTGTGATCTCGACGCTCCGAAGCGATCGGACGCGCCGCGCGGTCGCCGAAGCCTTGATTGAATTCTATGACGAGAACCAGAAAGTAGAGGAGTGCGGTAGGAATATCGACCTGTTCAACCCGCTCGTCCATATTCTCTTCGGACCAAATGTCAGGGTCAACAGCAACGGCCCCATCGTCAACGAGCTTATCGCCCTCATCGATCGCCCGACCTGTGTTATCGCGCAAGGATATTCGCTCGATGGCTCACCATCCGAACCGATTTGCTCCAACTGCGGCGAACCGATACCGCTCGATGCCTCCTACTGCCCTCACTGTTCGGCGGAGGTGATCGGTAATGGGTTTGGTTACTGAACCTCATTGCTTTTTCGATGCCGAGACCCGTCTTCAATATGCCGACCGACTCCGTCTCGGCTACAAGAAGCACATGAAAACGCGGATTTGGCCGTCTACGGTGGGCATCCTTGATGAGGTGACCGAGGAGGTTCTTCCCACCAACGAGGACGAGACGGTTCTTCTCCTCGCCGATCTCATCGACCCGGACATCTGCGAGAACGCATTTCGGGACAACGTGAGTTTTCACTGCTCGAAATGCGGCGCCGTTTTGTCGACGAACGAGATTCTTGCCCCCGACGACTCAAAGCCTTCTAAGTTCGGTCTCGAACGAATCAATTATTGCCCTTACTGCGGACGATTTATCAAAGCGGCCGATGGAGGTGACGAGCAGTGTCGTTTCACTGTCTTGTCGTAGGTTCGCGCACCTTTGCGGACTACGACCTCTTCCAGAGAAAGGTCGACCATCTTCTCGGCGCTCGTACGGATATCGAGATCGTAAGCGGTGGAGCCGCCGGCGCCGACTTCTTGGCCGAGCGCTATGCGAACGACCGCGGTTTCTCTCTTCAAGTGTTTCCGCCCGATTGGTTCCGTTACGGGAAACGAGCCGGTTACGTCCGGAATCGCGAGATGCATGAATACATCTCCGTTTTCCCGGAAAGGGGAGTAATCGCCTTCTGGGACGGTAGGAGCCGCGGGACCGCCCAGTCCTTCCGCCTCGCGAGGGAGTTCGGCAACCCGCTCCGCATCGTCCGTTACGGAGCCCTGCGATGAAGGAAGTAAAACCGCTCGCCTGCATACCGCTCATCGTCCTGCTCGCCTCGTTGCTCGTCCCCGCACCGGTCTCGGCGACACCGATAATCGTCCCGCATTTCGCTCCACACCGAAATGTCGTATATGCCGAGGTCGAGGTCGAGTCGGTGACGGACATGAAAGACGGCACCTGGTCGATCGTCGGCAGGGATTCCGACAACGTGAAGACCTCTTACACGAGCGGCGATGTGGTATCGGGTCTCCCACAACCTGGAGACTTAATCCGCCTCTCGACCATCAACAACCAGGTCTTCTCCTGGCGAAAGCTCGATAAAGAGGAGCGTAGGCAGTTCCGCCGGGACAGAAAGGACTATGAGTACCGCAGGACGCATCGAGACGAGATCGAGCAGAGGGAGAAGATCGAGACGGCGGTGACCCTAGCCGTTCCCGGGGTGATTCTTCTGGTCGCCGGCCTTCTTTTCCTCGCTTTTCGCTAGCCCACCATCCCATAGGAGTAGATTATGTCAAACGAAACCCGAATGACCGTCCGCGAGTTCTGCCTGTATAAGACGGAGCCGTTCCAGCTTGTCGTCATCTGTCAGGGCGGCTATGCCGTCGCGACGGCGTGGATCGATACCGAGGACCTCTTCCGCCTGCCGCCCGATATCGCCGAAACTCCCGTTATCGACCACAGCCACGGCTTCATTGATGTCGTGAACCCCTACAACGAAAAGATTCGCGTCCCGTGCGTGCAAGTTGACATCGAATAGTTTTCTTAATTACAGATCTTGCCGATTAACGTAATTTAGGTCGTGAGAACATGCCCAGATATATCCTTTTATCGATAAAACCGCAATATGCGAAGCTCATCTACGGCGGCAGCAAGCGCTACGAGTTCCGCCGTCGCCTGCCCAAGCAGATGGACCTCCCCATCCTCATCTACGAGTCGTCGCCTGTGCAGCGCATCACCGGCATCGTCCCCCGCGCTTACGGCCTCACTGCCGACCGGGACGTCCTTTGGGAAAAGACGCATGCCTACGCCGGTATTTCTCGAGAAACCTACGATGCGTACTTCGGCGCGCTTCCCGTAGCGAACGCCATCGGCACGTATTTCGCCTACCTATTCACCGATCCGATTGAACTCGGTACGCACGGCCTCCCGAAATACCCGCCCCAATCGTTCTGCTACGTCGACGCCGATCTGTAGGAGGTTTCCCGGTATGAGAAGGAAATTCGTTGAGCTAAAGAATTCGCATTTGAGTGAAATCGAGCCGTTCGATTGCCTCGACGATGCCAAAGACTCGCCTGTACCGACGAAAGGAGGCCGCTGATGCTGACTGAAACCGAACTGACCGGCATCGAGGAATCCGAGGCCGATGTCGCAGCCGGGATCACCGTCTGCGCCAACTGCGCGTACTGCCCTTCCCCGACCGGCACGGTCGAGGACAGGGCTCACCGCCCCGAGGATTCGACCGTCGAATACATGTGCGAGCGCCGCGCTCCGGACCATATCTTCGAGACCCGCAGCCATGCCCACTGCAACTTCTGGAAAGCTCGCTGAATCTGCTCCAAGCCTCGAAAATCGAGCATGGAAAACTCTTCGTGCCGGATCCCATCGATCGAGGCTTCGGAAACCTATAAACCAAACCATGGCGGTACCCCAAGCCGCCAAGAGATACAGGAGATGACGACCTATGGCAAAACTTGCCCCGATAGCCGACCCGCGCGACTTCGGTTTCGACCCTGAAACCGTGGCATCCGCACTCATGCCCTATGAGCAGTTCAGCTCGAAACCTCGTCGACTCATCCTTGGAATCGACATGGGAGTCGCGAGCATCGGCCTCGCCCTCATCGATGTCCTGAACGGCGAGATCGTCCTCATGGCGAGCCACATCTTCAAGCAGCCCATCGTCGATAAGACGAAGGTGAGTCTCGCGGTCTCACGTCGCGGCTATCGCAGCTCGCGCCGCAACATCACGCGGGAGAAGAATCGCAAGAAGGCTATCCGCAAGCTCGCCGCCGACACGGGCATCGCGCCCGCCGGCGCGGCGGCCGACTGGTTCGCCCGCCGAAAGGGCGAACCCGAGGTTCTGGCCCTCCGAGTCGATGCCCTTACCCGCAAGCTCACCGATCGCGAACTCGCCCGCATCCTCTACTCGTTCGCGAGCCATCGCGGCTACATCGACCACGGCAAGGGCGACAAGGGCGATACCGAGGACGGCAAGGTCAAGAAGGCCCTTAGCGCGAACCTCAAAATCCTCGACGAGGGCGGCTACGAGACCTACGCCCAGTACCTCGCCACGCAGCCGCGTTCGCGCAACAAGAGGGACGACTACACGTTCTCGATCGATATTGCCACGGTTGCCCATGAGGTGTCCCGGATCTTCGCGCATCAGCGCGAAATGGGTAACACGAAGGCCACCGTCTCGCTCGAGCAGAGCTACCTGGCCGCCCTCTGTTGGCTCACAGACACGACGAAGAAGGACAAGAAGACCTACGACAAGGTCGGGTACTGCACCTACCTCGGCAAGCCCGAGAAACGTGCCGCCTCCTCAGCACTCTCCTATGAGCTTGTCCGTGCCTACCAGACGCTCGCCAACGTGAAGATCGAGCATCGCGGCGCCGCCCCGACCTGCATCTCCCCGAAAACGCGAAACGAGATCGTGGCCGACCTCTTCAAGGTGACCGGAAAGCCAAAGCCTCTCAAGTGGTCGCAGCTCCGCAAGCGCCTCCACATGGCGGAGACCGACACCTTCGCCGGCCGCCTGAAGTCGGACGAGGCGGCCGATTGCATCAAACTCCCCGCATGGACGGCTCTCTGCGCCGGCCTTTACGATAAGGCGCCGAAACTGCTCGAGGATATGCACGAGGAGCCGGATTTCGCCGACTCGGTCTGCTCCTGCTTGACGTTCGCCTCGGGCGAGAGCTCCCTCCGCAGCGCTCTCGGAAACCTCTCTGCGGATTTCACGCCCGCCGAGCTCGCAGCACTTCTCGACTTGCCCTACACATCGAAAGCCTTCTCGGGCTACGGAACGTCCGGCCTGAAAGCCCTCCATATGCTCCGCAGTGCCTTCGAGAGCGAGGACGTGGTGACTCTCTACGATGCCGAGGAGGCCACCGGCCTCTACGAGGCTCGGGCCGCACTCGCCGCCGACCGAAATGCGAGTCTCGACGGCCTGCTGTCGCCCTACGTGGAGTTCGACCCGACCTGCACGAACCCCGTTGTCCTCCGTGCCACGGCACGTCTCCGCCGCATGGTCAACTCCGTCATCAAGCACTACGGCATGCCCGATGCGATACGGGTCGAGTTGGCCCGCGAGCTGAAACATTCCGCTCACGAGAAGCGTCTCATCAACGCCTCGAAGAACAAGAACGAGAAGGTCAACGCCAAGGCCCGCCAGGACCTCATCGACTACTATCATCTGCCTTCCGACGCCCACATCAAGACGGGCGACTTCCGCAAGGTGAAGCTCTACAACGAGCAGGGCGGCAAGGATCCCTACACCGGCGAGGGCATCGACTTCGCCCGAATGCTCGCCCAGAGCGACTATACCGAGATTGACCACATCCTCCCGATTTCGCGCTCCTGCGACGATTCGCAGTCCAACAAGGTGCTCGTCCTCACGAAATCCAACCGCGACAAATCGAACCGCACGCCCTACGAGTGGATGACGTCGGGAGAGTCCACGGCGCCGGACTTTGCCGAGTTCTCTGCGCGAATGCAACTCTGGGCAGAAAACTGCGAACTCAAGCGTCTTGCATCCTCGAAGCTGAAGAAGCTCCTCAATAAGGACTTTACCGACAAAACTCAGGATTTCATCGCGCGTCAGCTAAACGACACGCGCTATATGTCTAGGGCTGTCGCCAAATGGCTTGACGGTTGCCTGCCGTTTCCTGATGACGGTCACCGTCACGTCTTTGCCGTCTCGGGCGGCGCTACAGCGATGCTCCGCCGCGCTTGGGATATCGCCATTCTCGACGAAGAGGGAAAGAAAGATCGAGACGATGACCGTCATCACGCTATCGATGCCGCGCTGATCGCAGCCTGCACCCCCTCGATCGTGATGAAGGTCGCGAAAGCGAACGAGATGTGGCAGAGCGATGCCGAACGTGAATCGCTTTTCCTTGGCAGCATGCCCTTCCCCGACTTCAAGCAGAAGGTAGAGGCTTGGATTCCCTGCATCGTCCCCACGCTCTACCTTCCTCGCAACGCCACGGGGAGCCTCTTCAACGACTCCTTCTATTCATATCGCGGTACCGATGCCCGCGGCAAGGACCTGCTGAAGCAGAATGGTACGGTGAAGCCGAAGACTACCGTCTGGAAAGACGGAAACGGAACGGCTAAAACCTATGACGGCGTCTACGGTCTGCATGCGGTTTTCGACAAGGACAGGGGAAAATCAGGTCGCTGGCTTTTCGATCCTATCTACTACGTTGACATCCCGCATCTTTCCAAGGACCGGATGCGCGTTTTCTCCAAGGACAAGGCCATCGATTATTGGGAGACCACGGAAATCGATCCGGAGAGTCCCCAGCTAATGATCAAAATGGGAGACGTTCTGCTCCAAGACGGCAGGGCCATGCGTTTCTACAATTTCAACGTTGCGACCGGAGGAATTTGCTCCTATGTGACCGGGGCGCCGCATAAATCGCTTCAGAAAACCGGTCCTCTATCCTGTGAATCGTTCCCGACTCCTATGAAATGGGCGAGCGATCTCAAGATAATGCACGAGGACTCGCTCGGCCTGTGCTGGCTGCGCTTTCTCGTAGCGCGAACCGAATCGTGCGACGGGGCGTAAACATTCCGAATCCAATCGAACAGGGGACGGCAGACTCCGTCCCCTGTTTGCATTAAAAGGTCAAACACAGCTGCTCGCGGCGTGACTTGCAGGTCCCGCTATCAGACGGCCGTGTGTCCACGATGATTTCCCGATCGACGTATTCCTGCTCAGTGATAAGGAACGCCACGACGTTTCCGCCAGGCGGCTTTGCCCTGTAAAGCGATTCGCGATGCGACTTGCTGGCAGCCCGCGACATCAGGTTGCGTGAATACACGCTGTTCTGCTCCCTTTGGTACCCATCATCCTCAAGGAACCGCTTGAATTTGATGTAATGGTCCTTATCCACCTTCGTTTTCGTCGGCAGGTCGAACATCACCAATAGCCTCATGATCATCATATCCTCCCCTTAGCACGCAAATCGCCAACGGTAAGCCTATCCGAGCCGATAACATCGGGTAGGAACAGCTGATCGGCATCCCGAAGTTCAACAGCTCGCCTCAACGACTCGACGCACGTGTCGATTGCGCCCTGTACAGGGCACCTCTTGCCGGCGATCGTCACGTAGACAAGCGTGCTCTCAATGAGCAGTGCTTTGTTCTGGCTAGACAATGGATCGAGGATGTTTTCTTCAATGACCAGTAGGTCGACCACGGGGCGAAACGGTTCGATGAGGTCGTCGACAAGGTTGAATGCGTTTTCGGCGCTGTGGTGGTGGATGCCGCGAGACACGAGCCATCCATGGGATACGGCGCATTGGGCGATTCCCGATCGCATGACGGCATAACCGAAATCGAGGGGTGCGGCGTATGGGCCTTCTCGGCGGGTGCCGTGGGGGAGAAGTTGCTTGAAGTACTCGCTGGCGGCCGGGCCCTCCTGCTGGGTCTTGTCGTTGCTCTGAACGTTTCGCGCGTAGTTCCTAATCGTTTTAGCGCCGGGGTCATTTCCGAGAATTTCGAGTACTTTGGCCTGGTTCTCGATCTTCTTCATGACAATCTTTTTCCAAAGCTGGTTGCGTAATGGTTTCGATATCGCCAACTGATGCTCAACGATTTCGGCGTGTCTGGAATGGGCACCGAGCGGAAGACAGAGACCGTTCGGCATATGGTTCTGCCCGGTGAACATGACGCCGATTCCCGCATCGTTGATGTGGGAGATGAGTGCGGCGGTCATCACGACCTGAGGGTTGTCGATGATGATGACCCATATGTCTGATAGCGGTATCTTATCGACGACTCGAAGGCTCCCGCTGCCCGAGACTTTATCTTGAATGAGGAGACTGCCGTCTTTCAACGAGAGATATTTTCGGGTGCTTACGGTAACGGTTAACATCATGTCCGGCTCCTTTTGAATTCTATGTGAGGGGTCGCGGCGGTGTTGAAACGTTAAGCAATTAGAACTATATTATGTTATAGCCAACGCTTCAGTGTTTTATTCAATAACAGCTAAATGATATGCACCGCGTTTGGGTAAGAGGGTTTGCCCTTGTGGCGGGCCACTCGTGGGGTATACCCTGCGGTCCATCTTTTGATGAATCGCAGGTGATCCCCTTTTTAAGTAAAAGTCCTCTGTATTTTTCAGAATTCCGTCGAAATCAGGCCTGAAAATGGACCGAAATCCGTGTTTTTCAGAATTTCAAAACAGCAAAGCCCCAGCTATTGGGGCTTTTTTCGGGTA
>ERZ808240.5002-NODE-5002-length-11141-cov-7.097510_pt1 | contig 11141 bp, 12 predicted proteins | sample MGYA00521084_ERZ808240 | MGnify/ENA primary metagenome ERZ808240 (study PRJEB31516, sample SAMN03275571) | gut metagenome | biome: mammalia-associated habitat; material: feces | host: Papio cynocephalus | place: Kenya | collected 2012-08-06 ... | reverse complement strand
GCATCAAGCCCTTCGGCGGCTGCGTGTCCATGCTGGATTTTCAGGATTTTGTCGTCGCCGACCAGCTGCACAAGGAGCAGCTGGCGCTCAAGGCTGCCCAGATGGTGCCCGAGGAGCGCGTGATCGTGCTGTATGACCGCGCGCTGTTCGACAACAAGGCCTACGTCTCCGACGACGAGTTCCGGCAGGTGCTTTCCCACTTCGGCCTGACGGAGCAGCAGGCGTTGACGCATTACGACACCGTGCTTCACCTCGTCTCCTGCGCCAAGGGCGCGGAATTTGCCTACAATTTCGGCAACGAAGCCCGCTACGAGCCGCTGGAGGTCGCGCGGGAGAAGGACGAGCTGACCCTCCGCGCGTGGAGCGCGCATCCCAACGTCCACGTGATCGACAATTCCGTCGATTTTGAAGACAAGATCGCAAGAGGCCTGCGCGCGGTCTACGCCGCGATCGGCCGGCCGGCGCAGCAGGAGGTCTGGCACAAGTATCTCATCGCCCTGCCCACCCTCCAGACCCTGGAGCAGACCTACCGCGCCGCCAGCATCGACATGATGCAGACCTACCTGACCCGCGCCAACCCCAACGTCGTGCGCCGCGTCCGCCAGCAGAAAAACGGCGGGGATTACCTCTACTTCTACACCGAAAAACGCACGACCGACTCCGGCCAGTGGGAGACGGAAAAGCCGATCTCCGAGAAGGAGTACATCCGCTATCTGATGGAGGGCGACACGAGCCTGCACACCGTCCACAAGACGAAGTACCGCTTCGTCTATCAGGGCTGCCGGTTTGAGATCGACGTCTACCCGTTCTCCAACGACCGCGCCATCATGCGCGCCGCCCTGCCGCAGGACGCGCCCGCGCTCCAGGCCCCGCCGGAGATCACCGTCCTGCGTGAGGTCACCGACGATCCCGCCTACAAAAACCGCCAGCTGGCCAAAAACCAGCGTCTGTAAAAGCGAAAGAAAGCACCCCCGGCCGACGCGGCCGGGGGTGCTTCTTGCGTTTTTGATGCGGGTCTCAGCCCCACAGGGCGGTCAGCGAGGGGATGACCTGCTTTTTCCGGGATACGACGCCCGGCAGGAAGCAGGTGTGGTCCTTGAGCTGCACGCCGAAGGCCTGCGTGATGATGTCCTCGTCGCCGAGGTAGAGCAGGTGCGTGCCCTCGAGCAGCACGTCGGTCAGCATGAGGATCATGAGCGTGTAGCCGCGCTCTTCCATCGTCTTGCGCATGACGGACAGGAACTCGTCCTTGCGCTGCATCATGCGGTTGGAGTCGACGCAGGTGATCTGGCTGACGCCGAAATCGTGGCCGGCGATGTGGAAATCCTTGAAATCCGTAAACAGCAGCACGTCGGCCGGCTTGTCGTCGGAGATGGAGGCGGAGAAGATGGTCTGCCCGAGCTCCTCGAGCGAAATATTGGCGATACGGGCCATGCGGTCGGCCATGCGGCGGTCGACGGCGGTGGAGGTCGGGGATTTGAACATGACGGTGTCCGCGACGATGGCGGCGGCGATCAGCCCCGCGAGCTTCGCGGGGGGCATGAGCCCGCGCTCCTGATACATCTCGGAGATGATCGTCGCGGTCGAGCCGACGGGCTCGTTGCGGAAGTAGATGGGGGCGCCGGTCTGGATGTCGGCGAGGCGGTGGTGGTCGATGATCTCGAGGATCTCCGCCTGCTCGAGGCCGGGGACGGACTGCGCCGCCTCATTGTGGTCGACGAGGACGACGCGCTTGCGCCGCGGCTTGATGAGGTGATACCGCGAGAGCGTGCCGACGACCTTGTCGTTTTCGTCGAGGATCGGGTAGCTGCGGTGGCGGCTTTTGAGCACGATCTCGCGCACGTCGTCGAGATAATCGGTCAGGTGGAAGGCCTCAAGATCCTCCGTCCGGCAGACGCGGTCGACCTCGATGGCGTAATAGACCATCCGGGCGGCCTTGTAGGCGTCGAACGGCGTGGCGATGATGCAGGTGTTCGTCTGCTGCTGGCGCAGATCTTCGGGCAGCTCCGCCTGGCAGACGATCAGGCAGCTGACCTGCTGCTCGAGCGCGCGGCGCGCCATCTCCGGCTGCTCGCCGATGATGACGATGGCGTCCGGCCCGCGGAACAGGAGATTTTCATTGTCCTGCGGCAGCGCGATGCTGACCTCGCCGCTGATGGTGTCGGCTAGATACCCGTCCTCGTTGATGATCTTGCCGTCGAGCACGCTCAGGAGGTTGAACACCGGGATCCGGTCGACCCGGGAGTCGGAGAGCGTGCGCATGTCGTAGCTCGCGATCTCACTTGGAGAGAGCATGCCGTAGAGCTCGCCGTTGTCGTTCGTGACGGGGATGGCGGGGATGGACTTGTTGTTCTGCAGCGCAGTCCAGGCGCGGCTGACCGTCACGGCCCCGGACAGGGCGGGCGGCGTATCGTAGTCGAGATCGCGGACCTGCGTGCGCATGGTCTGGATGCGGATGGGCGGCTCAAAGCCGAAGCGGCCGAGCACCAGCCGCGTCTCATCGGAGATGTGCCCGAGCCGGGCCGGGACGAACTCCCGGTCGCCCAGCGCGTTGCGCAGCGCCGCGTAGGCCATGGCAGAGACGATCGAGTCGGTATCCGGGTTGCGGTGGCCGGTGACATAGATGGGTTCCATGAGAAGCCTCCTTATGCTTGCGGAAATTCGATGCCCTGGTGATGCAGGATGAAGCGGACGGGATAATAGCGGTCAAGATAGTTTTTGCAGTACCATTCGTAGGTCGCGTCGGGCAGGTGGACGAGCTCGGGCGCCTGCGTGCGGAAGAGCTTGAAGGTGGTTTCGTCGCCGGAGAGCAGGGCGGCGGCAAGCTCCATCTCGCCCTCGCGTTCGAGGCGGTGGAGAGCTTTGTCCATGATGGCGGCGCAGGCCTGTTCCTCCTCGCCCGCCAGCAGCTCCATATTGCCGAGCCAGGCGAGGAAATCGTCGAGCTTCAGCTCGGTCCGGGCCGCGGCGTGGGAGAGCTTGGTGAACTCCGGCTCCGCGTGCCGCTTGAGAATGTCGATGAGGTAGGTCAGCAGGTTATCGTCGAGGCAGACGCTGTCGAGGAAGATCTCGAAGATATCGCGCGTCTCGGTCCTGACCGGCTCCTGCGGCGCATCGGGTTCGGCGGGAGCTTCCTGCGCCTCCTGCGGCTGTGCGGCCGCGGCCAGCTGGGCGATGGCGGCGTTCAGCTCGGCGGGGTCAAAGCTGTCGTAATCGGACTGGGGGATCTCGGTGCCGTCCTGCGCGGCGCAGGCGCGGACGAAGGCGGGGATGCCCATCTCGGCGATCCCGGCCTGCAGCTGCAGCGCCTTTTTCAGATCGTCCTGCTCGCTCAGCGCAAGCCCCTCCGGCGCCTGCCGCGTCCCCTCGCAGATCTCGGAGAGATACTGCAGATAATACGGAATGAGAGACATAAACGTCCTCCTGTTTTTTCTTTCAGTGTACCATGCAGCAGGGGAAATGTCAAAAGCTTCACACCGGCTTTTTCCGCCGCAGCAAAAAAGCTTCCCCTCATAGGGGAAGCCATGGATGTGCGAAAGTCCAAAGCCTCCCCTCTCAGGGGAGGTGGCTCGGCGAAGCCGAGACGGAGAGGTTGTGGCAAATTTGCAGTAACCTCTCAGTCACCTTCGGTGACAGCTCCCCTGAAAGGGGAGCCATCCGCTGCGGCGGGCTAACCCCTCAGGCCCTTCGGGCCAGCTCCCCTTGACAAGGGGAGCCTTGGTGCGTACAAATCAATAAAATTTCCCCGCAAAAAGGTGCAGACCAACAAATTTGGCCTGCACCTTCTATTGATGGCAAATATTCTAAGGCAACTAGCTGCAAGTCTGATACCTCTGTATCAGGCGGCGCGTAGCAAGACGCTCGTAGGGTGACTATCGAGTGGAACGCCAGACGAAAACACAGGGCCTCGCCTAAATTCAGATGCAGGACGCACCAAAACGCGTCCCAGCGCCCCTTTTCTCCCCCTTCTTTTCCGGCAAGACGGAAAAGAAGGGGCCGCCGGAGGCGTCGGCAGCCGCAAATCTGCGACAACAATCCCTCAGTCAGCTTTGCTGACAGCTCCCTTTACACAAGGGAGCCTTGGAGTGAGCAAGCTCAGACGACGGTGTCGTATTCTCCGGCGCCGCCGGACTGGAAGTAGCGGTGCAGGTCGAAGGGGGAGAAGACGCCGCGGTCGGTGACGATGCCGGAGATGAGGTGCGGCGGCGTCATGTCGAACGCGGGATAATAGCCCTTGACGCCCGCGGCAGCCGTGCGCACGCCCATGGCCTGCAGGGTAAACTCCGGGTCGCGCATCTCGATCTGGACGGTGTCCTTCGTCTCGTGGCCGATATCCGGCGCGCCGGTGACGAAGGTCGGGATGCCGAAGTGGTTGGCGCAGATGGCGATCTGCAGCGTGCCGACCTTGTTGACGACATAGCCATCAAGGCAGATGGCGTCCGCCGCGCAGGTGAACAGATCCACGTGCTCGCGCTCCATGACGAACGCGGGCATGTTGTCAGTGATGACGGTCACATCGAAGCCCATGTCACGGCAGACCGTGGCGGTGAGGCGCGCGCCCTGGAAATACGGCCGCGTCTCCGGGCAGAACAGGCGGAAGTCCTTGCCCGCCAGCTTCGCCTCCTTCAGCATCATGCCGACGATCGTCTCGCCGAAGCACTGCGTCATGACCGTACCGCCCGCGGGGATGAGCGGCACGAGATATTTTGCGATCTCGTTGACCTTGCTGTAGCGGCGGTTGTTGGCGTCCACCGCGTGCTCGCGGATGGCCAGGTCGACCGGCTGCCCCTCACGGAGCGCCAGCTTTGCCGCCTCCAGACAGCCGTCGCAGACGAGCTTCATGCGCTTGGCCGTGGTCGGCCGGGCATTCGAGATCGTCTCGTCCGCCGCGGCGAGGAAGGCAAGCTGCTCCGCCTCCGTTTTTTCGCGGCACTCATAGGCCGCCAGCGCCATGCCCATGGCGGCCGCGGTGTACGGCCCGGCGCTCTGCGTGACCATGTCGCGGATCGCCTGTGCGACCTCGCCGTGCGTCCGGCAGGTGACGAATTCGGTCTTCGCCGGATACACGCGGCGGTCCAGGATCCGCACCTCGCCCGCGTCGTACCAGGCGACATTCTCATACTGCAGCAGGAAAGCAAGGCCCTCGTCGGCCCGGAAAGTCGTTGTCATACGTCCATCTCCTCTACGATTTTTGTCAGATACCGGCTGAAGCGGCCGGCGACGGCGGCGCCGGTCTCGTTGACCTCCTCGCCGGTGACGGCTGCGCCGGTCATCCCGGCGGCCAGGTTGGTGATGACCGAGATGCCGAGCAGCGGCAGACCGCAGTGCGCCGCGGTCAGCGCCTCCGTCACGGTCGACATGCCGACGGCGTCGCCGCCGAGCGCGCGGATGGCGCGGATCTCCGCCGGAGTCTCAAACTGCGGGCCGGGCATGAAGAAATAGACGCCCTCCTGCACGCGGATGCCAAGCTCGCCGGCGCAGGTCTTTGCCAGCGCGCGCAGCTCCGGCGTGTACATCCGGGTGACGTCAAAAAACCGCGGGCCGAATTCGTCGACGTTCCGGCCGCGCAGGGGGCTTGCGCCGTTGAGCTTGATGTGGTCGGCGATCAGCATGAAATCGCCGGGGCGGTAGCGCTCATTCACGCCGCCGGCCGCGTTCGTCACGATCAGCGCCCGGACGCCCAGCAGCTTCAAAAGCCGCACCGGCTGCGTCAGCTGCTCAAAGTCGTACCCCTCATAGCTGTGGAACCGCCCCGACAGACACACGAGCCGCTTGCCCGCGAGCGTCCCGAAGATGAGCTTGCCTGCGTGGCCGGGCGCAGTGGAGGTAAGAAAATTGGGGATCTCGCTATAGTCGATCTCCACCGGATCCTGCAGCTGCCCGGCAAACGGCCCGAGCGACGAGCCGAGGATCACCGCGATCTGCGGCTCGAACGGCATGCGCGCGCGGACATAGTCGGCGCTCTGCTGATAAAATGCAAACGGTTCGTTCATAAAATTTCCGCCTTTTTTTGATGATACCCTCATCATACCGCACGGCGGCGGGAAGGTCAACGGCCGCGGAAAAACTTCCCCGCCGCGTTGACTTTCTCCGGCCGGAATGCTATGCTTGTACCAATACAGTTCATACAGTCAGGAGGAGCGGCCGTGATCACCATCAACTACCGGGACCCGCGCCCGATCTATGAGCAGATCCAGGCGGAGCTTCGCCGTCTCATGCTGACCGGCGTGCTGCCGCCGGGGAGCCGGCTGCCGTCCGTGCGCGAGCTGGCGGGGCAGCTCGCCATCAACCCCAACACCATCCAGCGGGCCTACCGCGAGCTGGAGGCGGACGGTTATATCCTGTCCGTGGCCGGCAAGGGCTCGTTCGTCGCGCAGGCGGGCAATCTGGCCGAGCAGCAGAAAAAGCAGGCCGTGGACGCCTTCCGCGCCGCGGCACAGCAGCTGCGCCAGCTGGGGCTTACACAGGCACAGCTCGCACAGCTGCTCACAGAGGAGGAAGCAACGCCATGATCGAGCTTTCCCATGTCACAAAGACCTTCGGCGGCAAAAAAGCGCTGGACGAGCTGTCGCTCCGCGTGCCGCAGGGGGCGGTCTACGGCCTGATCGGCTCGAACGGCGCAGGCAAATCCACGGCCATCCGGCACCTGACCGGCATCTACCGGCCGGACGCCGGGACGGTCACGATCGGCGGTCTGCCGGTCTATGAAAACCCGGAGATCAAAAGCCGCATCGGCTATATCCCGGACGATCTGGGCGTGCTCGGCGGCGGGACGATCCGCGAGCTCGCGGCCTTTTACCGCGCGATGTACCCGCGCTTCGACGCGGCCCGGTTTGACGCGCTGCGCGAGGTCTTTCGTCTGGACGAGCGCACGCCGCTGCGCCGCCTTTCCAAGGGTATGCAGAAGCACGCAGCCTTCTGGCTGACGCTTTGCATCCGGCCGGACTATCTCGTGCTCGACGAGCCGGTCGACGGGCTCGACCCGGTCATGCGGCGGCAGATCTGGAGTCTCGTGGTGGAGGATGTGGCGGGCTACGGCATGACGGTGCTCGTGTCGTCCCACAATCTGCGCGAGCTGGAGGATATCTGCGACCATGTCGGCATGATGCACGCGGGGCGGATGCTGCTGGAGCGGTCTTTGGCCGAGCTGCAGGAGAACATCGTCAAGGTCCAGCTCGTGACGGACCAGCCGCTGCCGGAGGATCTTGCGGTTTTGCATGCGAGCACGCTCGGGCGCGTGCAGACGCTCATCATCCGCGGCGAGCCCGCGCAGACGGCGGAACGTCTGGCCGGGACAAAGCCGCTGCTGTGCGACCTGCTGCCGCTGAGTCTGGAGGAAATTTTCATGTACGAGCTGGGAGGGAGCGGCTATGACATCAAAAAACTCATGCTTTGACCGTGCGATCTTCCGCCGTTCCCTGCGGCGGACCGCGCCGGTCTGGGGGCTGTTCTGCCTGTATGAGCTGCTGCTGCCGCTGCGGCTGTACAGCTACTGCCGCGGTGTGTCGGTGTGCACGGAGGACTTTTTCGTGCAGGCGGAGCGGACGATCCTGGAAAATGCGGTGACCGGCGCGTCGGTCGTGCCGTTTGTCTACGGCGGGCTGCTCGCCTGGGTGCTGTTTTCCTGGCTGTTCCGGACCGGCAGCACGTATTTCTATGCCGCCCTGCCGGTCAAGCGGCGGACGCTGTTTCTGACCAACTATCTGACGGGGCTGCTGCTGTGCGCCGCGCCGGCGCTGGTGTCGTCGCTGCTGTTATGGGCGGTCGGCGCAGGCTTCGGCGTGTCGGCCTTTTTGCCCGCGATGCAGGTGTTCGCGGCGACGGGGCTGGGCTTTTTGCTGTTTTTCTCGTTTGCGTCGCTGGTGTGCATGGTCATCGGGCAGATGGCGGCTGCGCTGCTCGTCTACGGCATGCTGAATTTTGCCGCCTACGTGCTCGAGTCGATCGTGCAGCATCTGATGCAGACCTTCGTCTACGGCATGCCCGCGAGCCAGACGACCGCGGCTGAACGCGCCGCGGCCTACGCCTCGCCGGTCTTCGGCCTGCTGCGCGGCGGCTTCCGCGTGGCGACCGAATGGGTCGACGCGGGCGCGGTGGGCTATGAGACGGACCCGCATCTGGTGGGCTGGGGCTATCTCGGCATTCTGGCGGGCGTAGGCGTGCTCTTTGCTGTCTGCGCGTATTTGCTGCTGCAGCATCGGGAGATGGAGCGCAGCGGCGACGTGATCGCCGTGCGCCAGCTGCGCCTGGCGGCGCTGTACGGGTTCACGATCGGCTGCGCGCTGGTCATCGGTGTGCTGCTGGTCGAGCTGCTCTCGGGCAACGCGGCGGATAATTTCTGGTATGTGCTGCTGTTTCTGACGATCGGCGCGTTCGTGGGCTATTTTACCGGAAAAATGCTCCTGCAGAAGACCGTTTTCGTCTTCCGCAGCGGCTGGGGCGGGTTTGCGGCCTGCTGTCTGGTGCTGGCGGTGGTGTTCGGCGCGGCGAAGTTCGACCTGTTCGGCTATTCGCGGTATCTGCCGCAGCGCAGCCAGATCGCGGCGGCCGGACTGACAAGAAACGAGTATCAGGGCCTCTACACCTCGCGCGATCCCGCGTTCATTGACCGCGTTCTGGCCCTGCACACCGCCGCCGTGGAGGAAAAGGCGCGGCAGGAGCAGCGGAAAACGGACTTTCAGCTCGGCACTGACCATACGCAGGGCTTCTGCATCAGCTACCGGCTGACGAACGGTCGGCTCCTGCAGCGCTACTACAGCGTGGTCTACAACGAGGCGGACGCGCTGGCGTCCGGCAGCCTCATCTCGCAGTTCTCCTCCGTCTACAACAGCCCCGACTGCGTGCGCATCCGCACGGGCTTCGATACGCCGCGCACGGAGGCGAACGTGCTCTCGTGCTATGTGTATTCCTATGAGTCCGGCGAGGATCTGGAGCTGACAGGCGCGCATGCGTGGGAGCTCTACGCGGCCTGCCTGGCGGACATCAATGCGGGCCGGCTCGGCGCGGAGGATGTCAGCGGCGACGGGACGAAGGACGACGAAAATTACACGCCGCTCAGCCTGATGTTCCTCGTCACGACCAACACCCCGGGCGAGACGGTGAACCTCTATGTCGATGCCATCCCGCTTGGCGCGGACGAGACCGTCCGCGTCCTGGAACAGGCGGGCGCGGAGATCTATTGGAAGACGAGCTGACGAACTGAACAAAAACTCCGCCCGCGGGCCAAAAGCCCGCGGGCGGTTTGTCAGTCGAGTACGACGCCCTTTTTCCTGCCGTTTTTCTTTCTGGGATACTCGCGGATCCGGGTGATGAAATCCAGATTGATGATTTCCTTTTCACCGGTATTTCTCTCGATGAGCATGCCGCCGTCATCGATCTCTTTGATCACGCCCTGTATGCTGCTGTCATTGGAAGTGATGGTATAAATGATGCACTCTTTTTCGAGAAACTGTTTTGCCAGCTCTTTCATTTCGCTGTTCTCCTTGTTTCGCTTTTTTTGATTCAAAATATGTCTGACTGCCGCCAGTCTCCGTCTTCTTGCGATCCAGGGGATGATCACAAGAAGGAGCACGGCAAGCAAAATGAGGTAAGTATTTCCGTTCATTTGCATGTTTCCTTATGGCGCATGATAAAAGCAAGGACCAATTCAGCGGCTCCGACGATCAGCCACACAACGCCAATGGCGGTATTTTTCACCCAAAAGAACCAAAGCAGCGACACCAAAAGCCAGGTGACCGCTAAAACAAAACAACCGGTACTGCTGAGCTTCATGACAAGTTCCCCCTTGAAAGAAATTACGAGATTTTGCTTCCGGCCCTGGAATCGCGCATGGCCTCCTTGCAGTACGCCGACAGGTTGACGATCCAGACGAGGCACACCGTGAGCGAAGGCAGGAATCCAATATCGAACACAAGCGCACAGACCGCAAGCACGATCGCCAGAACCGTGCAGACCGCATTTGTCGCGGAGTAGGCTTTGAACGCACACTTGCCGATCATCAGTTTCTCGGCCTCATCGCAGTCCTCCAGCCACTTCTTCTGAAACCGCATATCGTAGACGGACGCTTTCTTTTCGGGATTGGTCTGCTTGGCGGTGTCTACACACTTCTGCTGGAACATGATCGCTTCTGCCAGGATCACGAAGAAGGCGGCAATACCGATAAAAAACACAAGGGTGCTTTCGCTGCTGTCAAATATGGAAAAGCCGCCCGAATAAGACGCCGCGATCAAAAATAAGAGATGATCAGCGCCGCGCTTGTGAGCCAGAGTACAACAGACAGCTTTCTGTCGATCGTATCCGAGGTGTCTTCATCCTCGCCGTCCCACGCAGCGACCAGTTTCTTTGCACGCCGGTAGATCGGGATGCAGAGCACCGGCACGATGACCGCTGTCGCCAGCATCAGCCACGGGGCAATACGCGCTCCAAAGAACGCGCCCGCTTCTTTCATCATGCCGGCAAATTGCGCGACCTCGCCATTTGCCACACCATAACCGGAAGCATATCCGATCAAGCCGCCAATCAGTACACATGCGACCGCGAAAAGTAAAAATTTTGGCAACGCTTTTCGGTTTGCCTGCCGGATCTCATCGTTTTTCATGTTCCGTTTCCTCCTGCAAATAGAAGACATCCTCTACCGTAACACCGCATACCTTCGCGATCGTCAGAGCAAGGGTGACCGACGGCGAATAATCCCCACGCTCGATCAGGCTGATCGTCTGCCGTGACACGCCGCATAGGCGCCCCATCTCCTGCTGATTCACATTCAGTGCGGCTCTGCGCTCCTTCAAACGATTTCGCAGTATCATACGGCACCTCCCTTGTATGACAAGCTTTCTTGTCTAAATGACAACTATATTTGTCATTGCATATGATACCACAGGCATCCCTTCCTGTCAATAGACCGCATGGAAAAGCTGCGGATAAAGCCGCCATGCCTGCCTGTTTGCGGCAGAAACCATATCAGAGAAAAACAACCCCCGGATGATGCTTCGCATCATCCGGGGGCTTGCTTGTGTTCAGGCCCTCAGGCGGGGTGGGGGAGGCTTACTTGGCTTCCTCGACGGCGTAGGCAGACGGAGCTGCGGGGACGCCGCGCTTCCACTCGATCAGGTTCACAACGTAGAACGTGATGACGGAGACAA
>ERZ808240.5001-NODE-5001-length-11143-cov-30.499910_pt1 | contig 11143 bp, 10 predicted proteins | sample MGYA00521084_ERZ808240 | MGnify/ENA primary metagenome ERZ808240 (study PRJEB31516, sample SAMN03275571) | gut metagenome | biome: mammalia-associated habitat; material: feces | host: Papio cynocephalus | place: Kenya | collected 2012-08-06 ... | reverse complement strand
CAAAGGATGCTGTGACTCTCGCCGTCGAATCAAACGCGGCCATAGGCACGGCATTCTCCGCATGGCTCAAGGAACTCGGAGCGTATGACGTAGATATTCTCGGTAAGCCACGAGTGAAAATCTATCCGGGCTCATACCATAACACCCAGGAGTAGATATCTATACACAAAACTCAGATGAACAGTTTTCTCAAGAGCATACTATTTCTGACATCTGCCTGTGCTGCGGCATCCTGCACCAAGGATGCCGCAACTGCCGGCGGAAGTGCCGGAGAGCGGCTGACCCTTGCTGTCACGATAGAGGACGGTGCCACCACCAGAACCTGTATCGGCGGCAAGGACGGCAATGTCTACCATACGTGTTGGCAGGAGGGAGACCGAATATCTCTCAACGGAGTGCCGTCGGCCGCCCTTGATGCGGAACAGAGCGGCCGACGGACAGCATCCTTTGCATTCCGAGGCGGCCTGTATGCCCCGTTCAACATACTCTATCCCGCAACGGAAAGCCCGGATGTCGTGACTTTTCCAGCGGAGCAGCGTTATGTTGCCGACAGTTTTGACCCGGCTGCGGCTCCGATGTGGGCCTCCGGCTCCAGTTATGAGGACATGAAGCTCAGGCATCTGTCTTCGCTCGTCAGGCTTTCGCTCAAGGATGCCGAGGGAACTGTCCTCAAGGGCGTCAGTCTCTGCTCCATGGGCGGAGAACAGCTCAGCGGGGAGTTTTGCCTCCTGAAGGATGCCGAGGGGCGTTTCACGGGAGAGACGGAACCTGCCGGCGGCTCCTCGGACTTGACGATGACTTTCGGGGAAGACGGTCTGACGCTGTCGTCCGAGCCTGCCCTGATATATATCGCAATCCCCTCGGGAGAATACTCCGGCGGATTCAAGGCAACTCTGTGGAGCGCTGACGGCAAGGCAATGATGCTCTCTTTCTTCGGGGGCGGAACCCGCGTGATTGCCCCGGCCAAAGTCTTGGAATTTCCTGAGCTTGAGTTCGAGCCTGACGGAAATGACGTGCTTCATGTCCGTGACGCCTCTGATTTTCTCCTGCTCTCCTCGACCGGGGCAAAGACTGTCTATATCCACAATGACATTGACATGACCGGTGTCTCGTGGAAAGGCTGCGGCAGCGGTTTCGACGGCGTCATCGACGGTATGGGGCACAGCGTCAAGGGAATCGCGACCAAGGCCTTCATCCAGAAGGCGGCGTCGGACTGCGACCTGACAATCCGGAACCTCACTTTCACCGGCTGCACCAATACAATACTCACCTTCGGCGGCGGGACTCTGACATTGGAAAACTGCCGCTTCATCGGCAATTCCGCCGCCAATGTGCCTGTGCTTTCTGTTCCTTCATCGGCAACTTCCGGCGGCATAACCATCGCCCGCTGCGACTTCATCGGGAACAGTACCAGATCTGTCTCGGGAAATCAGGCCGCAGTCACCGTGCAGGGACAGATTCCCGTATGGCTCACGAACTGCCGTTTCATCGACAACATCGGTTCCAACTACGGCTCGGCCCTGCATTTCTCAAAGGCCGCAAATTCCACGCTGGCGCTGAACAACTGCCTCTTCTGGGGCAACGGGAACAGCGGCTCCTCCGAACCGGCTGCGGTTTCATCCGGCGCGGCGAACTTCATAATGCTCAATACCACAATGGTTCAGAGCGTCGCCGGATGCCGGTATGCCCTGCGCTGCGGAGCGGGGGCCGGGATGAACAATGCGTTCATGGCCAATAACATCGTCTATAATGTAAACGCGACGGGCTACAGCTTCTACACGGCCGCCGCGACCTATTTTCTCCGCAGCGTCGGCTATAACCAGTACGGCAGCGCCTGTCTGGCAACGCCGGCCAATGTCTCGCTCGGTGAGACATACTCCTGGACAATGACCGGGGGCTCGGCCGGCGTCAATGACAATGCAGTGGGCGTTCCGGACTGCTGCGCAGCCCCGGAGCGGGGCAACGGCTATGTGTGGAGCTGGGCGCTGCCTGCGGACAAGGCTCAGTACCTGCCGACATCAGCGCAGATTGAGTCTCTGCTGACCTCAGACACCGTTCTTGGCGGCGAAGGCGGCATTGGAACTGCTTTCTTGGGCTGGCTGAGGACAATTCGGGTCGGCGGCCGCAATGCGCTTGAGACGGACTGCTACGGAAATGTGCGTGATGCGTCCGGACTTTGGCCGGGATGCTATCAGAAACAGGAGGAGGGGATATGAAAAAGTCAATTCTTATAGGGATGTTAATGATGGTCGGAATGTTTCTGACGGCGCTTTCCTGCGTGGAAAGACTTCCCGTAGAGGCGGAGCCGGAGCTCGCGGAGCAGGGCGTGTGTCTCCTTCGTGCGCAGATGGTGGAAGACGACTCCTTTGTCTGGACGTTGCCGGAGTCAAGGATTGGGGTATATTCCGGGTCTTCTGCCAATTCCTGCTGGACTCCGCGCGCCTACTGCATCGGCAAGAGCGGCGAGGCGGAAATCTTCGGTCCGGAGGCAAAGGGTGAGGTCTATGCCTACTGGCCATATTCGGAGGAGGGCTATTCCCCTTGCGCCGACGGACGTGTCCGCATCCCGTCCGAACAGAAATGGCATGACAGTTTTGAGTCCCACATTGCAGGCAACGCGCCGCACCTTGTCGCCTGTGCCGAGGATGGCAGGCTTCGCTTCCGTAGGCACTGCGGGGCTCTGCACGTCAGGGTTATGATGGATTTTGTGCAGAATGTACAGAACATAGTCCTCAATTCCGAAGATGACATCTGCGGAGACTATGATGTCAGCGGCCTTGCGGAGGAGAAGCTTGTGAACGGCGGAAAATCCATACGGCTGACGGGAATAGACCGGCCCGCAGGCGCTTCTGAGCCATTGGACGCCTGGATTATGCTCCCTCCCGGGACTTACTCCGGCCTTTTTGTCACCGTCTCGGGCGGAGAGGAGACGGCAACTGCGGTCATTGATGGCTCCGTCCGGATTGAAAGCGGGAGACAGACCGAAGCCGATGCGAGTGAACGGCGCAATGACTATGAAGGCGGCGACTTCGAGGGCGAGGTAGTTGAATTTGATTAGACCGGAATATGAAAAGAATACTGATTATGCTTGCGGCCTGCCTGCTATGCTCTTCCTGCGTAAAAGAGGTGCTTGTGACTTCGGGTAAAGTCATTTTTGAGACGGAGGTGGAATCCGGCGCCGGTTCTCTGGACGTGCTCATTTCCACGGAAGGGGTGTGGAACGCCTCGTCGCTGGCGCCGTGGATTGCCGTTGACGGAGACTGGCACAGGGACCGCCATGTGATAATTCTGAATTACGGCTCCAACCGCTCCGTGGAGGGAGACATCCGGCACGACCGCAGAGGAAAGGTGGTCGTGCGCAGTTATGACGGCGGCCGGTGCGACACGTTGATAATCAATCAGAGGGGGATGCTCAGATGAGAAGAAGATATGCATTGCTGTTGGGCTGCACTGTGTTTCTGGCAGCCTGTACCAAGGAAGTTCGGGTGAACCGCCCTCATGACTTCGCTGCGGAGACCTCACAAGGGTATGAATATGCGGACGTGAAAATCACCGTCGGCCCGGATTATTCCGTGGGCTGCCCGTCGGAGGGAATGACCTCGAAGCCGCTGCCGGACGGCTGCACCGTGTATTCAGTGGGAAATCTGCGGCTCGTGACAGGAGAATGCCGTGATGTCGCGGAGCTGGCTGAGGAGAGTTTCTGGAAGGAGACGTCCGCGCTGTGGATATATTGCCTGGCATTGGACAGCCGTGCCACGCTTCTGGAGAGTATGGGCTTTGCCGACTGCTGCCGCCATTTTCTGGCGGAGGAAGCCGAATCCGGACGATTCGTGTATGCCGCCTCCAATGTCTTTGATTTGATGAGCGGCTTTGCCCGCCGTGGTGAAGAACTGTCGTTCAATGTAAGACTCAAAAAGGAACAGGGGATATGAAAAGATTGTTTTTGACCATATTTTTGAGCGTTTGTACGATTCCTGCCCTTTTCGCTCAGAACATTACCGTGAGCGGGCAGGTGATGGGCGAGGACGGCATGCCGATAGAGGGAGTGACTGTGATGGTTCAGGGTACATCGAACGGCGTAGTCACGGACGCGGACGGTAAATATTCCATAGGGCGACTTTCATCCTTCGATGTTCTCATATTCTCCTGTCTCGGCTATAGGGAGGCCTCGGAAGGCGTAGAGAGACGCAGTACAATCAATGTGGTGCTCAAGGAGGAAGTTAAGACGCTCGACGATGCCGTGGTGATTGGCTACGGGACACAGAGGAAATCCGATCTCACCGGCTCCGTGGGTGTGGTGAGCATGGACGAGATACAGACTCCCGCAGTATCCTCGGTTGACCAGGCTCTTCAGGGACGTATAGCCGGGGTGGATATTCTCGGCGGCGGAGGCGAGCCCGGGGCGGCCTCTTCAATTCGCATCCGAGGCACGCGCTCAATTTCGGCCGGCAACGATCCTCTGATTGTGGTCGATGGCATTCTGGATGCGGTTGAGAGTTTCTCAGACATAAACCCCGATGACATAAAGGACATTTCCGTGCTCAAGGATGCATCGGCTACGGCGATATACGGCTCACGCGGCTCGAACGGAGTCATCATCGTGACGACCAAGGGCGAGACGGCCTCTAAGGTCTCCGTCAATTTCAGCGCGGGCGCCGGCATGAGCGAGCTTCCCCGAAAACTTGACATTATGACCGCCGAGGAGTTCGCGCAGTTCAGAAACGACTACCGCCTTTCCGCAGGAAACGTGACCGTGACGACCCCTCAGGTTTCCGGCTCCTATCCTTTCGAGAACCCCTCGTCATGGGGCGAGGGCACCGACTGGCAGGACGTGCTGACTCGTAAGGCGTTCCAGCAGGACTATAAGCTGAATGCAGGCTATGGCGACCGCAGGCAGTCAGTCTGGCTGTCATTCGGTTATGAGGACCGCGACGGCATCGTCATCGGCACCGGAATGCGGCGCTACAGCACGCTGGTCAAGTTCAGCCGGCAGCTTTTCAAGTTCATGAAGATCGGCGCAAGGATAAACTACGCCTACAGGCACAGCGACAGCAACAGCGTCACCATCAACGGCACGAGCAGCTCCTCCGCAGTGTGCATGAGTCCCCTTGTCGGAAAGGAGGACGTGTGGAACCGGTACGGCGATGAGGGCGGCTCCGGCGGCTCGATATTCAACAGTCCCTATCTGATAGCCACAAAGACCACGAACTATTCGAACATCAAGTTCCTGAACATGGCGCCTTATGTCGAGTTTGCTCCGTTCCGGGGATTCACGGCCAAATCGACGTTCTCATATTCGCTGAACGGCATAGACTCGTTCAACTATTCACCGGCATCCATGCCTTTGGCGACTGCTCAGAAAACCGGCGGTACGGCCGTCCGCTCCTCGACCTCAAAGACCACGATGCTGAGTGAGACGACGCTCTCCTATAAGCCGAGACTATCAGGCGGACACTCCTTTGACGTCATGGGCGGCTTCACCGGAGAGAAACGTGCGACAGACTATAATTACACGAAAGGAGTGGGCTATCTGGACGACAATGTCGGCCCGTATAATCTTGGCGGCCTGCCGGACAAGCGCAACTACACCGTCCGCAGCAATATGACTGAACTGACCAGACTCTCGGTGCTTGCCCGGGCCAACTATTCGTGGATGTCGCGCTATCTGCTCACCCTGACCGTGCGCGGGGACGGCTCATCCATGTTCGCAAAAGGACACAAATGGGGCTTCTTTCCGGCAGCGGCGTTCAGGTGGAACATCACCAACGAGGGCTGGATGGCGGGTGTCAAGGCAAACGGACTGACCAATCTCGCGCTTCGCCTGAGCGCCGGCCGCAGCGGCAATGACTCCGTGGCAAGCTATGTGTCCCAACAGTATCTGACGGTGACCACAGGCTCGTGGATTTTCGGAGACGGCCAGCAGAGTGTGGCATATCCTTCGCGAGTGGATAACGACACGCTGTCGTGGGAAAAGACCGACAGCTTCAACGCCGGACTGGACATTTCCCTTCTGAACGACAGGGTGGTGATTTCCGCAGATGCCTACCTTTCCCGTACAGGCGACCTCCTCCTTGCCCTGCAGAATGCCTCGCAGACCGGCTTCTCTACGCGCTACGCCAACATCGGCGGCACAAAGGGATGGGGCTTCGAACTCTCGCTGAGCTCTCACAACATAACCCGGCGGCATTTCAACTGGGAGACGACATTCACCTTCAGCCACAACGGCTCGGTGGTGACCGACATCGGCGCTGAGTTCGACTATGTGGCGACCTACAGCAAGAACTCGCAGATGCTCTATGGCTACAAGGTCGGCTACCCGGTGAACGCCCTCTGGGGCTACAAATGCTGCGGAGTATGGCACAACGACGAGGAACGCGAAGCCAACAGGACCACGAGGGCGTATGCTTCCTACCAGAATCAGAACGGCTACCGCAAATATGCCGACATCAACCATGACGGAGTCCTCGACAGCAGCGACCTCGTATATCTCGGCTCGACGGATCCTGTCCTGTATGGAGGAGTCCAGAATAATTTCAGAATATGGAATTTCCGTCTGGGGATATATTTTACCTACTCTATAGGCGGACAGATGTACAACATCTCGGAGTTCAACCTTGGAAGCTCGATTGCCAACACGAACAAGTACCGCTATATGATGGACTGCTGGCATCCCGTCCGCAATCCGGACAGTGACATTCCGGCTCCTGCGGCCAAGGACGGCTACGGCTCCGACTGCTATGTCCACGACGCCTCCTACCTGAGGCTCAGGAATCTCTCGCTGAGCTATGTCTTTGACCTGAGCCGCCGTGTCAAATGGATGAAGGACGTAACCATCGGCGCCTACATCGACAATGCCTTCCTCTTGACCCGCTACAACGGCTACGACCCGGACGTGAACTCCTCATCCACGGCGGCGAGGCGTGTAGATACGGCCACCTATCCCAATCCGCGGACATATATGCTGAGCTTTAAGATAAGATATTGAGACCATGAAGAGAATTTTCATACTGATTGCGGCGTGCTGTCTGTGCGCGGCCTGTTCGCTGGATGAGAAAATACGGTCCTATCCTCTTCCGGGGTCCTATTACGAGACTCCGGAACAGTGCATCACCGGACTGAATGCCTGTTACGGAAACATACGCAACATCTACAACAGCAACGAGTATTTCGTAATCTGCGAGGCGCAGACGGACCTCATGTACATCAACCGCTCGGACCAGCTCAACGGCATTCTTGCGGTGACTCCTTCCATGCCGCAGTTCGCCACGACAATCTGGACGCAGGCCTATCAGGGCATCAGCCGTGCCAATGCCGTGGAGGCGGCAATAGGGCGTTCTGACATGACGGACGAACAGAAGGCGCCGCTGCTCGCGGAAGCTGCGGTGCTCAGGTCCATGCTCTACTACATCCTCACTTCCAATTTCGGCGATGTGCCGTTCTACAAGGACGAGGTGACCTCCGCGACCAATGACGGGATAGCCGCCCTGCCGCGGATGAGCGCTTCCGACACGCGGGACACTCTCATAAATGATTTGAAATACTGGATTCTTGAGCGGCAGGCACTGGATATGCTCCCGACCAACGACCCTTCCAACAGCCGGCAGTACCGTGCGGGAGCCGCCCTCGGCCTCATGCTCGGAGGCAAGATGAGCCTGTGGAACGGAAGATGGAGCGACGCCGTGGATTTTTTCGGGACGCTGGAGACAATTTACGGTGACTTGTCTCAGTATAAGGTCTCCGACATCCGCTTCGGACAGCGCCTCTGTTCCGAGTCCATTCTTGAGATGTCCAACATCTCCGTGGATTACGGCCTTCATGTGTCCGGCTCGCTCGCGAGCGTCTGCACACCCTACCGCAAGGTGTCCGTGCCGGAGGGAGACGACGATGAGGAGCAGCTGGGCAATCTGGATTTCTATGACGGGGTCGGTATCCCGGCGCTCGGCTCCAATATGCGTACCCGCACGCCTCTGCGTCCGACAAAGCATTTCTACCGTGACCTGATGACGGCCTCTTCCTCCGACCTGCGCCGCGCCTCATACGCCACCGACGGCACTCCGATTGAAAATGGAGGAGGCTATCTGGCGTGGGGATGGCCAGGCTGGTCCGCGGATGAGGACAGAAGCGTCGTGAAACCGTCGTACAAGTTCTTCGGCTCCGTGAAGTCAGCAAAGGGGAGACCCTACCTCGGCGATAAGTTCTGGTGCTTCGGAATGCAATATACCAGCGACAGCAACAGCTACAAGCTCTTCCGCTATGCCGGCGCTCTTCTCGGCCTTGCCGAGGCATGGTTCCAGAAAGAGGACGACGTGCAGGCCTGCCGCTATCTCAATATGGTCAGGTCCCGCGCCGGCATTGACCCCGTGACCCCGTCCTCTTTCGGCAGCCGCAGCGCACTTTTTCATGAGATTCAGAACGAGTATGCACGCGAACTGTTCGGGGAGTGGCAGCGCAAGCACGACCTCGTGCGCTGGGGAGTGTGGTATGACTATGTTATGGAGTATAATGTGAACGGCGAGAACAACACGCGACTGCGAAACAACATACGCCCATGCCACGAGTACTATCCGATTCCGGACAAGGAAGTGGTGAACAGCGGCGGAAAGCTTGACAATAAGGAATATAACAGATACGGACTATGAGAAAAACATTGTGTGTCATTCTGACGCTGCTGTCGGTCATTGCCGCGCTTTCATGTCAGAAACCGTATGAGACGGGCATTGAACTGGCCGTGAACAACGAGAAAATAGAGATTCCATCGTCTGCCGGGGGACATTGCTACATCACCGTGTTTTCCAACAGAGACTGGACAATAGCCCTTGAACCGGCTGAAACATGGGCGACTCTAGAAACTTCGCATGGAAGCGGCATCGGCTATGTGAGGATGGATTATTCCGAAAACCTCAGCGGCTCTCCGCGCAGTCTTGATGTGGTCGTCCGCGGAGGGGAGAAGGCCTGCCGCATTGTTGTAACCCAATCTGCTACAAGATGAAAAAGATGATTTATACGGTGCTCGCCTGCGCTGTGGCCGTTTCGTGCGGCAGACTGTTCCCTGACAAGGTTGACGTCGTGCAGCTAGGAATCGTGCAGGACTTTGTCGTCGCGTCTGCGGCGCAGGACATTGTAGGCGCGAAAGTCATTTCCGACAGAGACTACAAATTCGCTGTAGAGGGCGACGCCCCGTGGATGAGCGTTGAACTGGCCGCAAGGGACACATTGGTGTTCAGCGTGGAACGCAATGACGGTTTCTGCAGGAGCGTTTATGTCTGCGTTTCAGCCGACGGCAGGACGGACAGGCTTCAGCTGCGTCAGGAAGGCAAGTGGCAGGAGTCCATAAGCCTTCACGATTCCTCCGTCGATGTTCCCGCCTCCGGAGGGCGCGTGAGCACGCGGGTGATTTCCAATCTTCCGTCGGATTGCCTGGCTGCATCAACCCTGGACACTAAGTCGATAGCCAGTCTTTCACTTGAGGACTATATACTCAGTTTTGACGTTCTGCCCAGTATGGTACGAGACCGAAGGACATATGTCGTGACCGTAAGCTACACGGACGGATGGGGAAGGGAAATAAGCGGAACATTGACAGTTAGGCAGGAAGCGTATGAATAGGATACTTTTTTGCATCTGCCTTGCCGTGACGATTGCCGCATCTGCCATGGCACAGACTGCGGCTTCCACCGGCGATACATCCAGCCTTCGGGTCGGAACATATAATCTGCGGATGCAGTGGCTGGACAAGAACGGTCCCAACGCATGGGAGCGCCGTCACGACAAATGTGTCCGAAGCATCCGGGACAATGATTTTGATGTCCTGGGCGTGCAGGAAGTAACCGATTTCGCGGCGGCCGAGCTTTCTGACGACCTGCGGGACACTTATGCCGCCATATTCTTCTCTCCCTATCGGCAGGACGGGCACGGCAACCAGTGCAGTGGAATCTTCTATAAGAAAAAGCGCTTCAAACTTGTTGATTATCATTTCTTCTGGATTAGCGATACTCCGTTCGAAATGTCAGAAAATGACCATTGCGGGGACAAGGCCTATAAAAGAGGGGGCGCCTGTGCAATCTTCAAGGACAGAGTGAGCGGGAAAAAGTTCTGCTTCATAAACCATCATGGCATACTCAATCCCGAGGAAAACCTGAAATATGCCCACGTGCTTGTCGATATTGAGAAAAAGTTCAATCCTGAGGGTTACCCGTCATTCCTTGTCGGTGATTTCAATGTGCGCCCTGATCATCCAAGCCATGAGGTATGGCGCGGGCATTGGTCCGACTCTGCCGAAACTGCCGGCGAAAGACAGTGCACCATGAACTCCTTCTGCCCGTATCCCGCCAAATGGGACAAGTCAAAGCATATAGACTTCATCTATTACCGGAACATTGCCGCACCGACCGGTTTTATGGTGAACCAGACACTATATGACGGACGCTGCGCCTCAGACCATTTTCCCGTGCGCGCAGACTTTATTCTTTAGGGGTAGAATCATCCCCGTCATGCGTGCGGGCCTCAGATGATTCCGCGCTTAATGCGTGAGGTAGTTCTCCGGATGGCGGGCGGTGAGGTGCATTTCCTCGTAAATCTGCTGGATGCGTTCCATATCCGCCTTGGCGTCGTCGGTCAGCTCGAACTTCTGTCCCCGGCCTACGCGCTTTGTTCCCCAGTCGAAGTAGCCGAGATAGACCGGGCAGCCCACAGCCGTGGCAATCTTGTGAAATCCTGTTTTCCAGCGCCTTACCGGCTTGCGTGTGCCTTCGGGGGCGAGCGCGAGGTGCATCGTCTTGCGGCTGTTCATCTCATGGACTACGCTCAGCACGACAGAAGCCCCGTTTGTCCTGTCAACGGGCACTCCGCCCATTTCCCGGACAATCCATCCGAGCGGTCCCCAGAAAAACTCTTTCTTTACCATGCAGTAGGCCTTGCCGCCCACGGAGGTGTAGTAGAGATAGGATATGACAAAATCCCAGATCGTCGTGTGCGGCACTCCGAGAATCACGCATTTGTCTTCCGGCACCGGCGGCTCCACGGCCGTCCAGCCCAATGCCTTCAGCATGAAGGCGCAGAATTTTCTCCACATATATTATCAATTATTCAATCAATTATTCAATCAATTATTCAATCAATTATTCAATCAATTATTCAATCAATT
>ERZ808240.5000-NODE-5000-length-11150-cov-6.790536_pt1 | contig 11150 bp, 8 predicted proteins | sample MGYA00521084_ERZ808240 | MGnify/ENA primary metagenome ERZ808240 (study PRJEB31516, sample SAMN03275571) | gut metagenome | biome: mammalia-associated habitat; material: feces | host: Papio cynocephalus | place: Kenya | collected 2012-08-06 ... | reverse complement strand
TTGTGGTGATTTTTGTGAATTTACTCTTGACAAAGGTCACTTCATAACAGGTGTTCGGATGGAAATAGGAAATACACCAGCATGTGGAAAGGGGTCACTAATAGAATATATAGTGGCTGAGCCGGAACCGGAATTTTTGGATCCAGAGAGAATGGTTCGTTGCTGGGGAGCTCGATGGGGAGCAAACAGTGAGTATGGGAAATTAAAAGTTGTCTATATGCACCGCCCTGGAAAAGAATTGCTTACCATGCGCAAAGAAGACTATATGGAAGAGTATGATGCGCTGATTGGACCGAACAGATCTTATTATTGGGCAGGAAAAGATGTTCCGAATCTCGAGAAAGCACAGGAACAGCATGATTATTTTACAGATATATTGCGTAGTCATGGTGTTGAGGTTGTATATAGTGTTGACAATCCGGATTATTTACGGAAAACCGTCAATACACGTGATGTGGCAGCTGCCGTTCCGGGGGGCATGATGGTATTACGTCCTGCACCATATATGAGACATGGTGAGGAACTGGTTGCGACACGTACACTGGGAATGCGAGGGGTTCCCATCCTTGCGACAATTCATGGAACCGGAATGTTAGAAGGCGGCGGATTTATGATGCTTGATCCGGAGCATGCAGTTGTGACACATTCCTGTCGTTGTAACGGAGAAGCAATCACACAGGTGCGTGCATTGTTGGAACCAATAGGAATCGAAGTAATTGAAGTTGCTGTGCCAGGATATGAGATTCATATCGATGGTATGCTGTCAATTGTGGACGAAAAAACGGCACTTGTCAATTCCACATTGTTACCATATACATTTATTACAAAACTGCAAAGTCTTGGGTATAAACTGTTAGAAGTTCCAGAAGGTGAAAGCTGGGCAATCAATAATTTGGTTATAGAGCCAGGACTTGTTTGTATGATTGATGGGATGAATGCATCCAAGAAATTGCTGGAACGGCAGGGGATAGAAGTGATCTCGCTTCCATGGGATGAAAATATAAAAAGTGGTGGCGGTCCGCACTGTGGTACCTGTCCGCTTATGCGGGAATATGTGTAGGCGAGAGGAGTGTATTATGGAAAATTTGTGGATAAAATCTCGGAGTGGAAATCCTACAATTCGCACAGCACCATATAAGGAGGAAAGAATAGAATATCTTGGAGAGTATGATGGTTGGTTTCGAGCATTTCGATTGGCTTGTGATGTGATTGCAATTTGTGAACCATATCATGCACAGGGCGTATTTTCTTTTTTGATCTTGGGTACTGAAAATTCGGTTCTTTTAGATACAGGTCAGGGAATGGGAAACATAAGACCATTAATAGATAGATTTTTACCAGAAAATTCGACGTTGATGGTTGTTAATACGCACACACATTTTGACCATGTAGGAGATAATTACCATTTCGAAAAAGTTTGGATTTATGATGATCCTGTGGCAATAAATTGTGCAGAATATGGGATATCAAATGAAACATTAAAGCCCGAATTGAAAGAATCCTGTTTTTATGGAAAAATGCCTGAACAGTTTGATCCAGCGGATTATTTTATTCATCCATTTTCTTACGATTTATTGGAAGATGGGGATGTGATTGATCTTGGAAATCGAAAATTGCAGGTGATACATACACCAGGGCATTCCGAAGATGGAATTATGTTGTATGATGAAAAATATAAACTGTTATTTACCGGAGATACCTATTATCCTGGAAGATTGTACTTGTTAAATAGCTGGGATCAAATTGATATTTATATTCAGACACTTCAAAAGTTGGAGGATATGGATCTGGATGTAGAATTATTGATTCCATCGCATAATTTTCCACAAGACGATCCACATATTTTATCTGTGGTGATGTCTGCATTGAAAACTTTGAAGTGTGGAGATGGACCGGATGGTCGATATATGGAAGATTTTGGTGATTGGGTACGCGGATATGACTTCGATGGATGTACGATTGTGCTACCGTCCAATTGATTCTTTGGGATTGTAAAATGTTTGTTTACAGGAAACAAATGGAGGAATTCTTATGAAAAATAATTATGTAGTTACGATTACAAGACAGTTTGGCAGTCTTGGACGACCGATTGCACATCAGTTGTCGGAGAAGCTTGGAATCGAATATTATGACAGAGATATCGTGGAGACAACGGCAAAGCGTATGAATCAGCGCGTATCAGTCATTAGTGATGCCGAAGAAGTCGCAAAATCATCCTTTTTTAAAATGCGTTTTCCACTTGGTACAGAGGAAAGCCGGATACAGGATGAAATCTTTGATGTGCAGCAGAAGATCATAACAGAGCTTGCGGATAAAGAATCCTGTATTATTGTTGGACGATGCTCAGATTATGTGTTGCGCAATTACAAAAATGTCATTCATATTTATATTTATGCGCCATATGAGGCACGTATCAATAATTGCGTGGACTATCTGCATATGACACGGGAAGATGCTATCAAGGAAATGACAACGGTCGATAAGGCGCGTTGTGCATATCATGAGAAATATGCAGGGTATGCACCAGATGATTTCAACCACAAAAATTATATGGTGGACAGCAGTGTGCTCGGTGTGGACGGAACAGCAGAGATACTGGCAGATATTGTGCGCAAGAAATTCTGCATATAAAACAGCTTCACAAAAAAACTTATATTATAAAGGAACAGGCAGCTTAGCGGCTGTCTGTTTTTCTAAATTTCGTGAAAATGTATGGTTGAAAATACAGCTGATATTCAGTATAATGTATACAATAAAGACAGGGGGAGTGCATTATGCCAAAATTACCATCTATATCGAAAGATACACTATCGGATAAAGCCTATCATATTATCAAAGAAGCAATTGTATCAAACCAGTATAAGCCGGGGGATCTGCTTGTGGAGGAGTCGTTGGCAGAGCAGTTATCAATCAGCCGTACACCGATTCGTGATGCATTGAAGCGGCTGCAGTTCGAACATATTATCAAACCAAACAGCAATGGAAAACTAGTGGTATCTTCTGTTTCGCTGGAGGATATACAGAATGTAACAGTGGTACGATGTAATCTGGAAAGTCTTGCCATCTCTTTATTAGATGGAAAGGTAAATACAGAAAAGAAGAAAAAACTGAAAAAGCTGGCGGATAAATGTGCGGCAATTATGAAAAATGGAATCGAAGGAAAGGCGTTGGAATATCTGGAGGCAGACTATGAGTTCCATATGTATATTGCGGAATGTTCCGAAAATTCATTTTTATATGATATGATTGAACGTGTGAATTTTGTTACAAAACGGTTCCATATTTTATCGGGAAACTTGGATCTTTATATTCAGACGGCATTAGAGGAACACCAGGCAGTCGTGGATGCAATTATGGAAGATCGATATCAGGATGCAGCAGATGCAATGGTGCGGCATCTGAATCAGGTTGGATTAAGAATGCCTATAAAATAGGAAAATAATTATAAAATCGAAAGTTTTCAGAAGAAAAAGTTTCAGGAATTCAAAGAACTGTGTCATGCTTGACACGGTTCTTTTTTGACAATATACTGTATACAGTATATGATATACAGAAAGCGATAAAGGAGGAATCATATGGATATATATAGTGAAGTGGAAAAGATAACAAAAGAAATGGTTGCCATTCCAAGTGTGAATGGAACATCTGGCGAAAAGGATATTGGTGTTTATATTGAGAATTATCTGCGCAGTATTCCGTATTTTGCAGAACATCCGGAGCAGGTAATTGTAAAGCCGTTAAAAGAGGATGCGCTTGGGAGAAGAAATGTGTTTGCACTTTTAAAGGGCACGAAAGGTACCTCGAATCGGACGATCATTTTACACGGGCATACAGATACGGTGGGAGTCGAGGATTTTGGTATTTTAAAAGAATATGCATTTGATCCGGACCAATTATTACAGGAACTCCCGAAGGTACCGCTTCCAGAGGATGTCCGCAAAGATCTGGAAAGTGGAGATTATATGTTTGGACGGGGGTGTTGTGATATGCAGAGTGGCGACGCTGTGTATATGGCGGTTGCCCGTGATCTGAGTACCCATTTGGAGGAATTGGATGGGAATCTGCTGTTATCCTTTAATCCGGTTGAGGAAAATATGCATACAGGCATGATCGAGGCGGTTGATTTTCTGATCGAACAGCGGAAAAAAAATGGATTCAACTATTTGATGGCAATTAACAACGATTATACCTGTCCTTTATATGTCGGAGATACGCACCAATATATTTACACCGGAGCAGTAGGAAAATTGTTGCCATGTTTTTATATTCTTGGAAAGAATTCTCATGTCGGACAGTGCTTCGAGGGATTTGATGCATCTATGGTTGCGGCTGAGCTTGTAAAGCAGATCAATCTCAATACATTATTTTGTGATGCGTATGACAATGAATATTCTTTGCCGCCATCTGTTTTGAAGATGACAGACCTGAAGGACTTTTATAATGTGCAGACCGCGCAGGAGGCGTTTGTCTATTTTAACTATTTTGTTCATAATGCAAGTGTGGAAGAAATCATTGATAAATTAACAACAAGTGCAAAAACGGCATTGATTAAAGTCGAAGAGACCATTGAGATAGAATCGAAAAATTATTATGCACTTGCCGGAATGCATTACGAGCGATTATCTTATCAGCCAATGGTTTATACATATGCACAGGTGTATGAGCTGGCAAAGGCGAATTACGAGGGTAATATTGATGCGATGCTGGATGCATATACGGAGTCTTTGCAGAAATCCGGCACGGACAGCCGGGATATCGCAATGCTTGTGACAAAGAAGGTTACTTCCTATGCAAAGGTAAAATCTCCTGCCATTGTGCTGTTCTTTGCACCGCCATATTGTCCGCATAATACGTTAAAATATGAATGCCCGGAAGAAAATGCATGTCTTAGCGAGGTGACAGAGCTTATTACAGAGTTTGGAAAAGAAGAGCAATTGGATTATAAAATTCTTCATTTTTTCCCAAGCCTGAGCGACAGCAGTTACATGAAAGTGGATGATCCACCGGCAGCCAGAAAATTGCTGATGGAGAATTTTGTAAAGAAGGATCGTCTGTATCCGGTGGATTTTGACAAAATAGCGGATTTGAATGTATTTGCAATCAACTTCGGTACCTATGGAAAAGATGCACATCAGTGGACCGAACGAGTATATAAACCATACACTTTTGGAACCTTGCCGAAGTTGGTCGAGAAAGCGATCTATCGTTTTCTCGGATAATCCCCCTCTTCTCACGTGTAGGACTGCGCGCCCCTTTACCCGCGCAGTCCTTTTTAAGTGACAAAACTGTCACTTAGTTTGTCACGCCCCCGTAATGTATATTCGGTATAATATATGTGTAAGAACAGGAAAACTGTACTTGCACATATTTTTTGATTAACAACGGGGAGCGATATGGAAAATTACACCAAACTTTCAATCAAATATCTGAAGTTTCAGAAAAAGCGGACCATCCTGACGATCCTGGGCGTCGCCCTGGCATCAGGAATTCTGTTCGTAATATTAACCTTGTATTTCAGTAATTTCATCAATACGCGCGATGCACTTCGCAAGCAGGCAGATTACGAGATCGTGCTTCTGCCGGAGCAAAATCAGGATGTTTCGGCATTACTCAAACAGGACTTCGTGAAGACGTCGTATCGTGGAAAATACTACGATTATTATTCGAACTCCTATATTGAAAATGCAATCTACATCAATGTGAAAAATCCTTACCGGTTGAATGCGGATATGGAAACCATCGAGCAGACGTACGGTGTGAAAGCGCAGCTGAATCAACAACTGGCATCCTACTATCTGCAGGGAGATACCGGAAATGATACATACATTATTCTCCTGATGTTCCTGCTTTTGTCGTTCGTGATTGCGGTCATTGGAGTTGGAATCATCCGGACGACGATCCAGCTAAATACGATGGAGCAGATCAAGGATTACGGAATCCTGCGCTGCATCGGAGCAACACAGGGACAGCTAAGAAGTATTATATTCCGGATGGGATGCATACAGGAGTTGCTTGGAATCCTTGGAGGAATTGTGATTGGTTTCCCGATTGCATATCTGGTTGGGTTATCCATGAGCATCAAGGTTTGCCCACATGTGCTTCCATTTCTGTATGTGCTGGTTGTCTTTATCGGTGATCTGTTCTTCGTTATGGATGAGAATGGAAAACTTGTAAAGAAGATTTCGCCGATCGAGGCGGTGCGCGGGCAGACAAGCGGAACATGGAAGGCTAAGGCACGCAGGCAAAGCATTTTCGGGAAGCTCTTTGGCGTGCAGAGCGATTATGCGTACAAGAATCTGATGAGTAATAAGCGCCGATTCTTAAAAACGATTGTGACATTTGCATTATCCATCGCGGCGTTTATCACAATCGCGACAATTTTCACTTCGTTTGTGCAGATGCAGAGACAGATTGCACCATCTTATGGGGAGTATCAGGTGTATTTCTTCAATGAGGCAAATGACGAGGAAACGGTGGATGCGGTGAAATCGGTGCTTCCAAATGAAGAGATGCTTACGGATATCGCGCAGAACAAAGAAGTGACGGATGTGAAGGCAGTGTACGCAGCGTCTACGGAGGCTGTAGACTATGATGAGTTCCGGTCACATTTTACAGAGGATTTCCAGAAGGAAACGATGCAGGGAGAGATCATTGCGCGATTAAAGGATAGTGAAAAATATAAGGATAAGGCAGCCCTGTTTGACCGTGTGAGTGTGATTGGCTACGGAGAGGAAGAGTATCAGGAATATGACTCGTATCTGGTCGATGGAACGTTGGATGTCAATGAAAATGGGATTGTGCTTGTACAGAACGTAGAGGCAACGTTGGATGAAGGTGTGGATGATGATTCTTATGATGCACTTGATCTGATTGCATCAACCGTGGAATATCCGGCGACGGATTATGAGCTTGGTGATACGATCGAGCTTTCGTGGGGAAAACAGAAGAAAACGTATGAGATTCAGGGCATTGTAAGGATTGATAAGGATAAATTACAGACGCAGGGATTTGTAAAATGCATTGTTCCACTGGCAAATTATTTCCGGATGACCGGACTGGGAAAATCAGATTCTACTGGTGTGAAATATAAGCTTCGTTCGGACAACATTTCCGCTTCGATGACATCGAAGCTGGTGAGCGTGCTGGATAACTCAATGGGAGATTACTCTTATCCGGATGCCATCTATTCCGGAGCATTGTTTAGTACATCAATCAGTGCAATCAAATATATTCTGGCGTTTGTAATTGTAATCTTGAGTGTAAGCTCTTTGAATATCGTCAATACGACGGCGAGCAACCTCTACCTGCGGCGGCAGGAATTCGCACAGCTTCGGGCAATCGGCGTATCAGTGCGGGAGCTTCGGAAGATGGTAATGCTCGAAGGTGTGATCTCCGTAATCTGTGCGAATATCGTCGGTGATGTGCTTGGATTTGCAGTTATGATGCCGCTTGCCAAAGCTGCGCTGGTACTGTTCATGGTGAAGCTGACGTTCCCGATTATCGGAGCGGTGATTGGATTTGTGCTTTCCGTACTTGTAATGTGTGGATCGATTTACATACCGATGAAGCGGATGACCAACCGGATTGCGGATGATCTGAATGCAGCCGGGGATTGATTTGGAGCTTGGTTGAAGCTGGATTTGAGCTGGATTGGGTAAAAAGCTGAAATAGAGAAAAATCCCCCAATGCAGAGAAGAGAGAAGCGAGCTGGATTGGGTGAAAAGCTGAAATAGAGAAAAATCCCCCAATGCAGAGAAGAAATAAGCAAGCTGGATTGGGTGAAAAGCTGAAATAGAGAAAAATTCCCCAATGTAGAGAAGAAATAAGCAAGCTGGATTGGGTAAAAAGTTGAAAAATAGAGAAATTGCTTCAACAAGGGAAATAACACAATAAAAATTAGAGTATCAGGAGGGAAAAAACATGGATATTGTAAAGATGGAACATGTCACGAAGATATATGGAAGCGGAGACACACGGGTTTGGGCACTCGACGATGTGAATCTGACTGTGCAAAAAGGAGAAAGTCTGGCAGTGGTCGGAGCGTCCGGCTCCGGCAAGTCCACACTGCTGCATGTAATGGGCGGCGTCGACACGGTTACGAGCGGAAAGGTAATCGTGGACGACCGGGATATCACGACATTGAAGGATGAGGAAATGTCAGTGTTCCGCCGGAGAAAGATTGGATTTGTATTTCAGTCGTATCATCTGATTCCGGTACTGACCGTGGAAGAGAATATTCAGATGCCGATTCTGTTAGACCACAAGAAGCCGGATCGGGAATACATCGATCATATCATTGAAATGCTCGGCTTGAAGGACAGACGGAAGCATCTGCCGAATCAGTTGTCCGGTGGACAGCAGCAGCGTGCAGCAATCGCAAGGGCACTTGCAAACCGTCCGTCTCTGATTCTTGCGGATGAGCCAACTGGCGCGCTTGATTCCACAAATGGAAATGAAGTTATGGCGTTGCTGCAGGATTCTGTAAAGAAGCTGAATCAGACACTTGTGCTGATCACACATAATATCGATCTTGCCAGAGAGGCAGACCGCATCGTACGCATTACGGATGGTAAGCTGACTGAGGAGTAAGAAGTTATTAGAAAGCGGAACTCAAGTAAGTGGAAAAATTAAGAACTGTCTAAAAGAAAACAGGATGATGTCTCGATCAAATAAATGTTGGGAAGAAAATGTATATGTGGAACTGCAAAGATACAAGAAAGAGAGCAAAACAGAAATTAAAGGAGAGGGAATGATGATAAATAAGTACAGATGGAAACATCAACATAGAAAGCATCAATTACGGAAGATGATACTTGCGCTGTTGATGATCGTCAGCATAGTCGCAAACGTATGTCCGTATTCCGCACAGGCAGCGACACCGAAAGTGCTGGTTTCCAATTACAAAGTATCCGCAACGACAATCTATTCCGGAGATCGTTTTGATCTGACTCTGGAGATTCAGAACACATCCAAGAATAAAGTCAGAAACATGAAGGTGACAGTCGCTTCGGAAAGTGGCGAGATCATCCCGATATCCGGAACCGGAAGTGCTTATGTGGCAGAGATTGCCGGAAATGAGACGAGCGAGCAGACATTTTCCATGCAGGCGGCAGCAGGACTAGCAGAGAAGACCTACAAGCTTTCGGTGAAGATGGCGTATGAGAATACTTCCGGTGAGGCGTTTGAGATGGAGGATACATTGTATCTGCCTGTGTATCTGAAGCAGCGCGTATCTGTGACAGATATCATGACAGACGATGCGAAAGTTGGTGACGATGTGGAGATTGCGGCGCAGGTCAACAACCTCGGCGAAGGTATGCTCTACAATGTAAATGCCCGCGTGGAAGGAAAACACGTGGAAAAACAGGAAACCTACATCGGAAATATCGATACAGGAAAAAGCGGGAACATAGACCTTCTGGCAAAGGCAGTCGCAGTGACGGATTTTGATGAAAATGCCAGACCGGAGGATTGGATCATCGTGACCTATGAAGACCGGAATGGAAGTAAGCACGAAGAAAAAGCGGACGTCTCTTTCTATATTGAGACAGTCGATTACGAAGATCTGGAAGTTTTAAAGGAAGCACCGGAGAAAACCGGTCCTGCAACATGGCAGATCATACTGATCTGCGTCTGCGTACTTGCAGTCGGTGTATTCGCTGGTGTAACTATCAATAAAAAGCGTTCAAGATAAGGTGAAATGGAGGAATCCATGAAATTTATCATGCATTTAACAATTCAAAATATCATGCGCAGAAGAGCACGGACGATTCTGACCCTCCTCGGTGTGATGATTGGCGTGGTAGCCGTTGTCTCCCTGCTATCGCTCGGAATGGGCGTGAAGCAGGAGCTCCTGCAGGGCTATGGCGACGATGCCTCGATTCGTCAGATTACTGTGCAGACGCCGGAAAACAACCAGAACAAGAAAATGCTGCTGACTGATCATACTTTGGAGAAGCTGAAGAAGCTCGACAAGGTAGCAAATGTTTATCCGCGCTATGAAGTTTTTGCGAATATTCAGGTTGGACAATACATGGCTTATACGAATCTGGTCGGCATCCCTTCAGAGCAGTTAGCTGCAATCGCGCTGACGGATACATCCAGCCTGTCGGAGCATGCCCGGAAACCGGAGATGGTAATCGGAAATGCGATGGGATATATGTTCTTCCATGATAACACTATGACCAGCTATCAGGATAGCGATGGAGACTTGAATAAGTGGGTCGGAGAGAAGGCAAAGGTCTCACTTGGACTTGGCGAAAATGAGATCATAGACCGCCTGACAATAGCAGGTGTGATGCAGGGCGATGCGGATGCATTCAGCGAGCAGTCCCAGACAGTGTATTGTGATCTGGATGTGCTGTGTTCCTATCTGAAGAAGCATGCAGCGCAGGAAGGTGTCGTGCTTGGACAGCCGGTCGACAAGAACGGAAATGCATACACTTCGTGGGTGCACTCAAGCGTGGTTGTCGAAGCTGGCAAGATGGAAGACGTTGGGTTCGTTGTGAAGAAATTACAGGATATGGGATATCAGACAACGAATATGAAGGAATACCGGGATACTGCGATGCGTACCGTGCGGATGCTGGAGCTGCTGTTAGGAGGCATCGGACTCATTTCCTTCCTCGTTGCGGCAATCGGTATCAGCAACACAATGACAACTGCCGTTTATGACCGGGTTGCCGAGATCGGAACCTTAAAGGTGCTTGGCTGTGAGAAGCGCGAATTGATGGCAATGATCCTGTTGGAAGCAGGAATTTATGGACTTGTCGGAGGTGCGTGTGGCGTGCTGTTATCGCTGCTATTTGGAAAGATTATCAACCGGATTGCGGTATCTGCATTGCTTTTAGAAGCAGGAACGAAGATTGCTGTGATCACGCCGAAGCTTGCGCTATCAGCAGTCGGAATGGCGATGCTGCTTGGAACGATTGCAGGTTATTTCCCATCACGATGGGCGGCAAAGCTTTCACCGCTTACGGCGATGCGAAGAGATTAATAAGAAATGTGACGTATCATCTGAAATGGCGGTGCGTCTTTTTCATATTGATGATATAATGAGTGTAAAAGAACCATAGGGAGCTTGCTCACTTTTGGCGAAGTGATTGGGTGATGAAATCACGAAATAATAAGCGTAAGAATACCAAGTTATA
>ERZ808240.4998-NODE-4998-length-11153-cov-3.381330_pt1 | contig 11153 bp, 10 predicted proteins | sample MGYA00521084_ERZ808240 | MGnify/ENA primary metagenome ERZ808240 (study PRJEB31516, sample SAMN03275571) | gut metagenome | biome: mammalia-associated habitat; material: feces | host: Papio cynocephalus | place: Kenya | collected 2012-08-06 ... | reverse complement strand
TTCAATTGGATTTAAATTTTCTCTTTGAATGTTTTCAATCAGACCAATCTCAACGATTTCCTGCTCAGTATACTCTTTTACAATAACCGGTACTTCTTTTACTCCTGCCTGTTTTGCAGCTCTCCAACGTCTCTCTCCTGCAATGATTTCATAGTAGTCTTTATTCTTTCTTACAAGAAGTGGTTGAAGTACTCCAAACTGCTTGATTGAATCAGCCAGTTCAAGAATTCCATCTTCATCAAATTTTTTACGTGGTTGATCTCGATTTGGTTCAACCATATTGATTTTCATCATCTGAATACCAGAACCCGACTCAGACTCCCTCTTTTCTTCGTCTGGCTCTTTTTGTAATGGCTTATTTGATTTTTCAGGAATCAGGCTATCCAGTCCTTTTCCTAATCCTTTTTTCTTAACAGCCATGGAAACCTCCTTATTCTTTATTCTTCTCTTTCGATAACTTCATCAGCCAATCTCATATAACTTTCTGCTCCTGTTGATTTTGGATCATACTTGTTAATTGGCATTCCGTAACTTGGTGCCTCTGCCAGTCGAATATTTCTCGGAATAATAGTCTTATAGATATTTTGTTGCAAATTATCCTTTACATTTTCAACAACCTGCAATGACAGATTCGTTCTGGCATCATACATCGTAAATACAACACCTTCAATTTCCAATTTCGGATTCAATCTGTCTTTTACTAATTCAACTGTATGTATTAACTGGCTAAGTCCTTCCAGAGCATAATACTCACACTGAATCGGTACAATAACAGAGTCTGCCGTAGTCATTGCATTAATCGTCAACATACTTAAAGATGGTGGACAGTCAATGATTACAAAATCATACTGATTCTTTACCTGATCAATTGCATTTCTAAGGATATATTCTTTATCATCAACACCAATCAGCTCAATCTCCGCTGCTGACAGATCAATACTGGTTGGAATAATATCAAGATTTTCAAGGACTTCCTTGTTGATTACCTCATTGATACTAACATCTCCGATAATCAAATCATAGATAGTCTTTTCTGCAGAATCCTTATCTACACCCAGACCACTGGTGAGATTTCCCTGCGGGTCCATGTCAACAGTAAGAACCTTTTTCCCTTTTTCAGCCAGGCAGGCTGCCAGATTAATAGAAGTTGTAGTTTTGCCAACTCCACCTTTCTGATTAGCTACGGCAATAATTCTCCCCATATTATTAATTCACCTTTCCATTTTACATTTCGTTACAAATTATAGTATACCACAAATGTTTCACGTGAAACATAGTTTTTTGTTGGAATTTGTGAAAATAAGGAGTTTAAAAATTAAAATGTAATGTAATGTGAGATAGAAGAGAATATTAGAAAACAGGCAGTTTTAATCAATTGCTGCGTCGTTTATATTTCAAGTAAAAATTAAACTCGTCTCTCTGAGACTCAAACAGTAATTTTTACTTGAAACTATACTCGCAATTGATTAAAACCTATGCCTATGTTTTCTAATATTCTCTTCTACTACACTTCCACTACTTTTAATGTTTCACGTGAAACATCTTTATATATAAGTAGTGGCTGATATATGATAATAAAAAAGAACTTTCTCATACTTAGGTTGTTTTTCAATTCATTGCGAGTATAGTTTTATATCAAAAATTATTGTCTGAGTCTCGTTGAGACGAGTTTAATTTTTGATATAATAATATACGACGCAGCAATGAATTGAAATGACCTGTTTGAGAAAGTCCTTTTTCTATTAATTATTTACTATTTATTATTCATACACTTACATTATGTTTCACGTGAAACATTTCACTTTTATAATGGCTCTTTTGCCGGCAATCCTGCTTTTCTAGGATATTTTTTTGCTGTGTTTTTATTTTTCTTAATCTTCACAAATGATCTTCCAATATCTGTATCTGGAAGCTGGAATTTTACTACATCTTCAATTTTTCCGCCTAATATCTGTACAGCCTTTTTTGAATTATTTAGTTCCTCATCTATCTCTCCAGATTTATAAGGGATAAATCTTCCTCCTACTTTTACATAAGGAAGGCAATACTCTGACAATGTTGAAAGATTTGCTACTGCTCTGGATACACAGAGGTCATATTGTTCGCGATACTCTGTTTTCTTTGCAAAATCTTCTGCTCTTCCGTGAATTGTCTCAATATCTTCTAATCCTAATTCTTTTATTACAGCATTCAAGAAGTTGATTCTTTTATTTAGGGAATCTAGTAATGTGATTTTAATCTCTGGAAAGGCTATTTTTAATGGAATTCCCGGGAATCCCGCACCGGTTCCTACATCTATAATAGACTTTACTCCATCCAATCCATCTATCTTTACGATAGATAAACTATCAACAAAATGTTTCATTACTACTTCATCATATTCTGTAATACCTGTAAGATTCATGACTTTATTCCACTCTACAAGCATCTCATAGAATTTAATGAATTGTGAGACTTGTTTATCTGTAAGTTCAACAGATATCATCTTCATATTTTCAATCAATCTATTTTTTTTATTTTCCATATTTCTGTTCCTATTATTTCTACTTTGTCATTATTTCAAGAATGTCTAGACATTTTCAATCAGTAAAACAATCATTAATATTACATGCATGCTTTTTATATTTTTTCGGTACTCTTTTATACGTAATTGTAAGCACCTATGATCTGCCGCCAAGATATACAAGCAAAACTGAAATATCTGCCGGTGATACGCCGGAAATTCTGGAAGCCTGTCCAATTGATACAGGACGAAATTCTTTTAATTTCTGTACTGCTTCTATTCTAAGGCTTTTTACCTGATCGTAATCTATATTCTCTGGTATTTTTTTATTTTCAAGCTTTTTAAATTGTTCTACCTGTTTTTTCTGACGCTTAATATACCCATCGTATTTGATAGAGATATTAACCTGTTCTGCTACTTCTTCTGCCAGATCTTTCGGAAATTCCGGTCTTGCTTCATCAATAACTGCAAGTGCCTGATAAGTCAGTTCCGGTCTGCGAATCAACTCTGCAAGTGAAATTCCGGAATTTAATGGTGTACTTTCATACTTTGCCAGAAGATTCTGTACTTTTTCACTTGTACCTACGTGTACATGTTCTACTCGCAAAACTTCTTCTTCAATCAGCTTTTCCTTTAATTTAAGTCTGTCATATCTTTGCTGCGGAATCAGCCCTATCTCATATCCAATTTCTGTAAGTCTCTGATCTGCGTTGTCCTGTCTAAGAAGCAATCTGTATTCTGCTCTTGATGTCATCATACGATATGGCTCATGGCTCTCTTTCGTAACCAGATCATCAATCAATACTCCAATATATGCCTGTGAACGATCTAATACAACAGCTTCTTTCTTCTGCAATTTTCTTGCAGCGTTAATACCTGCAATTAATCCCTGGCAGGCTGCTTCTTCATATCCTGAACTTCCATTGAACTGCCCGCCACTAAACAATCCTTCTATCTCGCGGAATTCCAATGATGGCTTTAATTGTCTTGCATCAATACAATCATATTCAATTGCGTAAGCATTTCTGACAATCTTTGCATGTTCCAGACCTGCAACAGAACGATACATATCATATTGAACATCTTCCGGAAGGGAACTGGACATACCTCCGATATACATTTCATTTGTATTAATTCCTTCTGGTTCTATAAATACCTGGTGTCTGTTCTTGTCTGCGAATCTAACAACCTTATCTTCGATAGAAGGACAATATCTTGGACCAGTTCCTTCTATCATACCTGAATACAATGGTGAACGATCCAGGTTATTTCTGATAATCTCATGCGTTCTTTCGTTAGTGTAGGTTAACCAGCATGGTACCTGCTCAATCTGAATATCATCTGGATTTGTAGTAAATGAAAATGGTGTAATACGTTCATCTCCATACTGTGGTTCCATTTTACTAAAGTCAATAGACCGCTTATCAATTCTGGCCGGAGTTCCTGTCTTGAAACGATACATTCTGATACCCAAGTCCTTCAGACATTCTGTGAGATGATTTGCCGCCTGCAATCCGTTCGGGCCTGTTGCATTACTGACTTCTCCATAAACACACCGCGCATGCAGATATGTTCCCGTACATAATACAACAGCTTTTACACGATATATACCCCCGGAGAGTATCTGTACGCCAACTACTTTCTTTCTTTTAGAAATGTTTTTCTGTCCATTTTCACAAGCATTTTCTTCCTTATGATTCGGAATCTCTCTGCCACTTTCTTCATTGACTTCCTCTGTAAGAATATTTACAACTTCCGTCTGACGTACATCAAGATTTTCCTGATTCTCCAGGACTTTTCGCATAGTTCTGCTATATGCTTCTTTATCGGCCTGTGCACGCAGGGAATGTACTGCCGGTCCTTTTGATTTATTTAACATTTTTGACTGGATAAATGTCTGGTCAATGACCTTTCCCATCTCACCACCCAGGGCATCTACCTCTTTTACAAGGTGCCCTTTCGAACTGCCGCCAATATTCGGATTACATGGCATCATGGCAATACTTTCAACGCTGACTGTAAACACAATCGTCTTAAATCCAAGTCTTGCTGCAGCCAGAGCTGCTTCGCAGCCTGCATGTCCTGCTCCAATCACTGCAATATCATATTCGTCTTTATTTTCCCATACAGAATTTGCTGAATATTTCATTGACCAAATCTTCTCCTATCGTCTCTCCTGTTATACTTCCAAGTTCTTCGTAGGCATCCATCAGATCAATTGAATAAAAATCTTCCGGCATACCCATATCTATGCTCTCTTTTACCTTTTTCAGTGCTTCATATGCCTGATTTAACGCATTTTTATGACGCACATTTGTAATATAAATCTGATCATTAAAAGATATCTTTCCTTCGAAAAACATGTCCTTTAACGTATGCTCAAGCTCACCGATTCCCTGCCCGTTTTTTGCGGAAATCTCTATAATTGCAGGGAAATTTTTACCAGATTCATGTTCTCTGGCATCCATACATTCTGTTTTCTCTGCCCCTGGTTCATTGAATTCTGCCCCATTTGCTGCTGTTTCGCTCACTCTTGACTCGTTTACTTCTTCATACTTCTTCTCTATCTCTTTTCTTCCAATTATTGTGTCAAGATCTGCTTTATTTAACAGAATGATTGCTTTTCTTCCGTAAATCATACGCATAATATCGTCATCATTCTCATCTAACGGCTCGGATGCATCAATTACATACATAATGAGATCTGCATCTTTTGCATTTTCCTTCGCACGATCTACACCAATCTTCTCGACCACATCTTCTGTGTCACGAATTCCTGCCGTATCTACAATATTCAAAGAAATTCCCTGAAGATTCATATGCTCTTCCAGCACATCTCGCGTCGTACCTGCTATTTCCGTTACAATTGCTCTTTCCTCGCCAAGCAACATATTTAAAAGTGATGATTTTCCGGCATTCGGTTTTCCGACTATAACAGTCTTAATTCCTTCTTTTATAATTCTTCCGTCGTCACAAGTAGATAACAAATGTTTCAGACTCTTCATCTGTTCTTCTATGACCACTCGAAGTTTTTCTCCGTATCCATCCACGCTGATATGCTCCGGATCATCCAATGCAGTCTCAATAAATGCGGTATGATACAGAATTTCTTCACGGATTTTCTGGATTTCTGTCTTGATATTTCCCTTTAGCTGGCTGACAGAGCTTCTCAGTGCATACTCATTTTTTGAGGAAATGAGATCTCCTACCGCTTCTGCCTGGGACAAATCCATCTTTCCATTCAGAAATGCACGTTTTGTAAATTCTCCAGGCTCTGCAGGTCTTGCACCATATTTGATGACTGTCTCCAAAATTCTACTGACTACATATACACCGCCATGACAATTGATTTCTATCGTGTCTTCGCCTGTATAGCTGTGTGGTCCGCGCATAATCATCACAAGAACTTCATCTATCGTATCTTCGCCATCTGCGATATATCCATAATGAATCGTGTGCGTTGGCTGTTCTGACAGTTTTTTTCCTTTTTTACCCTTATATATACGATCTACAATCGTAACAGCCTCTTCTCCACTCATTCTTACAATTCCAATACCAGAATTGCTCATAGCTGTAGAAATAGCTGCGATTGTGCCAGACTCATTTCTCATTCTGTATCCTCCCTATTATTGTAACCTGTACATATGCTGCCTGCGGATTCCAGAGCCTTTCATCCACTTATGATCAATCTTTGCAGATAAAAGGCCTTTTCATATCGGCATCATTATTTTATTGTACAAAAAAGCAGAGGTTTTTTAAACCCCTGCTTTGTAATTTTATATCTTATTTGTCATATTTATCATAGTTGTGTGATCCACCTGATTTTCTTGCCAGTGTTACAACTACTTTTCTGTAAGGCTCTTCACCTTCACTATGTGTTGATACAGCCGGATCAGACTGCAGTGCTGAGTGAATGATTCTTCTCTCATATGGATTCATCGGCTCAAGTGCAACTGTTCTTCTTGTTCTCTTTACTTTGCTTGCAATGTTCTTTGCAAGATTCTCAAGAGTCTCTTTTCTTCTTCTTCTGTAATCCTCTGTATCGAGTTTCACACGAACATATCCATCCTGCATCTTATTCGCAACACGATTTGTCAGATACTGAAGAGAATCCAGTGTCTGTCCTCTCTTACCAATCAGGATACCCATGTTCTTGCCTTCCATATTGATGCTAAGAGCACCTTCCTCATCTACTTTAGAAGTTACCTTTACATCTTCCATATTCATGGCATTCAAAACATCTTCTACAAATTTCTCACATGCTTCAATCGTAGCCTGTTCTACCTTTGCAAGTTCTGTCTCTTCTCTTACTTCTTTTCTAGGAGCTTTTTTGAAATCTTTCTCTTTCTTGTGCTCCTTTTTTACCTCGTTCTTTGTCTCAGCCTTTACTGATTCTTTCTTCTCTGCCTTTTCAGTCTTTTCAAATGTATCTGCATTGGTGTTGTTGACTTTTTCAGGCTTTGCTTCTTCAGCTTTTACCTCAACGACAGGCTCCTCTTCTTTTCTGCGGGCTTTAATAACAGCCTGTTTTCTACCGATTCCAAAGAAACCATCGCTTCCTTTTTCGATAACTTCATAATCAAGGCGATCACTTGTTACTTCCAGCTGAACTAACGCTTCTGTAATCGCATCATCTAAATTCTTTGCTGTTACAGTAATATAATCCATGAATATTTGCCCCCTTTACTTATTCTCATTAAAATTCTTGACCATATTGGCCTTTGAAGCAAGACTTCCTGGCTTTGCATTCGCTCTTGCTTTCTCGAGCTTTTCTTCTCTTTCTTTCTCAGACATAGAAGATGTCTGTGTTGCTGAACTCTTAATGCTCTTTGCGTTCATCTGTGCCATGGCATTGATCTTTTCAGCTTTCTCGCCACGCTTCTCCTTCTTTTTCTGAGCTTTTTCTCTATTCTTCTCAATCATGTCATCTACTGACATCTTGCTGAGATGTTTATTGATGAATACCTGCTGAACCATACGCACGAGCGCACTGACAATCCAGTAGATACCGATACCAGTTGGCAATGTGAATACCATAACCAGTGAGAACAGAGGCATTGTCATGTTCATGGTTCTCATTGTTGCTGCTGTCGGATCATCTTTGTCTGTTGGTTTGTTTGATCCATTTACTGCCATAGACAGTTTCATATTCAGATACTGTGTAAATGCAGATAATATCGGAAGTAATAATGCTGTGATAACCAGCGCTGCTGCTGAATATCCCATCGTATTTCCGCTCTTTGCCATGCTGAGCATATTTCCCGGAGTGATTGTCATATCCGGAATCGTGAGAAATTTATTTGCTTCCTTTGTAATCTCTGGAACATAATTAGAAATATTATAAATAACCGGGTAGAGCGCAAACAGGAACGGCATCTGAATTAATAATGGAAGGCATCCTCCCATCATAGATACTCCATATTTATCGTATACCTGCTGTATCTCTTCCTGCTGTTTCAGCATCGAAGCCTGATCTTTTTTATTCTTGTACTTTTTCTGGATAGCCATGACTTCCGGCTGTACAACTGCCTGCATCTTGGATGTTCTCTGCTGATTGATTGTCATCGGCAGCATCAGGGTATATACAAGAATCGTATAAAGGATAATAGATATACCAACCAGACCAGTGTCACTTGGAAGTGCTTTATCCAACATGGTATAGATAAAATTCATGACTTTACCTAATACCCAGCAGATCTGTCCAACTATTGGCCAGTTTGCTGCACTCAGTAAACTTCCTACCATTTCTTTTTTCCTCCATCATTGGTTGTAATGCTTTTTAAGGAACAGGGTCATATCCTCCTTTTGAAAAAGGATTACAGCGCAAGACTCGCCAGGCAGCAAGAAGACCTCCCTTAAAGGCCCCATACTTTTCAATTGCTTCTATCGCATACCTTGAACAGGTCGGATAATACTTACAGGAAGAATACCCTTTTGCTCCTGATAAATATTTTTGATAGAATCTGATCATACCAAGCAGAATCCTTTTCATTACGCAATTACCCCTTATATATATCATGAAGACGTGCCAGGTGGATCAGTGCGCTCTCTATGTCGCGGTAATTCTTACCCTTAGCTGCACCTCTTGCGATAACTACGATATCTCTTCCACTGCTGAACATGTCTTCTTGTAGCCGGTAACTTTCTCGGATCAACCTTGTTAAACGGTGTCTTACGATACTGTTTCCCACTTTTTTACTTACAGATATTCCCAATCGGTTTTTGTTCGTCTGATTATCCATCACATACATAACAAGATATTTGTTTGCACAGGAATTCCCATGTCTGTAAACATTCTGAAAATCTCTATGTTTTTTCAGTGATTCGGAATATTTCATGCCTTAATCTCCTACTTTATGAAAGAAGAAAAGGCCACATATATGCGGCCTACGCTGATAATTTCTTTCTTCCTTTTGCTCTTCTTGCTGCAAGTACTTTTCTTCCGCCTGCAGTGCTCATTCTTGATCTGAAACCATGTACTTTAGATCTTTGTCTCTTTTTTGGCTGGAATGTCATTTTCATAGATATCCACCTCCTTATATTTTTCCAAGGGTTACCCCATATTTTTTCTTAAGACATCAGTTTTGATTATATAAAAAAAATCTTCATACGTCAAGCATTACCGATGATTTTCTTTACTTTTTAATTGCTTAAATGTTTATTTTGATGTAAAATAGATAAAGAGTAGACTTGGGAAGTAGGAGTTTGTTTAAAATGAACGAAGTGAAAGAAAAATGGCCTGAGATCATCGAACATTTAAGAGTTGAGCATGAGTTGCTGAATGTATCCTTTAATACATGGATTAAGCCGCTCAAAGTTTACGATGTCATTGACGACACTGTCTTTATCCTGGTGAACAAAGATTCCAGTGTCGAATACATCGAAAAGAAGTATCGTCTTCCTCTTATGGTGTGTATCGCTGAGATTACAGGCAAAGAGTACGAGATTACATTTATATCTGAAGACGATGATAAACTGAATGAAATCCACAATGCATCCATTGAGACCAGTCAAAAGAAAAAGACAAAGTCTGTGGCTGAAAAAGCCGGGCTGAATCCAAAATATACTTTTGACACTTTTGTTGTAGGCGGAAATAACAATTTCGCTCATGCAGCATCACTGGCGGTTGCCGAATCTCCCGGTGAAGTATACAACCCTCTCTTTTTATATGGAGGTGTTGGACTTGGAAAGACCCATTTGATGCATTCTATCGCTCACTTCATTTTGGACAAGAATCCGAAGAAGAAAGTATTGTATGTCACAAGTGAAACATTTACCAACGAACTGATCGATGCTTTGAGAAATGGTAAGACAGCCGGTAATGAATCGGCTATGCAGAACTTCCGTGACAAGTACAGGAACATCGATGTTCTGTTGATTGATGATATCCAGTTTATAATAGGTAAGGAAAGTACACAGGAAGAATTTTTCCATACGTTTAATCATCTGCACACACTTGGAAAGCAGATTATAATCTCCAGTGATAAACCTCCAAAAGACATTGAAACACTGGAAGCCAGACTCCGCACACGTTTTGAGTGGGGTCTGATTGCTGATATCTCGTCTCCTGATTACGAGACACGTATGGCAATTCTCCAGAAGAAGATTGAACTGGATCATCTGGAAAAATATAACATTACGAATGACGTACTGGATTATATTGCATCCAACGTCAAATCTAACATCCGTGAGCTGGAAGGGTCTCTGAATAAACTGATTGCCCTCTATAAGCTTAATAATAGTAACAATCCAATTGATATTGCTCTTGCAGCAGAAGCTTTAAAAGATATTATTTCTTCTGACAACCGAAGAGAAGTCACACCGGAACTGATACTTGATATCGTTGCGGATCATTTTGGTATCAGTGTTGCTGATCTTAAGAGCAATAAACGTAATGCTGAGATTGCTGTTCCACGTCAGATCTGTATGTATCTGATGCGGAATATGACAGATACTGCCCTGAAAGGAATCGGGGCTGTTCTTGGTGGAAAGGATCATTCTACAATCAAATACGGAGTTGAGAAGATTGCCAAAGATATTGAATCTGATGAGACTATGGCTAACACAATTAATATAATAAAGAAGAAAATCAACCCGGCTTAAGGTTTTCCATATAGTTATCCACATTTTATCCACATTATCCACATTTTTGGATGCGTATGTGGATAGTTTGTGGACAAGGCGTGGAAAATTTGTCAATGCATATGGATTAGGTGTGGAGAAGTGAATTTTTGTTCACAGCCCGGAAAAGTCACAAAATAGTTTTCCTAATTGCATCCACACGATTTCCAGCAAATCTACACAGACTTATCCAAACGCGAAACGCCTGAGTTTACTGGGCTCGCAATGGTTTTCCTCTTATCCACAGCCCCTAAGGCGGATAAGGCGGAATAAATTTATTTATTTCTATATATGCGTACCGTGGGAAAGGAGTTTTACACATATGAAAATCGTATGTAATAAATCAGACCTTGTAAAAGGAGTTAATATTGTTTCCAAAGCTGTTCCTGGTAAAACAACAATGCCAATATTAGAATGTATCTTAATTGATGCAACGACTGACATTATTAAGTTGACTGCAAATGATATGGAACTTGGCATCCAAACAGAGATTGCAGGAGACATCATTGACCGTGGAATGATTGCAATT
>ERZ808240.4996-NODE-4996-length-11157-cov-2.973428_pt1 | contig 11157 bp, 9 predicted proteins | sample MGYA00521084_ERZ808240 | MGnify/ENA primary metagenome ERZ808240 (study PRJEB31516, sample SAMN03275571) | gut metagenome | biome: mammalia-associated habitat; material: feces | host: Papio cynocephalus | place: Kenya | collected 2012-08-06 ... | reverse complement strand
GCGAGCAGACCCTGACCCCACAGCAGGCCGACTCGGTGGCCCGCGAGGCTGCCCGCGCCGACTCTATTAAGGCTCAGCCCGACAGCGCCCAGAACGACCCCCACCGCCGCGAGTACTACCTCGCCCAGATACCGTTCACCCCCGAACAGGTGGAGGAGAGCGACCAGCTTATCATGGACGGCCTCTTCCATGCGGGCGTCATCTTCAAGGACAAACTGGACAACCTACGGCTCAGCGAGAAGTACCTGCGCCGCCTGACAGACCATTATCCTACCTATGCGGGCATGGACGAGGCTTACTACCACCTCTACCTGCTCTATATGCGTCAGCAGCGGTCGGCCCAGGCGCAGCGATGCCTGGATAGTCTGAAGAGCCACTACGCGCAGAGCCAGTGGACAACGGTGCTGACCGACCCCTATTTTGCCGAGAACGCCCGGGTGGGCGTACACCTGGAAGACTCGCTCTACGCGGCTACCTACAACGCCTTCAAGGCCGACCGCATGGCCGAGGTGCGTACCAATACCGCTTTCTCGGCCCGCCGCTTCCCCCAGGGTGCCAATCGCGACAAGTTCCTGTTCATAGGAGCCTTGGCCAAGTTGAACGACGGTCAGCCAGACAGTTGTCTGGCCGACCTGCAACGGGTGGTTAGCCAGTTTCCGGAAAGCGATATAAGTGCCCTGGCCGGCATGATTATCAACGGAGTGAAGGCGGGTCGCCGGCTGCGTAGCGACAAGTTTGACCTGGACGGCATGTGGGCGCAGCGAGCCGCCGTGCTGAGTGGCGCAGCGGCCGACTCTGTGCGCACGTTTACGCCCGACCGCACTGCTGAGTTCAAGTTTGTACTGGTATATGCCCCCGACTCTGTAAAGGTCAACCAGCTACTCTTCGAACTGGCCCGCTACAACTTTACCAACTTCATGGTGCGCAACTTTGAAATCTCCGTCAGCGACCACAGCGGTCTGCAGCACATGGAGGTGAGCGGTTTCCGCAACTATGATGAGGCCCTGCAGTATGCCCGCCAGCTCTACGCCCAGCATATCGTGCAGCGCTATCCCGGCTGCCGTTCGCTCGTTATCAGCAATGCCAACCTGGAACTTATAGGCCATCCCTATAGCTACGACGACTATGCCGCCTACTATGCCAAGCACTTCGCCCCGCTGAAGGTGAGCACCTTCAGACTGCTTACCGAGCCCGATGAGATAGTGACGCGCCCTGCCCCCGCCCCCTCGGTCGAGGAGGTAGACCGCGCGCTCGACGACGGTATGCTGCTGGCCGAGCCCGAGGATGCCGGACAGCGCACGGGTGGCACCTATGTGGCTCCCGACGAGCCAGCCGCCACCACGCCGGCCGCCGGTACGCTGGTACCCGCTGAGCCTGCTGTCCGTACCGAGCCTGCTGCCCCCGCTGGTAAGACCTTTATACCCGCTACCCCCTCAGAGGGTACCTCGGCATCGCCCGGAGCCACCTCTACGACTCCTGCGACCACTCCGGACAAGACAGGGGTGCTTGTCCCCTCGGCCAAGAAAACGGCTGTCCCGGCCAAGTCACCGACGGCCCCAGTGGCCAAGTCACCGGCTACAGGCAAGCCAGCCTCGTCCCCAGCGGCCTCCAAGCCCGCGGTGAGCAAGACGGGTATCTACTTCCGTGACAAGACTACTCCGGCCCCGGCCGATACCCTCAAGGGAAAGGCCAAGAAAAAGGCGGCCCCGGCCAAGAAGAAGTTTGACTTAGAAGACGAGTACTACGACTTAGAGGGTTTCTAACCGTAGTATCCTAACCATAATATATATAGATACAGAGACAATGACTAACGGATTACTGCTTTGGGTCGACGACGAGATAGAACTCTTGCGGGCCCATATTCTGTTCCTGGAGAAAAAAGGGTATGACGTGGTGACCGTAACCAATGGCAGCGACGCCATAGAGATGTGCAGCCAGCGCACCTTCGACCTGGTGCTGCTCGACGAGATGATGCCGGGACTCACCGGGCTGGAGACCCTGCAGCGTATCAAGGAGGTGAGTCCTGCCACGCCTGTGGTAATGGTTACCAAGAGCGAGGAGGAGGACATCATGGACCAGGCCATAGGATCCAAGATAGCCGACTATCTCATCAAGCCCGTGAACCCGCACCAGATACTGCTCACCCTAAAGAAGAATATACACAGCCGGGAGATAGTGACCGAGGTGACGCAGACCGGGTACCAGCAGAATTATCAGAACCTGATGATGCAGATGATGGAGTGCCGCTCGGTGGCCGACTGGATGGACTTGTACCGTCGGCTGACCCACTGGGAGCTCGAGCTGAGCAGCGCGGACAGTACCATGACCGAGATGTTGCAGATGCAGAAGGAAGAGGCCAACCTGGGGTTTGCCAAGTTTGTCCGCCAGCATTACCTGGACTGGGTAAAGCCCGGCAATACGGACCGGCCGCTGATGAGCACCGATGTGATGAGCCGCCGCATCTTCCCCATGCTGGATGCGGGCGAACGGGTGTTCCTCATTGTGATAGACAACTTCCGCTATGACCAGTGGCGCATGCTGGCCCCGCAGATAGGCGATCTCTATGAGATAGACGAGGATATGTACACCAGCATACTGCCTACTGCCACGCAGTACGCACGCAATGCTATCTTCAGCGGACTGATGCCCACGCAGATAGCCACCATGTTTCCGGAGCTGTGGGTAGACGAGGACGAGGAGGAGGGCAAGAACCTGAATGAGGAGCCGCTCATACGGACGCAGATAGAACGCTATAGGCGCCACGACACCTTCAGCTACAGCAAGATTAACGACAGCGCCGGCGCCGAGAAGTTTATCAGCAAGCTCAACGAGTGCTCGGCTTATGACCTGAACGTGGTGGTGGTCAACTTTATCGATATGCTCTCGCATGCCCGTACCGAGTCCAAGATGATACGCGAACTGGCCAACGACGAGTCGGCTTACCGCAACCTTACCCTTGGCTGGTTCCGCCACTCTGTTATCGCCGACCTCTTCCGCGCAGTCGCCCAGACCGGCTGCCGTGTGGTGCTCACCACCGACCATGGCTCCATACGCGCCACCAAGCCCATCCGTATTATTGGCGACCGCAATACCAACACCAACCTGCGCTACAAGTTGGGCAAGAACCTGAGCTATAACTCCAAGGAGGTGTTTGTCATCAAGGACCCGCGTCAGGCCCAGCTCCCGGCACCCAACCTGAGTACCAGCTACGTGTTTGCCACGGGCGATGCTTTCTTCGCCTATCCCAATAACTACAACTACTATGTGTCTTACTACAAGAACACATTCCAGCATGGTGGCATATCCATGGAAGAGATGCTTATACCCCTTATCACACTGAAACCCAAAAAAAGATGATACAACTATGACACAGATTACCATTGCGTCGCTCGCCGACATACACGCCGCGGCGCGCCAGTTTATCGCCCAGATGGGGCCGGCCCGCGTTATCGCCTTCTATGGCAGCATGGGAGCCGGCAAGACCACCTTTATCAAGGCCCTGTGCCAGGAGTTAGGGGTCAGGGATGTCATTACATCGCCCACCTTTGCCCTGGTCAACGAGTACACCGATGGGCAGGGACAGCCCATATACCATTTTGACTTCTACCGCATCAAGCGCATCGAGGAAGTGTACGACATGGGGTACGAGGACTACTTCTACGGCGGCAACCTCTGTCTGCTGGAGTGGCCCGAGCTCATCGAGGATATTCTGCCCGACGATGTGGTCAAGGTTCATATCTCCGTAGGCGACGACGGGAACCGCCAGCTTACCTTCTGACCGCGGGAGCCCCACCGCCATGACACGAAGAGCCGGGTATGCAGCAGCTATGGCGCATACCCGGCTCTCTCTATGTACAGGGGCCCGTTAGAGCAGGGCCTTGATTTTCTCGTCGAGCACAGCCTTGGTGGCTGCCCCTACAAACTTGTCTACTAACTGTCCGCCCTTGAAGAACAGGATGGTGGGGATGTTGCGCACGCCATACTCCATGGCTATGTCGTCGTTTTCCTCCACATCGCACTTGCCCACTACCACTCGGCCGTCGTACTCGTTGGCCAGCTCGGCTATAATGGGGGCCACCATGCGACAGGGGCCGCACCAGGTGGCCCACAAGTCTACTACTACGGGCAGGTCGCCGTCCAAGTAGCTCTTAATGTTCTCGTTTGTGATGTTTACTTCCATTGTTGTTGTCTTTATGATTATTGCTTTTGCAAAGATAGCGCAATCCGCGGACAGCGCAAAGCAAATGGCGAAGTATTTTGTGCTTGGCGCTGTCGCGGTCATCCTCTCTTACATCATGGCTGGCGGCAGGCTGCCTGTTCGGCCTATCCAGGGGGCGTGCGTGGGATGGCTAACGCGGTGATAGAGACGACAAGGGGCTCATGGCACCCGGCCATTAGGGTAGCCGCTGGTTAGGCTATGCCTGTACCCATAGCCATGAGCGCCCTGCCGATACAGGCTAAAAGCGCGGAAAGGGCCAGAAGAGTTGTGTAAACCGTAAAAAATGTTAAAATAAGAACCTCGGTTGACATAAATGCCCCCTTTTGTCGTCTTTAAAGTGATGCCGAACGATAACAGCGTGCAGTGCACGAGGCACAATGGCCACTCCGCACGCCCGGGAAACCTCCATGAGACGGCTGGCAACCATAGGACGAAAGGCCGGAGCGGTAAGCAGAATTGCCCTACGCGCGCCCGCGCGTATATATATAATAAGGTGTAGGCCCATGACCGCAAGGCCGGCCACCACCATACAGGAAACATATAAAATAACGATGACTATAAAAAAGAAAACAATGAAAGTGAGACTGACACTGCTTATGATGGCCATAGGGCTATGGATGGCACTGGGGGCAGCGGCCCAGACCAAGGAAACAACCTACACCCTGCGCGGCGTGGTGACCGACTCGGTGACCCATGAGGGCGAGCCCTACGCCACGCTTACCATCGTGCGGCCCGGAGCCACGGACAAACCTGTAAAGCAGGCCCTGACCGACCTGAACGGCCGTTTCAGCATTACGTCCACGGGCACGGGCGAATACCAGCTGCTGGTGCGGGCCGTGGGGCGTACTCCCCTGCAGCGCACCTATACCGTGAGCGCTGCCAGGCGCACCATAGACTTAGGCACCCTGCTCATCAGCGACAGCAAGAACGAGTTGCAGACGGTAGAGGTGGTGGCCTACAAGCCCCTGGTCAAGGCCGATGTAGACAAGATAGCCTACAGCGTGGAGGACGACCCCGAGGCCAACACGAACACGGTGATGGAGATGCTCAAGAAGGTGCCCATGGTAACCGTAGACGGGCAGGACAACATACAGGTTAACGGCAACAGCTCGTTCAAAATCTATGTGAACGGCAAGCCCAACAACATGATGACCAAGAACCCCAAGGAGGTGCTGAAGAGTATGCCCGCGTCGAGCATCAAGAAGATAGAGGTGATAACCAATCCTGGCCCCAAGTACGATGCCGAGGGCGTGGGCGGCATCCTCAACATTGTTACCGAGGGCAAGGGCCCCGAGGGCTATAACGCTACCTTCTCGGGCCGTGGCAACAACACCAGCTACGGCGGCGGCCTCTATGCCACCGTCAAGCAGGGCAAGCTGACCATGAGCGTAAACTACAACGCCAGCAGCCAGCACTCGCCTAAGTACTACACTTACTCTGACCGCAGCCAGATAGGCACCGACGGCGATGTAACATCGTCTACCGTGGCCGATGGCTACTCTAAGGGACATAGCCTGTGGCACGGCGGCGACATCGAGGGCAGCTACGAGATAGATAGCCTGCGGCTGATAACGGGGTCGTTCTCGCTCAGCAAGTTTACCTCGAAGATAGATGCTCAGAACACGGTCTTCTCGGCGGTGCCGGCCACGGGCCAGCAACTCTATGCCTACCGCTCGCCCTCGCACAGCAAGGATAGCTGGGACGACTACAGCGCCAGCCTGGACTATCAGCGCTCCTTCAGTGTCAAAGACCGGCTGCTCACCCTGTCGTACAGGCTCGAGAGCAGTCCGTCGACATCAGCCAGCCGTTATCTCTATACCGACCGCGAGGCCGTAGACGACTGGCAGAACTTTATAGACCGCATGCGCGACCAGCGCATGGACGGCGACGAGAACACCATGGAGCATACCTTCCAGATAGACTACACCACGCCCTTTGCCAAGCACCACACGTGGGAGGCAGGCGCCAAGTACATACTGCGCCGCAACAAGTCGGACAACGACCGCTACAACCTCGGCGACGGCGACCAGGACGAGACCTACGACCGTGACAACAGTTCGCACTATCGCCATCACAACGACATTATAGCAGCCTATACGGGGTATGGCCTGAACTTGGACAAGTGGTCGGCCCGCCTGGGCCTGCGCTACGAGCACACCCTGCAGAAGATAGAGTATCTCCTGGGTCGTGGCAGCAGCTTCCGTAAGAACTTTGACGACCTGGTGCCCTCGGCCCGCCTGGGCTACAAGTTCAGCGACGCCACCAACCTGTCGTTAGGCTACAAGATGCGCATCAACCGCCCCGGTATCTGGTATCTGAACCCCTATCTCGACGACCGCAACCCCGACGCCATATCGCAGGGTAACCCCAACCTGGACACCGAGAAGAGCCACGCCGTAGACCTGCAGTTCAGCAGTTATACATCTAAACTCACCTATACCCTTACAGGCTTCTACCGATTTGTCAATAACAGTATAGAGAGCGTAGACCGCCTGGTCAACGACCGCGATATTGAGGGTCTGCCTAATCCTACCGGCAAGGACGTCATCTACTCGTCGTATGCCAACATAGGCCGCATCCAAAATGCCGGTCTGATGGCGTATGCCAACTGGACCCCCATTACCAATACCCGTATCACCCTTAATGGCAGTGTGGGCTATAGTCACATGAGCGACGGCCAGTCGCTGCGCAACCATGGGTGGACCACCAATATCAATGCCAGCCTGCAGCAGACCATAGCCAAGACCTGGATACTCAGCGCGTCGTACTACGTGCAGACCCCGCAGCCGACCCTGCAGGGCAAGGAAGCCCGATACCAGTGGTACAACTTCTCGCTGAACAAGTCGTTTATGGACAAGCGGCTCACTCTGTCGGCCTATGTCACCAATCCGTTTAGCAAGCGCTATTTCTGCTACCGTACCGAGACCGTGGCCGACAACTTCCGCTCTACCGCCAGCCAGAGCTGGTGCCAGCAGTACTATGGCCTGTCGGTAAGCTACCGCATAGGCAAGCTCAAAGCCAGTGTGAAGCACACCGAGCGCACCGTAGAGAATGACGATGTGAAACAGGGCGGCGGTGGCAATCAGGGCGGCGGCCAGTAGGCAGCCCCACGCGCCCACGGACAGTCTGCGCCGGTGCCACTCTGCATAAAAAAAGAGGGGGTGCCGGCGCTTTTTTCGCCTATTTTCTTGCTCATATCGGCCAAATGGCCTATCTTCGTAGACAGAAACACATAAATATAAGAATAGCGTATGAAGAGATTGCTATTAATTGTAATGGCCCTTGCGCTGGTGGGCATGGGGGCCATGGCCCAGGAGACCAAGGAGAGCCGCGCCGTGCGCAAGGCCAAGATGGCCAAGGATATAGAGGTGCTGATGACCAACAGCCACTTTGGCGTGGTGGTCAACGAGGCTTATCCTCGTGGCCTCTCACCGATAGCCATCAACTACGACCGTGGTCTCACCGTACACGGCGACAGCCTGTACTCTAACCTGCCTTACTACGAGGGATTCTACCAGCTGTCGAGCAGCCGCGACAAGTCGCTCCGCTTTGATGTGCTGATGGAAAAGTGTGTCATCGGCAAGCGCCGTAACGGTCAGTGGGTGGCTAAAATCAAGGCCCACGACGAGAGCGATACCTATCGCTACGAACTGATTGTCAATACTAACGGGCGCATAGATCTCACTGTGCGCACGGGCAAGGGGCGTGCCATACGCTATACCGGCATCTTGACGACAGGTTTTAAAAAGACAGAAGAGTAACCCATCGGCACGTTATGAAAGCAGCAATCCTATCAGCGGTCACGGCCCTGTTACTCACGGCCTGTGGCACCCAAAAGCTCAGTGTGGCCGAGAAGGCCGCCCGTCTTGAGGCCCAGATGCAGCAGGTAGACAGCCTGGTGCGCGGCATGCGCTTCGGTATCGAGGTCAATGCCGCCTTTCCCCAGCGCGGCAACATGGTGAACCTCAATTACGACTACGGCATACAGATACATGGCGACACCCTGCGCTCGTATCTGCCCTACTATGGCCGCGCCTACCAGGTACCCTATGGCGGCGGCAAGGCCCTCGACTTCAGCGAGCGTATACAGCGCCATACTCTCACCCAGGGTAAGAAGGGCGAACAGCAGTTGCAGATGTGGGTCGAGAACGACGAGGATGCCTATGTCTACACCTTGAAAGTGTATGCCGGTGGCAACATAGACCTGACCGTTGAGTCGCGTCAGCGTGACCGTATACGTTTTACGGGTCAGCTAACAGCGGAGGCTGACCGATGAGGCGCCTGTTGTTGCTGTTGGCGCTGATGAGTACACTGACGGCTCTGGCCGAGGGGCGCTATGGTATGCGCTATGTAAAGGGCCACTGGCTCTACCAGAAGGGGAGTGATACCAACGTGATAGATATGGACCTGGAATGGCCCGATATGATAGACGGTACCGTGGCTGTACCCCTGCAGCGCGAACTGACACGTATGGTGTTCGGAGTGGCATCGGCCACGATGGACTCGGCCCGTACGGTTTTCTTCACGCGGTTTGGGCAGCCTGTTACGCGGCAGTTTGATACCATCCCAGACGATAGCCGCTTCTGCTACGTTACCTGTAAGTTGCAGTTGCTGGGCCACAAGACCAGCCGACACATGTCTTTCCGCGTGTCGTACCAGTGCAGCCCCGAACGGCACTCTACTCAGAAGGGCGATACCCTTCAGGCTCTTATTACCTATGATATAGCTAACGGAAAGGTGATGCACACGGGCGACTTGCTGCGAGTGGGGCGGCTTCGGGGCGGGTATGCCGATGAGTCGCTGCTCTACGCGCTGCTTGCCGGGGCCGATGTGCAGTTGCCTACGCAGATATATACGCTACAGGTAGGCGAAGCCTGTCTGGTTGACGGGGGCGTACTGATAGACATGGGGTGCGATACCGATGACGGGATGGTGCCTTTTACCACCACGGTGGCGATCGACAAGATGAGGAGTCTGCTCACCAAGGCCGGCCGTAGACTGGCAGAGGACGCACCAGCGGCTGAGGCTGCGGGTACATACACCTTGCCCATGGTGGTGGGTGCAGACTCTATATATAATAAGGTGGACGAGGAGCCCCGGTTTGAGCCAGGCGGCATGAGTCTGGCAGAGTATGTGCAGCGTAATCTGCAGTTGCCCGGTGGCTTGCGGCCGACAGCTATTGGAGCCCGGAAGGTCGTCGTGGCTTTTGTGGTCGATGCCCAGGGCAGGGCCATAGCCCCTCGCATACTCTTCCCGGCATCTCCGGAGATAGACCGGGAACTGGTGCGTCTGATAAGGCTTATGCCGGCCTGGAAACCCGCTGTCAAGGATGGTCGCAAGGTGAGCGTTTGGCGCAAATTGCCCATCACGATAAATGGCTGAAAGACTCGGGTAGGCACACTGAGTACTGCGGTCTTCTTTTTGATAATAACCAGTATTTTAGTGGTAATAATAGCTATAATGGTGACCACCGATACAATTAATGTTAAAATCATGGTGGACGCGATTACCATTATGGGAAAAATTAGTAACTTTGCGCCATTAAAAAACTTTGTGGATAAAAAAGGTTTTCTTTTCCATGGTAAGTTTTTAGGGTACAAATACAATTATATTAATAACAATAATAGGTATGAAAACTAAAAGTGTTTTATTTGTTGCGGCTCTTGCAGCCCTTGCAACTTTGACATCATGTGGCGGAAGTAAAAAAGGAGGTCTGCCCAACTTCGGCGATGATGAATTTGCCGTGAGCACTATCTCGGCTTCTAACGCTACCTTGCAGACTACCTATCCAGCTACCCTCAAGGGTATTCAGGATGTAGACGTGCGCCCCAAGGTATCGGGCTTTATCACTAAGGTATGTGTACACGAGGGTCAGACGGTGGCCGCAGGTCAGGTGCTGTTCACCATAGACAGCGAGACTTATCGCGCAGCCGTGCGCCAGGCTCAGGCAGCCGTGAATACGGCCAAGGCCCAGCTGGGTACAGCTAAGCTCACCTATCAGAATAATAAGAAACTATTTGACAGCAAGATTATAGGTCGGTACGAGCTCTCCAGCTCAGCTAACAGCTATGCTACTGCCCAGGCTCAGGTGGCCCAGGCTGAAGCAGCATTGGCTTCGGCACGTGAGCAGTTGGCCTGGTGCTCTGTTAAGAGTCCGTCGGCAGGTGTCGTGGGCAGTCTGCCTTTCAAGGAGGGCGCGCTGGTAAGCGCCCAGGGACAGGCCCTTACCACCGTGTCAAATACCAGTACTGTCGAGGTGTTCTTCTCGGTAGCAGAAAAGACCATCTATGACCTTACCAAGAACAAGGGCAATATGCAGGCTGCCATAGCCTCGTTCCCTGAACTCAAGCTGCAGATGGCAGATGGCTCTATCTACAACCATCCGGGTAAGGTGGTAAAGATGAGCGGCGTAGTAGATGCAGCTACGGGCTCGGTGTCACTGATTGCCCATTTCCCTAATCCGGAGAAGTTGCTCAAAAGCGGTTATACCGGACAGGTGGTAATACCTAATGTGAATAACAGCGCCATCGTGATACCCCAGGAGGCTTGCTCGCAGGTGCAGGACAAGATATTTGTCTATGTAGTAGGCAAGGACAACAAGGTTAAGTACACAGAGATAAAGGTGAACCCCCAGGACGACGGTGTGAACTATATCGTAACTTCAGGACTTAATGTAGGCGACCGTATTGTGGTCAAGGGCATCACCAAGCTCAGCGATGGCATGCAGATTAAGCCTATCACCGTAGAGCGTTACAACCAGAAAATAGCCGAGGCAGCCAAGATGGCCGAGACACAGGACAACGCCCACGACTTCGCAGCTACCATGAGTGGTAAGAAGTAAGTATATAGTAATGTAAAGGATAAGAAAAAACAGTAAATTATGACATTTACAAACTTTATAAAACGCCCGGTACTTTCGACGGTGGTTTCCATCTTCT